>Ga0137353_1000188_pt1 | contig 11468 bp, 6 predicted proteins | sample EasRivERMLT760_2_FD_104759 | JGI IMG/M metagenome (GOLD analysis project Ga0137353, IMG submission 104759) | Soil microbial communities from meander-bound floodplain in the East River, Colorado, USA - East River MetaG ERMLT760_2 | ecosystem: Environmental > Terrestrial > Soil > Floodplain ...
AGATTTTCTTGGTGCTTCTGCAGATAAATTGATTGGAGCATTGCTGGTTACCAAAATATCATCTTCAATTCGCACGGCAATTCCCCACCATTTTTTATCGCAATCACTCCCGTTAGGGATATAAATTCCCGGTTCTACTGTGAGAACCATATCTTTTTCAAAATTTTTGTACATCCCCGGATCATGAACATCTAATCCTATATGATGTGAAGTTCCGTGTGGGAAATATTTTCGGGAATCTTCTTCGGTTTTAATAATTCCTAATTTAAGTAAACCTTCCGTTATTATTTTTCGCGCCGCTGCATCAGGAGCATCAAAGCTATTTCCTATTTGTACAGTCGCGATACCCGCTTCTTGGGCATCATAAACCAAATCATAGATTAATTTTTGCTCTGGAGAGAATTTTCCGTTGGCAGGAATCGTACGGGTTACATCGGCAGTATAGCCATGATATTCTGCTCCCAAATCCATTAGTACCAAATCATTCTCCACTTTCATTTTACTGTTTTCAATATAGTGTAAGACACATCCATTGTTGCCTGCTCCTACTATTGACGGATAGCCTTCAAATTCACTGCCATATTTTTTATACACAAATTCATGTATCCCTTGTATTTCGGCTTCAGACATTCCGGTATGCATCGCTTTCATCATTTCACGTTGCCCCATAGCCGAAATTCTTACGGCTTTTGTCAGTAAGACCATTTCCTCTTTGGATTTAATTTCCCTTAAACCGGCCATGTAAGGTGCAATCGATTTGGTGTCAATATTTACTTTTTTTGTACTGATGCTTTTTTTAAGATTCATTTCGTTTTGCAGATTTGAATCGGTTTGTTTTACCGTTTTTACAGTATAGCCAATTTGTGTTTTAAAGGCTGCGGTCAATTTGTATAAATCGGCTTTCTCTTTTTTTGAATCTCTGTAATCATCTTCAAATTCTTTAAAAATAACCGAATCAAAACTTGAATAATCAATTCCTGAGTTGAGAAATTCTTTGCCATTTAAAGCATTAGCAAAACCTAAACTGTTTTTCGCGCCTTCAGTCCCCAATCGCATTCCTGTCCATTGCTCCGCTCTTGGATTTTTTTCCTGAACATATATAAGTTCGTTATAGGTTTTACCTTCTTTATTCTGATTATCAGAAAAAATAACCAAAACAGTATTAGGCTCTTTATAACCAGTTAGGTAATAAAAATCGGGATCCTGATGATACACATAATCTACATCATTGGCACGGTTTCGTATCGGATTGCCAAAAAATACTGCTACGCTATTCTTGGGCATTTTAGCTCGCAAGGCTTCTCTTCGCTCTTTGTGAAATTGAGCCGACAAGTAATCATTTGGTGTACCGTTTTGAGCTATCGAAGCACAAACAAAAAATACGGTGAGGACAAAAGAAATTTTGAAATTCATTTATAGATAGATTAGGGATTTAAATACAAATACAACGCTTCTGGATTATTAATTGAAAGGTAAATATAGAAATTTTTTGTGCTTAGCCACCATTTTTTCGTTGCAGTGTTGCTAATGATTTTTGTATAAATATAAAAAAAGAGCACACAAAAGTTAATAAACTTCGGGTTACTCTTTTACAGAAGCGCCACATAATTCCCATATTGACCCGAAACCAAATCTTAAGAAAAATGCTATAAGCAGCACCTATAATTTACTTTTTGTATTCTAATCCTGGGCCATCACAGTTTTGCCAAGTACTTGACAAGGAATTGTTCGCCTTAAAATAAAGTTCCTCTTTCAGATTTCCGTAACAGCTTCCTATAATCTCGCTGTCATTCTCATACGTTAATTCTAAATACATTCCGTCTGGGTTGCTGATAGCGGTGTAGGTTCCTGAAATTGTAGTTTCAACAGCATCTCGTATTCTGGATTTTGTAAATGTTCCGTCATTGTTCAGCAAATAAAATTCTTGCCAAGCCATTGCCGCACCAGTAGTTTCCGAATTAATCATAGAACCCGACATTTTGACCAATGTCCATTTGCCATGATAATCAGTAGGAGCGGCAGAAGCAGTTTCTGCATTGTCTTTTGTACAAGAATAAAAAATAGAGAGAAAAGCAATAATAATGGTAAGATGTCTCATTTTTCAGTTTTTATAGATGCTTAATAGATTGATACGATTTACAAAAGGTTGCGTCAAATTAGAATTATTTCTTTACCTCTCTTCATACATTTTCAACAACTGCGTCACGGTATTCCAGTTTCGAATGGTTGCCGTTACATTCAGTTTTTTCTCGATGTATTTTTGGTCAAACTTTGTTTTTCCGGCACCTACCGCATATTTAATATAAATTCTACTGGAATCGATACTGGCTTCATCGGGTTTCACCTGACTCATTTTCAAATCATTGATACTGTCGCTTCGCAAAGCAATGGAGACGAAAGCCACGTATAGCTTCTTATAATCAATTGCTGCCTCCTTTAAAAATGGATTATTAGCAAGGCAGGCTTCCAAATCTTCCTTACCGATAACGACAATAGGCACCTCATGCCCAAAAACCTTGAAAATTTCCTGTTTGATTTGAAATCCAACTTTGGAAGGATTGTCCTCCACGGTATCCACAAAAACATTTCCGGACTGTATATAGGTTTGCACATTTTGGAAGCCAATAGTTTCTAAAGTCGTTTTCAGCGCCTCCATTTTTATCATATTGTGACCGGAAACATTGATGCCGCGAAGCAAAGCGAGATGGGTTGTCATTTTTTTTAATGTTTTTTCAAATATACTTATTTTTCATACTTCATAACAGTCAATCCCATTTTCAAATTTCCCAATTAAAATCTATCTTCGCAGGATGCAGCAAAACCTCCTACAAACTCCCATAGAATACCTTAAAGGCGTTGGTCCCAGCCGGGGCGAATTGCTCCGCAAGGAATTGGGGATTCATAAGTATGGGGATTTGGTCAATTTTTTTCCCAATCGGTATATCGACCGTACGCGGTATTATAAGATTAATGAACTGCAAAACAACTCTGCCGAGGTACAGATTATTGGTAAAATCATCAATATCAAAACGGTGGAATTTGCCAAAGGACGAAAACGCCTCGTAGCTACTTTTGTCGATGATACGGGCCAAATGGAATTGGTTTGGTTTCAGGGACACAAATGGATTCGGGAGAGTTTAAAACTCAACGAAATGAGTGTTATTTTCGGGAAATGCACTTCGTTTAACGGTTTGTTCAACATGGCGCATCCTGAAATAGAGTTATTGAAAGAGCACGAACAAAGTCTGCGTTCGGCCATGCAGCCCGTCTACCCTTCCACAGAAACCCTGACAAATCGCGGGATTTCCAATCGGGTAATCAATAAAATGATGCAGCAATTATTTTTGGAAACCCAGGCCTTGTTTACCGAAACTTTGCCTGATTATTTGAGGGAAGAATTAAAACTGATTTCCAAAAAAGCGGCTTTATTCAATATTCATTTTCCGAAAAGCAGCGACGCTTTGGCGAAAGCCCAATTCCGATTGAAATTTGAAGAATTGTTCTTTATTCAATTACAATTGATCACTAAGAACCTGATTCGGAAGCACAAAATAAAAGGACATCCGTTTACGACGGTGGGTGAATTCTTCAATGAGTTTTATCAAAATCATCTGCCTTTTGCATTGACGAACGCCCAAAAAAGGGTAATCAAAGAAATCAGAACCGACATGGGCAGCAATGCTCAAATGAATCGATTATTACAAGGCGATGTGGGCTCCGGTAAAACGATTGTGGCTTTTATGAGCATGCTTTTGGCGCTCGACAATGGTTTTCAGGCTTGTTTAATGGCACCAACTGAAATTCTGGCAAATCAACATTTTATCGGCTTATCAGAGCTGGCTAAAACGCTGGATATAAACATACAAATCCTTACGGGTTCTACTAAAACTGCCGCTCGAAAAGTAATCCACGAAGAGCTGGAAAACGGTACTTTACATATTCTCATTGGAACGCATGCCTTATTGGAAGACAAAGTAAAATTCCAAAATTTAGGTTTGGCCGTGATTGATGAGCAACACCGTTTTGGAGTGGAACAACGTTCGAAATTGTGGAAAAAAAATACGATTCCGCCCCATATTTTGGTGATGACCGCCACCCCTATTCCACGTACTTTGGCGATGAGTTTGTACGGTGATTTAGACATTTCGGTCATTGATGAACTGCCTCCGGGACGAAAACCCATTCAAACTGTGCATCGATTTGACAGTAACCGACTCAAAGTATGGAAATTCCTTCGGGACGAGATTGCTCTGGGCCGACAAATTTATATTGTGTATCCGCTGATTCAGGAATCCGAGAAAATGGATTTTAAGGATTTGATGGATGGCTACGAGAGTATTTCGCGTGATTTTCCGTTGCCGCAATATTCTATTTCCATCTTGCACGGAAAGATGAAACCCGCCGAAAAAGATTCCGAAATGAAACGCTTTGCGGAAGGAAAAACCAATATTATGGTTGCCACAACGGTGATTGAAGTCGGAGTGAATGTACCAAACGCCAGTGTGATGATCATAGAAAGCGCCGAACGCTTTGGATTGTCACAATTACACCAATTGCGCGGCCGTGTGGGTCGTGGCGCCGAGCAAAGTTATTGCATCCTGATGACGAGCCATAAGTTGAGTTCTGACAGTAAAACCCGAATGGAAACGATGGTGGGAACCAATGACGGTTTCGAAATTGCTGAAGTCGACCTGAAACTTCGCGGTCCGGGAGACTTGATGGGAACGCAACAAAGCGGCGTACTAAATCTGCAAATCGCCGATATTGTTAGAGATCGTGACATTTTGATGTTGGCACGAAATTATGCCTTGAAACTGCTCAAAGAAGATGCGCCTTTACAAAAGCCAGAACATGCTACACTGCGAGCCGTTTTTATCGAATTGACTAAAAAGAAGAATATCTGGAATTATATCAGTTAAATTATTTAAATCACATATTTCCATTCTAAACATTTTTTATTGGCCCCTTCCTCCTAAAACACTAATAATAATCAATTTACATTCGGCCGTTTTTTAGATTGTAAAAGACATTTTTTTAACTTCAGGTTAATATTTGTATGTACAAACGTTAAATAAAAATTAACAACTCCTCTATTCCCATTCCTATAACTTAAATTTGCCTATTAACTAAATTTATTGATACTTAATCCTACTTTATATCATAAAAATGAAAATAAAAAACCTAGTTTACACCCTGTTAGTTATTGGAATAATCGGATTTATCGGCTATCGAATCAAAGAAAATAAAAGCGAAGGTGGAGGGTCTAAAGATCCAAACGCAAAAGACAAACCCATTAAAGTTGGCGGAATTGTGGTAAAAAGCCAAACTTTCGACAACAATCTGTCGCTTTCCGGTTCTATTGAAGCCAATGAACAGGTGGAGATACGAAGTGAAGTTTCCGGAATTGTCGAGGCGCTTTATTTTAATGAAGGAAGTAATGTCACAAAAGGGCAAGTACTTTTTAAAGTAAATGATATTGAATTACGAGCTCAATTGATACAGGCACAAACCAAAGAAGGTCTGGCTTCCGAAAATGAAAGAAGAGCAAAATTGTTATTGCAAAAAGAAGCAATCAGCCAAGAAGAATATGATGTGGCAAGAGCCGATTACAAATCAGCACAGGCGCAAAGCCAATTGATTAAAGCACAAATTGCAAAAACGTCTGTCAGGGCTCCTTTTTCTGGAAAAATTGGATTACGTTCCATTTCCCCAGGTACATACATAACCCCGAGTATTTTGGTCGCCAAATTGGTCAATATAGGCAAACTAAAAATCACTTTTTCGATTCCTGAGAAATATGCCACTCAAGTTAAAGTAAATTCGGTCTTAAGTTTTAAAGTGGCTGGATCTAACGAAAATTATACGGCCACGATCTATGCGATTGAACCCGAAGTAGAAATAGCGACCAGAACGTTGAAGGTACGTGCCATAGCCGAAAATAAAGACGGGAAATTATTGCCAGGTACATTTGCCGATGTAGAATTGCCTTTGGACATTATTAAAGATGCAATTGTGATTCCGACTGAAGCAATCATTCCTGTACAAAACGGGAAGAAAGTCTTTGTTTCCAGTAACGGAATGGCCAAAGAAGTCATGGTAGAAACCGCCACCAGAACCGATGCAACCATCTTGGTGCTTTCGGGCCTAAAAGCGGGAGATACCGTTGTGACCAATGGGGTAATGTCTTTGAAAAATGAAACTCCAATTATAGTTAAAATTAAATAGATTCCAGATATTAGATTCCTTCCCAGTAATCAAAAATCTAAAATCAGTAATCAAAAATCTAAAATTTAAATGAGTTTATCAACCACAAGTATAAGAAGGCCTGTATTTACTATTGTTATCAATTTGGCAATCATATTGTTTGGAATAATTGGTTACACTTTTCTTGGAGTTCGTGAATTTCCTTCAATAGATCCTGCCCAGGTTTCCATCCGAACCAATTATACGGGTGCCAATTCCGATGTTATTGAATCTCAAATTACGGAGCCTTTAGAAAAAGCCATTAACTCCATTGATGGAATTAGGAATGTCTCTTCTTCCAGCATTCAGGGAAGCAGTAACATTACTGTCGAATTTAATTTGGATAAGGATTTGGAGGAAGCGGCTAATGATGTACGAGACAAAGTTTCTCAGGCAATACGTAATTTGCCGCAAGATATTGATGCACCGCCAGTAGTTTCTAAGGCTGACGCCAATGGAGATGCCATCATTTCGATGACAGTACAAAGTGATTCCAGAAATGCATTAGAATTGAGCGATTATGCCGAAAATGTAATTGCACAACGATTGGAAACGATTCCGGGCGTGAGTGGCGTTCAGATTTGGGGCCAAAAAAGGTATGCCATGCGTTTGTGGATTGACCCGATAAAATTGGCTTCCTATGGTTGTACAGTTTCAGAAGTGAGAAACGCTTTGAACAAGCAAAATGTGGAGCTGCCTACCGGAAAAATAACGGGAGCCAATACAGAGCTTACGGTAAAAACTGTCGGAAATCTTTCCTCTCCCGAAGAATTCAATAATATTATCATCCGTTCAGAGGGAGAAAAAATAGTTCGTTTTAGCGACATCGGTTCTGCCACATTAGGGCCTGAAAATATTGAAACAAAAATGACGCAATCCGGAACTCCGCTAGTTGGAGTTGCTATTGTGCCGCTTCCGGGAGCTAATTATTTAGATATTTCAACCGAATTTTATAAAAAATTTGAGGCATTAAAAAAGGATTTACCCAAAGACATTCATTTGAACATCGCTATTGATACCACTTTTTTTGTGAAAAAATCGGTGATTGAAGTAGCAGAAACATTAGGAATTTCAATCATTTTGGTGATCCTGATTATCTTTTTGTTCTTTAGGGATTGGGCTATTGCGTTCCGCCCGTTAATCGACATTCCTGTTTCGTTGATTGCTACTTTCTTTATTATGTGGCTTTTCGGATTTTCCATCAATGTATTGACATTGCTTGCCATCGTTTTGGCCACAGGACTTGTGGTTGATGATGGAATTGTGGTTACCGAGAATATTTTCAAAAAAGTGGAAGAAGGCATGTCGCCTATTGAAGCGGCCATCAAAGGCTCAAACGAAATCTTTTTTGCTGTAATATCCATTTCCATCACCTTGGCGGCCGTATTTCTTCCGGTGATTTTTCTGGAAGGATTTGTCGGGCGATTGTTCAGGGAATTTGGGGTCGTGATTGGTGCTGCCGTATTGATATCTGCCTTTGTTTCATTGACTCTGACGCCAATGTTGAATGCCTATCTGATGAAAGGCGGCGAACAAAAAAAATCAAACTTTTATATTAAAACAGAACCTTTTTTTCAACAATTAAATAGCGGTTATGCCAATGCATTGAACCGTTTTATGAAAAGAAAATGGTTGAGCTTCCCAATATTGATTGCTTGTTTTGGATTGATCTATTTGTTTTTTACTTTATTGCCAAAAGAAACTGCACCTTATGATGACCGAAGCGGATTGGCGATTAGAGCGACCACTCCCGAAGGTTCTTCTTATGAATACACCGATCGATTCATGCAGGAAATCTCACGACTTGTTGACGATTCTATTCCGGAGAAAAAAGTCAGTTTGGTGATTACCTCGCCGGGGTTTTTAGCTTCATCCGTTAATAGTGGATTCATCAGGCTTTCGTTAGTGGAACCAGATAAAAGAAAGGCTTCCCAAAGAGAGATAGCCGAAAAATTGACGAAATGGACCAAACAATATCCCGAAGCCAAAGTATCGGTGACCGAGCAACCCACTATTTCAGTAAACAGACGCGGTGGTTTACCTATCCAGTATATTATTCAGGCGCCCAATTTTGAGAAATTAAGAGAAAAAATTCCGCAATTTATGGACGAAGCATCGAAAAACGAAACTTTTTCGATTACCGATGTCAATCTAAAATTCAATAAACCGGAAATCAATGTGAGTATCAATCGTGAGAAAGCGGAAAGTTTGGGAATTTCGGTTATTGATATTGCCCAAACCCTGCAACTCTCCTTAAGCGGCCAGCGTTTTGGCTATTTTATACGAAATGGAAAACAATACCAGATTATTGGTCAATTCGAACAAAAAGACCGCTCGAAGCCATTAGATTTAACTTCGATGTTTGTCAAAAACAATAAAGGGGAATTAATCCAAATGGATAATGTGGTAACCATTGAAGAGCAGAGTAATCCTCCGCAATTGTATCATAATAACAGGTATATGTCGGCAACCATTTCTGCAGGTCTTGCTCCGGGCAAAAGTATCAGCGATGGTATTGATGCTATGAATGAAATCAAGGCCAAGGTACTTGACGATACTTTTACCACCGATTTGGGAGGAGAATCCCGTGATTTTGTCGAAAGTAGTTCCAATACTTCTTTCGCCTTTGGATTGGCATTATTATTAATATTTTTAATTCTTGCGGCACAATTTGAAAGCTTCATCGATCCTTTTATTATCATTTTGACGGTACCAATGGCGGTTGCCGGGGCTCTATTCTCGTTGTGGTTGTTTGATCAAACCTGGAATATATTTAGTCAAATTGGAACAGTAATGCTGATCGGATTGGTGACCAAAAACGGAATTTTAATTGTCGAATTTGCGAATCAGCTTCGAGAGCAGGGAAAATCCAAAATGGAGGCTATCATGGAGGCTTCGGAAGCGCGACTTCGACCAATTTTGATGACCAGTTTAGCCATTTCATTGGGAGCATTGCCAATTGCATTGTCTCTTGGAGCTGCTTCAATGAGTAGGATTGGTATGGGAGTCGTGATTGTAGGCGGTACCATTTTCTCTTTAGTTTTGACCTTATTTGTAATTCCGGCTATGTATTTAATGTGGTCGAAAGCCCGAAAACATTATCCTGAATTTGATCATATTGACGAATATGAATCACCCTCTAAAAACATAAAAAAGTCTGTTTCTGAGGGCCTTGAGAAGATAACAACTACATCCGAAGAAAAAGAAAGCAACTAATTATGACACATTCTAAAATACTATTTCAAAGTTTGGTTCTATTTTTCTTTTGCATATTAAAAATTGATGCACAGGAAGTTCTGACTATTCAAGATGCTGTGAAAATAGCATTAGAAAACAATTATGAAATAAAAATTGCCACAAACAATTTAGACATTGATAAAGCAAACACTACAACAGGAAATGCGGGGATGCTTCCGGTTGTGACTGCTTCGATTGTCAGTAACAATCGTATTCAAAGTACTTCGCAAACCTTACAAAACGGGACTGTAAATGAACTTGACAATGCCAAGAATAACAACCTAAATTATGGCGTCGGTTTGGATTGGACCATTTTTGATGGTTTGAAAATGTTTGCCAAATTGGATCAACTGAAGGAATTGCAAAAACTGGGAGAGGAACAACTAAAAAGTACCATCTTAGTCAAAGTTTTTGAAGCAAGCTTAACTTATTATGATTTGGTGCAACAGCAACAACAATTGGCGGCAATAGATAGCACGATTACAATTTCTACCCAAAGATTGGCTTTGGCACAAAATCGATTTACCATTGGAAAAGCATCAAAATTGGAAGTTTTGAATGCTCAAGTAGATTTAAACACAGATAAAGTGTCTCTTTTGCGACAAAAAGAATCTTATGCCAATACAAAAATTCTCCTAAATAAAATTCTGGCCAGAGATTCAAACATTAATTTTAAAGTCGTTGATCTTATTACTGTTGATTCAAAATTATTGCTTCCTGAGTTAATTGCTTTGGCCGAAAAACAAAATCCGCAATTGCAATCCCAAATAATTGCTAAAAGAGTTTCAGAGCTGCAATTAAAACAAATAAAAGGAATCCGATATCCAACCGTAAAAGTGAACACGGGTTATAATTTTGCAGAAGTAGAAACAAGTCTTGGTTTCACCACACAATCAAGCGCCAAAGGTCCTTTTTATGGATTTAGCGCGTCATTGAATTTGTTTGATGGATTTTCGCAAAATAGAAATGAAAAAATTGCAAAGATTGAAATCGAAAACTCCAAATTGGCCTTAGAACAACAAAATTTGCTACTAAATTCGCAATTAGCATCCGCCTATCAGACGTATCTAACCAATTTAGAATTAATTGATCTGGAGGAAAAAAATGAAGCAATTGCCAAACAAAATTTAGAAATTACGTTAGATAAATTTAGGATCGGAACGATTACGACCTTGGAGTTCAGAGCGGCACAGTTGAATTATGTCAATGCCAAAGTTCGCTATAGCAATGCTCAGTTTCAGGCAAAAATATCTGAAATTGCACTGAAAGAATTAGCCGGAAATATTATGTTATAAATTATATTCATAAAAAATAACTGCAAATGATATCATACAACCCAAAAGATTGGATAACCTTTATTTTTCGTTTTCACAAAGCCGATACGTTCCGGAAATTGATACCACTGATGATTCTTATAGGATTGTATTCAGCGGGTATCACCTATTTAGAATTAGATTATTGGAAACTAACGGAAGACAGCCATGTAAAAAACATTTCCATCATGCACGGAATGCTGGGTTTTGTGATTTCATTATTGCTGGCTTATAGAACCAACACGGCTTACGACCGCTGGTGGGAAGGTAGAAAAATGTGGGGAAGTTTGGTAAACAACAGCAGAAACTTGGCTATCAAACTTTCTGTAATTTTGAACGATGAGAAAGACCATATTTATTTTAGAAAACTAATTCCCAGTTATGCTTCCATTTTAAATAAGCATTTAAAAGATGAGGACACCGGCAAACAATTGTTTGACGATATGGATTTAGAAATTGATCATCACAAGCATAGGCCCAATCAAGTCGCCAAAATGTTGTTTCAAAAAGTAAATGATTTATACACTTCAAAAAAAATTACTGGTGATCAGCTGATCATTCTAAATAATGAAGTACAGTCTTTTACTGAAATTTGTGGTGCTTGTGAACGCATAAAAAATACGCCTATCCCCTATTCTTACAGTGTTTTTATAAAAAAATTCATTTTCTTTTATG
>Ga0137353_1000189_pt1 | contig 11463 bp, 10 predicted proteins | sample EasRivERMLT760_2_FD_104759 | JGI IMG/M metagenome (GOLD analysis project Ga0137353, IMG submission 104759) | Soil microbial communities from meander-bound floodplain in the East River, Colorado, USA - East River MetaG ERMLT760_2 | ecosystem: Environmental > Terrestrial > Soil > Floodplain ...
CCCAAATGGATTTATCCGGATTAATGTTAGAATGTGATTGGTCAACGTAAGCGATTTTAACGGTTTCCCCAATTAAAAATTCTCCCGCGTCCGGTTTTTCTTCTCCCATTATCATCTTGAAAATGGTGGATTTACCGGCACCATTTGGTCCAATAATTCCAACAATTCCGGCTTGCGGCAAATTAAAATTCAAATTGTCGTATAATAATTTGTCTCCAAATGCTTTGGAAACATTTTTGGCTTCAATAACATTGGTTCCCAAACGAGGTCCGTTCGGGATATAGATTTCCAGATTTTCGTCTAATTGTTTTTGGTCTTCATTCAACAATTTATCGTAGTTCTGCAAACGTGCTTTTTGTTTCGTTTGACGTCCTTTGGCACCTTGGCGAACCCAGTCCAACTCGCGTTCCAACGTTTTTCTGCGTTTTGAAGCTGTTTTTTCTTCCAGGGCCATACGACCTGATTTTTGTTCTAGCCAAGAAGAATAATTTCCTTTCCAAGGAATACCTTCTCCTCTATCCAATTCCAAAATCCAACCCGCTACATTATCCAAGAAATAACGGTCGTGCGTTACAGCAATTACAGTTCCTGCATATTGCGCTAAATGTTGCTCTAACCAAAGTACGCTTTCCGCATCCAAGTGATTCGTAGGCTCATCCAAAAGCAAAACATCCGGTTGTTGCAATAACAAACGACATAAAGCCACACGACGACGCTCTCCTCCAGATAAATTCTTGATTGGTGTATCTCCTTCCGGAGTTCTTAAAGCATCCATTGCGATTTCCAACTTGGTGTCTATTTCCCAAGCTCCAAGTGCATCAATTTTATCCTGTAAATCGGCTTGGCGATCCATTAATTGTTGCATTTTATCAGCATCTTCGTAAACTTCCGGCAAACCAAACATATCATTGATTTTATTGAACTCATCCAATACTGCCATGGTTTCGGCTACACCTTCTTTTACAATCTCGATAACGGTTTTACTATCATCTAAAATAGGGTCTTGTTCTAAATATCCTACTGTATAACCAGGAGCAAAAACAACGTCTCCCTGATAGTTTTTATCCGCTCCGGCAATAATCCTTAAAAGAGATGATTTACCTGAACCGTTTAGACCCAAAATACCAATTTTAGCTCCATAGAAAAAACTCAAATAAATATCCTTTAATACTTGTTTGTTACTGCTTGAATACGTTTTACTCAATTTTGACATTGAGAATATTACTTTTTTATCGTCTGCCATTTTTTATTAAAATTTAAAATTCAACATTTAAAATAATTATTACACTCTACCTTTAAGGGAACTAAAAACCCAAGCATTGGCTAAAAAACCAACACCTACAGCTGCAAATCCCCAGCCTGCTACATCATCGTACCTAAAAGCACCCAATCCTATAAGCAATAATCCCATTACAATCATTAACAAAGTTGCCCATCCTAAGATCGTATTTTTATTCATTCCCATAATTGCGATATTTTTATATTTTAGAGGTGCAAATATCGGGAATTTACTCACTAATTAAATATTTTATAGAGCATTTCTCTTAATAAATCCGATTGGGATAAGGCATTTGCACCGACACCTTTACTTTTTACGTCAATATCCCTTAAAGAAGCCACTATTTGACTCACTTTTTTCATGGGATAATTCTTTAGAGCCACATCATAATCTTTTAGAAAAAACGGATTGACACCGAGTACGGCAGCAACATTTTTCGGGTTCCTGTCTTTCAGCCCATGATATTTTAGTAATTGAATGAAAAATCCAAAAACCAAACTAGTGGTTACAACCATTGGATTGTCTTTGGGATTTTGCGCAAAATTTTCGGCGATGGTATACGCTTTTAACTGGTTGCGCTCTCCAAGTGCTTTTCGCAATTCAAACACGTTGAAATCTTTGCTAAAACCTATATTTTCCTCGATATGTTTAGGATTAATAGTGCTTCCTACGGGTAAAATAATTTGCAGTTTTTCGAGTTCATTATTTATTTTACTCAAATCGGTTCCCAGAAATTCCACCAGCATCAAAGCCGCTTTAGGCTCTATAGTATATTTTTTACCCGATAAAACTCTTTTGATCCAATCTCCAACTTGGTTTTCGTATAGTTTTTTGCTTTCGTAAACAACGCCATTTTTGGCTAATAGTTTGGTTACTTTTTTACGCTTGTCCAAGGTTTTGTATTTATAACAAAATACCAAAACCGTTGATGGCATTGGATTTTCGGCGTAACTCTCGAGTTTGTCAATGGTTCGGGTCAATTCCTGCGCTTCCTTTACAATCACCACTTGACGTTCTGCCATCATAGGATACCGTTTGGCTGTTGAAACGATATCTTCTATGGTAACGTCCCTCCCATACAAAACTGTTTGGTTGAAGCCTTTTTCTTCTTCCGATAATACATTTTGCTCGATATAATCGGATAATTTGTCAATATAATACGGCTCTTCTCCCATCAAAAAATAGATGGGTTTGATGTTGCCACTTTTTATATCATTAACAATTTTTACTACTTCGTCCATGTCTTTTGGTTTAAAGTTTAAGGTTTAAAGTTTGTCGCATCGTGTGCAACTTTAAACCTTAAACTTTAAACTAAATAACTATTTTTGCTTCATGCAAAAACTCAATTTTCAAGCTTATAACTTTCGCTTCAAAAATAGCGAAAATAAAGTGTCAATTTTTGATGAAATCAGGAAAAAATTTATCATTCTCACTCCCGAAGAATGGGTACGCCAGCACGTGGTTCGTTTTTTATTAGACGAAAAAAAATATCCTAAATCGTTAATTAATGTTGAAAAAGTTTTAAAAGTCAACGGTTTACGAAAACGGTATGATGCAGTAGTTTTTAATCCCGATGGTTCCATTTTTATTTTAATCGAATGCAAAGCGCCCGAAGTTAAAATTTCACAGGCCACTTTTGACCAAATTGCCCGCTACAACATGACGATGAAGTCCCAATTTTTGATGGTGACCAATGGTTTGAATCATTACTTTTGTCAAATGGATTTTGAAAATGAAAAATACCAGTTTCTGCAGGAATTACCAGCTTACACATTAAAGAATCAAAACATATAAAAGCCCTAAATGAAATTAGCAGTAGTTATACTCAATTGGAACGGAATACAATTATTAGAACAATTTTTACCTTCAGTGGTAAAATATTCTCCGGAAGCAACCATTTATATAGCCGATAACGCTTCTACCGATGATTCTGTGACTTTTGTCAAAGAACATTTTCCTTCTGTTCAAATCGTACAGAACAATGGGAATTACGGCTTTGCAAAGGGCTATAATGAAGCGCTGCAACATATCGATGCTGAAATTTATGCTTTAGTGAATTCTGATATTGAAGTTACCGAAAATTGGTTGCAACCTATCATTGAAACGTTCGAAAAAGAGCCGAAAACCGCAATTATCCAGCCTAAAATATTAGATTTTAAAAACAAGTCCTATTTTGAATATGCAGGTGCAGCAGGCGGATACATCGATCAATACGGTTATGCTTTTTGCCGTGGGCGCATTTTTGATACCGTTGAAAGGGACAATGGACAATATGATGATGCTTGTGAAATATTTTGGGCATCGGGCGCTTGTTTTTTTATTAGAAGTGCCGTTTACAAAGAATTAAAAGGTTTTGATGATGATTTTTTTGCGCATCAGGAAGAAATTGATTTGTGTTGGCGTGCCTTCAATGAGGGATATATCGCAAAATACAATTCCAAATCGGTAGTTTATCATGTCGGAGGAGCAACCTTGCAACAGGGAAATCCTAAGAAAACGTACTTGAATTTCAGAAATTCATTATTGATGCTGACCAAAAACTTGCCACAGTCCTCCTTATATCGTATTCTATTTATTCGAGTAGTTTTAGATGGATTGGCCGGAATTCAATTTTTGTTTAAAGGAAAATTCGCTCATATATGGGCAATTATAAGAGCTCATTTTTCATTTTACAGCTTATTTTCAAAAAATTATAATAAAAGAGAAAGATTTCAATCTAAAAGATACTATAAGTTGAAAAGCATCGTTTATAAGTACTATGTCAATAATGGCAAGGTTTTTGAAAACCTATTTTAATATTATTTTAAATTAAAAACTAACTTTGTAATTCACGTCTAATTAAAACTTTTATGAGAAAAATTGTAATTGCCCTATCTATTTTAACCCTTTTAACTTCATGTGTTTCTAAAAAGAAATACACAGATTTAGAAGCTAAAAATAAAGAAACTCAAGATTTATTAAATACTTGTACTGTAAAACTAAATTCTTGTTTAGAAGAAAAAGCTGGACTTGCCGCCACAGCTGCTAGTTTGAAAGAACAAAACCAAGGTCTTATGAGTGTTTCCAAAGACATGACTATATTGTCTACTAAAGGGGCTCAAAATATAGAGAAAGCTCTAGAAACGATCAAAGAGAAAGATTTGAAAATAAGCAGAATGCAAGATGCTTTAACTAAAAAAGACAGTGTTACTCTTGCATTGGTGACCAGTTTGAAAAGCTCGGTGGGAATTTCTGACCCAGATATTGAAATAAATGTTGAAAAAGGAGTGGTATTTATCTCTATTGCCGATAAACTATTGTTTAAAAGCGGTAGTTATGATGTTACCGACAAGGCTAAAGTAGTTTTGGCAAAAGTAGCTAAAGTAGTTAATGACAAACCTGATTTTGAGTGTATGGTCGAAGGTCATACGGATAATGTGCCTTACATCAGTAATGGTGTTTTGCTTGACAATTGGGATTTAAGCGTAAAACGTTCCACTTCGATAATTCGTGTTTTAACGAGTCAATTAGGTGTTAAACCAGAACAATTAATTGCTGCAGGTAGAAGTTCTTACATTCCATTAGTAGCAAATGATACTGCTGAAAATAAAGCTAGAAATAGAAGAACTCGCATTGTAGTTTTACCAAAAATCGACCAATTCTATGATATGATCGAAAAAGAAATGAAAAAACAACAACAATAGTTTTTATTTCAGATAGCAGGTTATAAAATAAAAAAACGTCTTGAGTTATCAAGACGTTTTTTTTATTTCTGAAATCTGAAATCTGCTATCTGAAAACTGCGATCTGGAATCTGTAAACTTAACACTCTAAAGAATCTCCAAACTCCCCTTTCCTTCTCTCACCACAATGGGTTCGTCTCCGGATAAATCAATGATGGTCGAACCGATATTATCACCATATCCACCGTCTATAACCACATCAACAAGATTTTGCCATTTCTCAAAAATGAGTTCGGGATCCGTTGTGTATTCTATCACATCATCTTCATCCCGAATGGAAGTCGAAACAATTGGATTTCCCAATTGTTTAACAATTTCTAAGGCAATTGAATTGTCGGGAACACGAATCCCGACTGTCGTTTTCTTTTTGAATTCTTTGGGCAGGCTGTTGTTTCCCGGTAAAATAAAAGTATAAGCGCCTGGCAATGCTCTTTTTAATATTTTAAACGTAGCGGTGTCAATTTGTTTTACATAATCGGAAAGATTGCTTAAATCATAACAAATAAATGAAAAATTAGCTTTTTCCAGCTTCACCCCTTTTATCTTGGCAATACGCTCCAAAGCCTTGGTGTTGGTGATATCACAACCCAATCCGTAAACGGTATCTGTTGGATAAATCACCAGTCCGCCCTCTTTTAAAACTTTAACCACTTTGGCGATCGCCGCTTCGTTTGGTTTGTCTTCATAAATTTTTATAAACTGAGCCATTTTTTTTAATTTAAAAAAGTTTAAAGTTTCAAGATTAAAGTTAATGATTTGATGAACGTAAAAGATTATAATTTAAACAATTTTTATCCTATAATATTCAATTTTGCAAATCGGAGCAATAACTTTTTAATTCCTCCTACTTCAAACTTAATTTCTGCTTTTTTATCTGCTCCGACTCCTTCAAGGTTAATAATTTCCCCTTTTCCAAAACGTTCATGCATTACGACATTTCCAACAACCAGTTTATTGTCAAATAAGTTGGCACTTCCTGACGATGACGCCCCACTGGAAACGGGTTTCAATTTGCGTAAGCTGATATCTGATTTAGGCTCATTGTCGGTACTATATTTTGGAGGAGTCCCCCCTATTGGTTTTGACAAACGCAATTTGGATTTGTCAATATCACCAAAAATATCGCTGTCAATAGAAGGTTTATAGCGGTAATTACTTTCGGCCGGGGTTAAATACTCCAAATATTGGCTATCGATTTCCTCAATAAATCGGGAAGGTTCACTATCCGTTAATTTCCCCCAGCGGTAACGCGATTGGGCATAGGTCAAATACGCTTGATGTTCGGCACGGGTTAAGGCAACGTAGAACAATCGTCTTTCTTCCTCCAATTCGCTTCTCGTACTCATACTCATGGCACTCGGAAATAAATCTTCTTCCATTCCCACCACAAAAACATGAGGAAACTCTAATCCCTTGGCAAGATGTATGGTCATCAATGCCACACGATCTTCATCGGACGTGTCTTTATCCAAATCGGTTGCCAATGCCACATCTTCCATAAATTCAGATAATGCTCCTCTGGCGCCGTCAATTTCTTTCTGACCTTCGGTAAAATCTTTAATACCGTTTAATAATTCCTCGATATTCTGAACAACAGCCATTCCTTCGGGCGTGGTATCTTTTTTAAATTCCTGAATCAATCCCGTTTTTTTAGCCACATGATCAGCGATATAAAAAGCGTCCTGATTTTCATTTATAACTTGAAAACTCTGGATCATGGTTACAAAATCCAGCAGTTTTTGCTTGGTTCCCGAATTTAGTTTCAAGTCAATTCGATCAATATTTTGCATCACTTCAAAAACAGATCGTTTGTAGTGATTGGCCGCAATAACCAATTTTTCTAACGTTGTGTTTCCAATACCACGAGCCGGATAATTGATTACCCGAACCAAAGCCTCTTCATCTTTTGGGTTAATGACCAAACGCAAATAACACAAAACATCCTTGATTTCCTTTCTTTGATAAAAAGACAAACCACCGTAAATACGGTATGGAATATCCCGTTTTCTCAAAGCGTCTTCCATCGCACGGGATTGCGCATTGGTACGGTACAAAATAGCAAATGCCCCATTTGGCAGCTGATTTTGCATCTTTTGCTCGAAAATAGTACTGGCCACAAAACGACCTTCCTCAGCGTCGGTCATGCTGCGGTGCACTTTTATTTTTGGACCAAAATCATTCGCCGTCCAAACGATTTTATCCAGTTTTACTTTATTTTTCTCAATTATGGTATTGGCCGCCTCTACAATATTTTTTGTTGAGCGGTAATTCTGTTCCAATCGGAATGTCTTCACCCCTTCATAATCCTTCTGAAAATTCAGGATATTATTGATGTTGGCACCACGAAAGGCATAAATACTTTGCGCATCATCCCCCACCACACAAATATTCTGAAATTTATCCGATAAGGCACGAACAATCAAATACTGCGAATGGTTCGTATCCTGGTACTCATCCACCAATATATAGCGAAAACGATTTTGATATTTGGCCAAAACTTCAGGAAAACGGGTCAGTAATTCATTGGTTTTTAAAAGCAAATCATCAAAATCCATTGCGCCGGATTTAAAACAACGCTCTACATATTGCTGATAAATTTCGCCCAATCTCGGTTTTTTGGCCATAGCATCGGCTTCCTGCAATTCGGGATTATTGAAATACGCTTTTACGGTTATCAAACTGTTTTTATAACTGGAAATCCGGCTTAAAACCTGTTTGGGTTTATAAATATCCCGATCCAATTGCATTTCTTTGATAATAGAAGAAATACATCGGAGTGAATCTTGGGAATCATAGATCGTAAAATTGGAAGGATAACCCAAATGATCGGCTTCCGAACGTAGAATTCGGGCAAAAACAGAGTGGAAAGTTCCCATCCAAAGATTTTTGGCTTCGCTGGCTCCAACAATATCCGAAATTCGGTTTTTCATTTCACGAGCCGCCTTATTGGTAAATGTGAGGGACAAAATGCTGAAAGCATCAATACCCTGACTCATCAAATAGGCGATTCGAATAGTCAATACACGCGTTTTACCCGAACCGGCACCGGCTATAATAATCATTGGTCCGTCTTTTTGCAATACGGGTTCGCGTTGTGCTTCGTTAAGTTGATCGATGTATTTGTGCATGTAAATTTCTATTTAATGCAAAAATAACGATTTTAGCAGTGAATTAGCGACCCAAATAAACAACTTTCAAAATTTAAACCCAATCCGTTCAAGGATTCTCTTTTGGGCGTGACCCCGGTTGAACGCTGGAGAGGGCAGCTAGCCCTAAAGTGACGGATAAACACTAAAAAACCAAACAACACTGCTTCACAAAAAAAGAGGATGCTAAATCCTCTTGAAAATCCAATAATCAATTAATGATAACTCCATAGTTGGGGAATCTAAGCGGTGAGCCTGTCCTGAGTTTTATCGAAGGATTCAACACAGGTTTCATTGTTCGTGCTGAGCACGCAACGAAACCTTTGCTGCTGTTGGCAGTAGTTTTTAATATTCTACTTCAAATTTTATTTTTTCCCTTTGTAATACTTCTTTGCATGAGCCTAACCAAGCTTTTGATAAAATTAGTGTCTTTAATAATTTATCATCAATGATTAATATTAAAATCCCCGATTCTTCATAGGCAAGTTTTCTTGAAATCAGCAATGATTTTGGAGCTTCATTTCTTATAAATAGCAAACCAAATTTTCCTATAGTTTTCTTTGATAAATAAATTCTTAATTGGTTTACTGAATCTTTATTTATATTTTTTGATATTCCATTTTTTAATTCGATAACGATGTTTTTTGAATTGAACTCATCTTTTATAGATTTCCAAAACCCTTTTTGTTTAGTATTAGGAATTATTACATCTCTTATTTGGTGCCCATTTTCAGTTCTTTTTTGAAAATATAGCATATCGAATTCGGGAATAAAAATGAAACGTAAAATTTCTATACATGTTTTTTCATATAGATTCCAATCTTTTATACCTACTTTACATTTATTAAGCTTCTCAATTAGTTCTTTTGAAATACGTAAATTATAAGCTACTTCATCATATTCAGGAAAAACTCTATTAACTAAAGATGAAGATAATTCATGTAATGTTTTGTAATCATCTTTATTCTCGGAATTTTGATCATACATTTCTATATACATTTCTATCTCTTTATTAGAAAAGTACTTTTTCATTAAAAAATTAGCACCCCTAATATTCTTAAAATAGCTATTTATATATGCTTCACCTTTTTCGAATTCAGAATTTAAAAATTGTCCTCTTTCAGTTTTTATGTTTATTTCTTCTTTGATTAATAAAAATGAAGAAATATAATGAACTGAAAGTATATGTGTTAGAATATGATAGTACTCACTTATTTCTTTGCCATAGATTTCAATAATATTTTCATCAATATTGTCATTGTTTACAATTGAATTTATATAGGAAGAAATTAACTTGTCATAATGAAAATCTTTGGAAAGTAAATCTTTTATGCCTTCGAATTTTATGTTTAATGATTTGGCTAAAAAATTAAAATTTTCAATTTCAGTATTTAAATCCTCTTCAAATTCTTCATCACTATCGTGGGAGAAACCTGCTTCTGTGATACTTTTTGTTAAAAAATGTTTTGATAAAACAAATTTTTTAATTTTTGAAATCATACTTTTTAGTTTTGAAGGTAAAATTACTGCCAACTTGTATATACACAAAACAAACCTTCTCCTATACATCCATTATTGGGTAGATTGGCCAAGGTTTGTTTCGCCATACTGATTTTTCAAATGTATTGAAAAAATCTTACTAATCATCAAAAGGGCTTTTTGTTTGTTGAATACTTTTCGTACTTACGCGGGTAGCAATTTCAGTGGTTTTAGCAGCACGATGACCCAATACTTTTCGAATACCGCTTGAGTCGGTTCGGCTTTTCAATAAAAGGAAAATCGGGGCGCAAGCCGTGAATTTCAACACCCGGATCGATGCCCGCTTTATCCCGCATATTTTCGCCATCCTATTACCCGTCATGTGGTTCTTAAAAAAATACTGTAGGTTTATATTTATTAAAAAAAATTGTTAAAGCGGTCGTCAGTGTTATGAAAATTAGTATTTTTATTACATTAATTAACCACTAAATTTTAAAAAAAATGGGTAACATCACTGAAAACAGGCTCAACGCCACCATTGTAGCGGCAGACATCACGGCAATAAACACGAGCATTGCCACCATTTCCTCGAAACTTCCGGTAAAAACGTTGGATGAGGAGCAAAGAAGCTCTTTTAAGGCGATTGATGTAAACAACAAGGTGTTTGTCGAAGACGTGATTAGCGAACTTGCCGTGAGTGGCGCCGGTATCGTGCCTGCGTTTATCAATCCGACTTTTATCCAAAATGATTTATCGCTTTTTCAGCAAATTGACGTCATCGAAGCCGCATTGTCTAACCTGCTTCAAAAAACAGCCGATCTAAAACGCATCGCCGGGCATGAGGCCTACGCAACCGCTCTGACCGTTTACAAAATATATGATGCCGCAAACCAAGCCGGTATTGACGGGGCAAAACAAGGGTATGACAAACTCAAAACCCGTTTTGAGGCACAAGGCAGACCCGTAGATATGACCCCATAACCCCTTCTTTTTTTATAAAATAAGCCCGAATTAGTTTCGGGTTTTTTTATGCCTTTTTTTTAAGGACTGAAGAGTTTCGTTAGTTTGCGGCTGTCGGTCAATGTCGTTAAGTTAAGGATTCGTCAGTTCGAGTTGAGCAAAGGTTTTGGACAAAAAACCTTTGTGAACTCCGATAGTTATCGGGGGAGAGCCTTTACGTTTGATAAGACTTCTCGATACAATTTTTAACATCCCAATAATCCGCAAACTTGTCATGCTGACAAAGGAAGCATCCCCGCAAGACACGAGCGATAGCGAACTGGTGAAGCAAACTCCGCATTATATAGGATTTCGTTTGTAGAATACCAACGGAGATCCCTCCTTCGTCGGACACGAGCGATAGCGAACTGGCGAAGCAATGACAATATCGGGTGTAGGTGTTGCGTGATATCTCGGCATCAGTCTGACTACTTGAATGTCATTTATATTGCTTTTTTTGTAAAAAAAATAAGCCTCGAAGTGACGGGTAAAACAGCTTAACTTAATGACATTGAGCTATCGGTATACACAAAGTCGTTGATTGTTGTGAGCGTCACTAAACCATGTTTTTCTGAAAAAGCGGTGCTAAGCACTATAATCACCATAATTACGTCATTAAAGACAGTTTAGCCTACAAAAAATACGTAATTATGTGAAAAAGTAGTGCTTAGCACTATATAATCACCATAATTACGTCATTAAAGACGGATTAGCCTACAAAAAGTACGTAATTATGTAAAAAAGTAGTGCTAAGCACTACATAATGATCGTAAAAACGTCATTAAAGACGGATTAGCCTACAAAAAGTACGTAATTATGTAAAAAAGTAGTGCTAAGC
>Ga0137353_1000190_pt1 | contig 11358 bp, 15 predicted proteins | sample EasRivERMLT760_2_FD_104759 | JGI IMG/M metagenome (GOLD analysis project Ga0137353, IMG submission 104759) | Soil microbial communities from meander-bound floodplain in the East River, Colorado, USA - East River MetaG ERMLT760_2 | ecosystem: Environmental > Terrestrial > Soil > Floodplain ...
CGAAGCGGGCGACGATGCCGAGCAACTGGAAACGGCGGAAACCGTCTAGCATCCGCCAGACTGCCGAGCAACCCCGCCCCGCCTAGCAAATTGCTAGGCGGGGCATTTTGCGTTTGCCCCGTTTGACAACGGGGCAAACGCAAACTAGCTTTGCATAGGGTTTGATTCTGAAATCATTTTGCAAGGGGTTTTCACAATGATAGCAACCGTAAAAATTGCAAAACTGGCGGGGGAATCCGTTTGGCAATGCCGAGCGTACAACGCGGCGGGGCATCGGATGCCCGATGCGGATTGCGAAGAATCTAGCCGCCACGCTGCCGAAGATACGGCGGCGGCAATGGTTCGCCCCTACTTTGACCAACTGGCGGACGCTGCCGCCGCCGCTATTGAAACGCTGCCGATACTCTCCCGCAAGTATGCCGCCGCCGTCCGCGATGAATTGCGGCATAGGGTGCAAACTACTTGCGATAGTGCGGACGGTTCGCACGAAACCGCCGAAACCGTCCGCAGTTTGATAGCGGGGGCATTTATCGACATTCTGGCAATGTCGATAGATTACGGCGGGCATTATCCGCCCGGTTGCCATACTACCGAGAATGGCGGGCGGGAATGGCGGGGAATCTTTGCCGAGTGTACTCGGCAACTGGCGGGCGCATACGCTGCCGAGTATGCCGAGCATTGCCGAGCTATGGCGGCTATCGACGCTGAAAATCTGGCGGGCGGTTTGACCGCCGCCCGTTAGTGGCGTAGGGTTTTGATAGTTCACCCCGTTTCACCCGTTTGGAGTTTTGACGATGCCGCAAACCCGCAAACCCCGCCTTTATTCGCTATTCCACAAGATAGGCGGGAAATATGTCCGCCAGTCTGCCCTAGCTTTCCGCAAACCCGCCGCCGTGCGCGTTTTCCAGTCTGCCCTACTTGCCGGATGCTTCGCGGGCAATGGTGCTTGTCTGCGCGTTGTCAAGAGCGAACTAGCCCCCGAAAACCCGCCGCCCGGTTCGGATTTTCGCCCCGCCGCCATCGTCCGCCAGAATCGGGCAAACGCTGCCGATTCGCAATAGTTCACCCCGTTTCACCCGTTTGGAGTTTTGACCATGCCCCGCTACATTGTCCGCCTTGATTATCGCCCCCGCAAACGCGGCTTGACGGTTTCCGATTATGTCGGCACGTTTGCCGCCCCTTCCCCCGTTGCCGCCTTATGTATGGCGGGGCGGGGCGACTACTTGCCCCGCCTTCCCCACAAGCGCAAGAGCGCTGTAGGGGTATCGGCGGAATTGTTGCCCGATGCCGAGCTATTGGACATTGTACCCCGCCGCCGTTAGTCCACCGATCGACAACGACAAAAACGCGAAAACCGCCGTTTTGCTTGTTTACATTGGCAAAACTGCGGATGCCCGATGCAAGTTGCGATTGTAACGGCTAGAAAATCCAAGATTTCCAAAATCATTTTGCCAGATTTCCGCCCCGCCCCGATTCCCGATATATGATTACAATATAAGGGGATTACAAATGGTTGCTTTACTTCTAATCGGTTCGGTACTCGCCACGCTTGCGGGAATGTACATTCTAAACGATACGGGCGGGCATGGTTGCTAGGGTACATGGTACGGGGTACAGTGTACCCCGTCCATCCCGTACCCCGTACCCCGTACCCTTGCCCTATGGTGCTTGCATGTATGCTATTGCTGCCGAGCTATTGAATAACGGTTTCCGCATCATTCCCCTACCTAGTGTGATAGTGGGGCGTACTGATTACCTATTCTATGGTACTGAGTATCAAGTATCCACAACGGATACTGATTTCGCAATCAAAATGGTACAGTTGCCACGTTTGATAGCTAGTCTAATTGAATCATATTTGCGGGCGGTAAAATATCCGATTTGATTTTGCTTGACAGGTGGGGAGGGGTCAATTTTCGCGGGGAAAGTCGAATCCGAAAATTATTTTATCCCATGCCCCACAGCATAAGGCGCACCTTTTCGAGGGCCGGGGAAGGATCAAAAGGGACGTTCCGAGGGAATCCGGGAGCCGGATGCCAGATACACGGTTCCGTGCGACACCGTATCACGGCCTCATTGATACTAGAATCGGGCATCCGTTTCGGAGGGATCGGGCATCCTGGTCCAAAAGACCGGGCGGGAGGGTCAAATAGGGTTGATTTTGAAATCAAATTCGCGGGGATCGGGTATCCGCCCACTTCGACACGTTTGCCCATTTCTGGCATCCCGTGTCACGAATAAGAATACCCCACTGCGCTCCGCTCGGATCAAGCCCTAATCTGACCGTATCCAAGGTATAGGGATCAGTATATGTCTCGCTCCGTCTTGATTTCAGAATCAGGACCAAAACTGTTTGCTGAATTATTTTGCGTTTTGGCCGTATATTGTCGTAGCGGAGTGTGCAAACGGTTTTTGCCCTGATTCTGAAATCAAGGCTTGACGCGGACCGGAATTTTCGGAGGATCAAACGTATGGCAGAAAACATGAAAAGGGTCTCAGACCCCGCCGATCCTCGGCGCTGCCAACACGTCATCCCGACGAAAGGCCAGTGCATCAACGAGTCCGTTGAAGGTCAACACTATTGTATGGCACACGGCGGGGCGGCCCACGCGGCCATGAAGGACAAGGCCATTATTCGGAATTACCGGATCGCTCAGTACCAAGCCAGGGTGGACGAAAAGTCTGGTGGTTCTGAAATCAAGAGCCTGCGAGACGAAATCGCCATCTTGAGGATTTTGGTCGAAGAACGTGTAAACGTGTGCAAGGACAGCCACGACCTTCTTATGCAATCCGGTCCGATTTCGGACCTGATTATGAAGGTGGACAAGGTTGTCAATTCCTGCCATCGCCTGGAAACCCACCTGGGTGTGATGCTGGATAAGACTCAAGCCTTGCAGTGGGCATCCGAAATCGTCGAAATCATCGGCCGCCACGTCGAGGACGAGGAGGCCGTCTCGGAGATTAGCAATGAACTCTTTGCAAGCCTTGCCCGGCTTAGCCAACCTAAGGCCCGGTGACATCATCGGGTTCTCCGGTGCAAATAGTACAAGCGATTTCATCAATCTTGTGACCTATGGCGTCCCAAGGTGGTCAATTTCGCACGTAGGCATAGTGGCCGAGTACCCCAATCACGTTAATTTGATTTTCGAGTCAACAACTGAGGCACCAGATCGGTGTCCCATTCAAAACGCTTATGTAACGGGTTCCCAAGCCCAAGAGATAGAGCCGCGCGTCCTTCATTACAAGGGTCGCGTATGGCACTATCCCTTGGTTAAGCCATTACGAAGCTGGGAGAGCAAAGCTCTCACCCGCTTCCTTGTGGCAAGCCTTGGGAAACGGTATGATGCCGCTGGCGCTCAACTGGCTGGAGCCAAGCTCTGGTCTTACATCCATGCACGGTTGCACGCGGAAAACCAGGAAGCTCTGTTCTGCTCAGAGTGGGTGTGCGCGGCACATCGCTACATCGAACGATTTGATACGCCCAACATTAGCAGTTGGTCTCCAAACGCTTTGATCCGCGAAGAGCGGCGTCGGGGCATACTCCATTGTAGAGTGAGGCTCAAATGATCCGACATGTCGGTGCGATCGGCCTTCTTTCCGCCGCCCTCGGCTTGGGTCTAACCCAAGCCCCGCTCGGAATTGATAGCAAAATCAGGCTGCCCAAAGTCGCGATTAAAAATCGTGAGTACCCGGTTATGAACCTGCCGCTTCCTATGCGGGAGGAAAACTACAAGGGCGGCTCCTGCGTTCATGCGTCCTGGGTGATGCTGCTTCGGTGGCAACGCCAGTATGCCTATGCGGATTACTGGCGTAAGAAATATGCCTACGGCGAGTATTACGCCGAAATGGCTCAACGCCTGGATGCCGAGGGGGTCAAATGGGCCGGCACCTATCAGGACAGGGATGTTGCTTTTCTGGAGTGGGCATGTCGAACCCGACGGGGTTGCATGGTCACTTGCATGAATGGAGCGCATATGATTTGTCTTATTGACCTCAATAAGACTCATGCGACCATTCTAGACAACAACGAAATCGGGGTCTATCGAAAGATTCCCCGGAACGAGTTTCTGAGGGAGTGGTACAACTCAGGGTCGTGGGCAATGACGCCGATTTACATTCCAGCCCCGCCTTTGGAGAAGAAAGCATGAAGAATATCGTGATCTGGACCCTCCTGTTAGGATGCACCGCCTACGTGGCATCGCAAGCCTATCAGGAATATGCCCCGCCTGATTTCAAAATCAAGGCCGCTTCGTTGCGAACAGCAACGTGGGCCGAGCAAGCGGCAAAGCCCCAGTTCATCTGCGGCAAACAGATTGTCAATCTGCCGAACGATGGCGGCCGGTACTATACCACGGTTTTTACTCCGGCCAAGGCCGAGTCCAAAGCCACTGGTTGGTTCCGCTCCAACGCCACACTTGTGGACCTTCGGAAACGGACGCACTATAATGAAGTCTCCGCCGCAGACCCGATGTATGGCCGCTACAAGCGGTATCACGGCAATACTGGCAAGACTGTTGTGCTGGTTCAAGACCCAAACGGTCGCGAGATTTATTGTTCGGCTAGGAAGGGCCTGCCTTCCAGTTCCAACGCCCTTGCCTCTGCTATTCAGGGTGACATCACTGCCAAATGCATTTTCCGCAGGTGGCGTGACCGAAACCAGCCGGAACCGGAGCCGACGCCGGAACCAGACGACGAAATTCAGGAGGATGACGATGAAGTCATCGAACAGGCGGAAGAATCCAATGACTTTCCGTTCCTCCTCGCTGCTCTCGGACTAGCGGTCGGCCTCGCCTTTGGCGTAGGCACCAGCTACTACGAGCAGTATTACAAACCGGAAGCGTAAGCCGGTTCGGTTGATTTCAGAATCAAATCCTCCCAGGAGTCGATAACATGCTGGTGTCTCTGCTCGTCGCCATCGGTGCCGTAGCCGTTGGCTTTGTGGTGTCCAAGTTTCTGTACAAGAAGGACACCGAGGTTGAGGACCGCCGAAGGGCGGCTATCAAGATTTCTTCTTCGATGAAAGAAAAGGGCCTCGTCACGACGGCGGCCTTCCTCGAAGATTACGCTGTGGGCGACTACAGCGGCATGGCCAAGAAGCTCAAGGACTTGAGCGTAGTCATGTCCAATCCCGCTGCGGTGGAAGCCGAGTTTGCGGTCGTCTTTGCGAAGCTCCTGCAAGGCAAGCTCAATAGCCCGGAAGGGCTGGCTGAGATTGCCAAGGCAGTGGCCGAGAAGCAAGGCCCGCCTGTAGCGTGAGAGGCTTCGCCTTTCTGCTGGCCTTGGCCATCTGCGGATGCGAGCCTACGACGAAGGCTCTCCCCGCTGAACCCGCAAAGCCTGTGATCTACGCTTTCCACGCTGACTGGTGCAGTCAGTGTCCTCGGATGTATCCGACGTGGCGACGCTTCGAGAAGCGGAACTACGAAGTCAAATGGATTGACACCGATAACTCCAAAGTGGACGAGAAGTACGGCGTTGACCGGCTCCCGTCCACTGTTATCGTGAAAGACGGGAAAGCTATGAAGTTCACTGGCGTCGTCAGTTATGAAACGCTAGACAGGTATCTCCGCCAATAGGCGGAGCCTCGGAGGCCGCCCGGCTCTGCAAGGGGCCGGGCGGTTGTTTTCAAAATCAGGAGAACCTATGGGTGCAGTTCCAAATGTTGGACTGGATCGTCCGGCTCCAGGGCCGGTCAAAGTCCAAGTTCAGCAAGGCAGAGGGCTTCCGCCCTCCAGCGTTGGCCAGAAGGCCACTGATGACGACAATCAACGACTGACGATGTCAGCCGGAAAAGCCACTCCGAAACCGCAAGGATTCGGGTATTGAACGAAGGGCACACCCGCCGGGCGTGCCTTTCCTCCACTACCTTTCTCCGAGGTCCATCATGTACCGTGAATTTCGCCTTCTCCTGCCCGTCGCTGGTGCGACGCGCCGTTCGGTCTTTCACTTGGCCACAACTGGCTCCGTCCAGCGCGAGGTCAAGTGCAGCTTGGACACGACAAACATTGGTTTCGAGACGCAGCCCAACCAAACCATCCGTGTGGTGGATTACAACGGCGATGAAGTCTTGAACCAAGCTGATTTCAAAATCAACCGGGACTGCCCTGGCGTCGTGAGTTTCTTCCTTAAGCGCGACACCTTAACCATCCCGGTCGAACCGGGGAGGGTGCAAACATTGCTGCCCACCGCCGTAGTTCCGATCCTGCCGTCTGGCGCGCCGCCAGAGAAGCCGGCTGCAACGGGTGCGACCAAGACAGTCGAGCAAATGACCGTCGCCGAAAGGTTGGCAGCCGGTCTAAGGCCAGTTTCCAAGGACGGGAAGGTTTCGTGGGAAGCCCCCGAATGAGCGGTCGTCCACCCGAAGCCTACATTTGGCTATGGGTAACGAAGGGATTCGACGGCGTCATCAGTATGATTGATAACTGGCTGACCCAAGGTGTGCCGGCGACTCCTGATTTGAAAATCAATCTCACCCAGGTTCGGGATAGGTTGACTGCTCTAATCAATAAGCTACCATGAATGATGCACTTTTAGCTCAGATGCGGGAAGCAGTGGCTGCTGGCCTCAAACGGCGAACTCTTACAAAGTGCTCGCGCTGGACTGAAAACTGCGTCATCATGGGAAAACCGTTCCCAGGTCCATTTCAATGGAAGCATCACCCTTGGACGAAGGGGATGCACGACAGCAACGCGGAGTGGAACATTGGGCAGAAAGCTGCCCAAATGGGTTTCACCGTTGTGGCGATGAACAAGACGTTCTTCCACATTGACGTGAATCGGTATAACTGTCTGTATCTCCTGCCTACCAAGACGCCGGATGCGACCGACTTTTCAGCAACTCGGTTCGATCCGCTCTTGGAATTGTCGCCGCACCTGACTAAGTTGTTCTCAGACGTGAAGAACGTCGCAACTAAGCGAGCCGGGTCTGCAACTCTCTACATAAGAGGCGCTAACAGCCGTTCGGGTTTGAAATCAATTCCTGTGTCGTTCATCGTCTTTGACGAGTTCGACGAAATGAACCAGGACAACATTCCGCTGGCTATTGAACGCACAAGCGGTCAGTTGTACAAGCAGTTCTGGGCGATTTCCACTCCTACCGTGCCGGAACACGGAATCAATGGTCTCTTTCTGGACAGCACGCAGGAACATTTCATGTTCCCCTGCCCGCTGTGCCAGCGGATGACCGAACTGGTATGGCCTGATTCTCTGGTGATTTGCGGCGAATCCGCAACTGACCCGGATGTTGAAAAAAGCCATATCATTTGCAAAGAGTGCAAAGGCATCCTGCGACATGAAGGCAAATCGGAGTTCTTCGCCAAGGGCGAGTGGATTCCGTTTGGGCACAGCGACTACAATAATCGCGGTTTCTACATCAACCAGATGTACTCCGCCACTATCGAACCACCCCGGTTGGCGAAAGCCTATTTCCGGGGTCAGTCCGATTTGTCGGCTGAGCAGGAATTCCATAATTCCAAGATGGGTAATCCTCACGTTGTCAAAGGCGCTCGCGTCGATGACACGATGATTACCACAGCGATTTCAAAATCAACGCGACGTATGGACAGCCCGCCGCCATCCAACAAGTGGGTGATGATGGGTGTTGACGTTGGTAGCTGGTTGCACGTCGAAATCTCGGCCTACAAAGTGGCTAGGGTCGGAAATGACATCAACGTCATGTCCGACTGCCAAGTGCTTTGGGCCGGCGAAGTGCTACAATTTGAAGAACTTGACCGTCTGATGAAGCAGTGGGCCGTTGCAAGCTGCGTCATTGACCAAGGGCCGGAGCGTCGCAAAGCCTACGAATTTGCGTGCCGCTTCCCCGGCTTCGTGAAGTTGTGCTATTTCGGAAAGGGCATGAACGGTAAGATGATTACCGTTGATCCCGACCGAACGAGTCACAAAATCACAGTGGACCGAACCAGTTGGCTCGACCTGGGCCTCGGCCGGTTCCACACTGGTACGATCATCCTACCGCCGGACGTTCCGGCGAAGTACAAAGAACAAATCAAGAGTCCGGTTCGCGTCTATCGCAAGGACGAGTATGGCAATCCGGTCGGAGATTATATCAGCGTGTCGAAAACGGCCAAGACGATGCAGGATTCTGCAACGGCTCAGGACCACTTTGGTTTCGCACGGTGCTATAATGAGATCGCCTTGCCGCTTGGTGCCTGCTTGATGACCAACCAGTCAATCGAGAGATTCCTATGATCGTTGACGGAACTGCACTTGTCAAAATCCGCCACCCAATCTGGCTCTCTCGGAGTACAGAGTGGAAGAAATGGCGGCTCACCTACAAGGGTGGAGAGGACTTCAACGATGAGTACATCGAGAAGTTTTCTCACCTTGAGAATCTAGATGATTTCAAGGCACGGAAGAAGGTTTCACCGACTCCGTGCTTCGCCAAATCGGTGGTGAACGAGATTAAAAACTCGATTTTCCAGCGGATGGCCGACATTAAGCGGCAAGGTGGGCCTGAAACCTACCAAAAGGCTGCGGTCGGCCAAAGTTTTGGAGTCGATCTGCACGGTACATCCATGAATACGTTCATGGGGCGTGAAGTCGTTCCCGAACTGCTCACGATGGCCAAAGTCGGCGTGTGGGTGGACATGCCGCCCGTCACAGGGCCGACTTTTGTTGATTCTAAAACCAAAACTCCCTACTTGTACGTGTACAAGGCGGAAGAAATCCTCTCTTGGTCATACAGGAAGGATCGAATCGAGGAATTTCGATCCATCCTCTTGGTGGACTGGCTCGACAAGAACGACGAAGTCAGCGGGATGCCCAACGGGTCGTGGAAACGGCACCGTTATTGCTGGATTGATGACCAAAATCAAGTTTGGGTCATGCTTTTCAATGAAAATGGAACCCAAATCGACCTTGAAGGCAATCCCACAAGCGAAGCTTTTAAGCTCGACCTGCCCTACATCCCGTTCATCACACTTGAGCTTACGGATAGCCTGCTTACTGATGTTTCAAATCATCAGGTGGCTTTGGCGAATCTAGAATCAAGCGACATGGCCTACACACTGAAATCGAACTTTCCGATTTTCATTGAACAGGTCGATGACCGTGATTTCAGCCAGCACCTGAAAGGGCCGGGCGAAGCCGGGTCCGAAGGGACACAGGCCGAAGCCTCTGCGAGTGATCCTCGCGAAGTTACGGTTGGCAACAGCGTGGGCCGCAGGTATCGGTCTGGTTTGGACGCACCTGGGTTTATCAATCCGTCGTCTGATCCGGTCAAGTTGTCAATGGAGAAGCAAAAGGCTCTCAAAGAGGACATTCGACAGCTTGTCAACCTAAGTTTGTCAAATATCAAGCCGAAGATGGCCTCGGCTGAGTCGAAAGCGTTCGACCAGCAGGGTCTTGAGTCCGGTTTGGCCTATATTGGCCTCGAAATGGAGCGTGGCGAACGCCAAATCGCTCGAATTTGGGCCGCATATGAGAAAACGAACGACGTTCCGATCATCACCTACCCTGAAAAGTGGTCACTTGTCAGTGATGAAGAACGCCGAAAGAACGCTGAACAGCTTGAAGAACTTCGGGACACGGTTCCGTCCCCGACGTTCCAAAAGCTGATGAATCAGCAAATTGTGGGCGAATTGATTGGCAATAAGGTCGATGCCGACACGATTACGACGATCAACAACGAGTTGAAGGCCGCCAAGAGCGTGACCGCCAACCCGGATACGATCTTCATGGCCGTGGACAAGGGCATTTTGAGCTTAGAGCTTGCGTCGGTCCTGCTTGGGTTCCCGAAAGACGAACCGGAGAAGGCTGCTCAAGATCATGCCGACAAGTTGGCCCGGATTTTGAAATCACAAATGGCCGGCAAGCCGGCTGGACCAGCAGGAGCCGGCGCTCGTGGCGTTCCGGCTGCCTCGGCCAACCCGGCAGACGGGAAGGACGAGAAAGCTGAATCCAGAGATACGACTCAGAAGGGTTCTTCCGAGGAACCCGTAAGAGGCGAAGGTAAGTAATGTCAACTCCATTTTTCCCCGAACATATTTGGGACGGCGTCTCAACGCTTGACCTAGATGGTCAGGGCGAAATGGGTCAATTGATTTCGGAAATCATTGCGATTGAGCAATGGCTTGCAAGTTTGCCGGCCCCGGAAGCGGGGGCAACGGGGCCGGTAGGACCGGCAGGGCCGCAAGGCTCGCCGGGCGAGACGGGGCCGGCTGGACTGTCGGGAGAGCAGGGGCCAGCCGGCCCACAGGGTTCACCGGGACCGGCCGGACCAGAGGGCTCGGCTGGAAAAGCAGGACCACAGGGTACACCAGGGCCGCTAGGCCCAGAGGGTCCGAAAGGGGAGAAGGGTCCGGCCGGTCTGCCGGGTTCAGAGGGGCCACAAGGCCCGCAGGGACCGATTGGCCTAACGGGCGAAGCCGGCCCGGTTGGCCCTGCTGGACCGAAAGGCCCGGACGGGTCGATGGGTCCAATCGGTCCCCAGGGGCTTCAAGGCCCACAAGGTACACAAGGCACACAAGGACTTAAAGGTGAACAAGGTACTGCTGGCATTTCTGGTAAGGATGGCGTTGATGGCGCAACAGGCCCTGCCGGCCCTGTTGGCCCAACCGGAGCAACTGGTCCTGCTGGCCACGCTGGTTCAATAGGCCCACAAGGCCCGAAGGGTGAACAAGGCCCACAAGGCGATGTTGGCTCACAAGGCGAACAAGGCGATGTCGGACTTCAAGGCTTACAAGGCCCACAGGGCAAGCAAGGCCCACAGGGAGAACGTGGCTTTCCGGGCCGAGACGGAGTTGACGGCTCAGCCGGAAAAGGTTTCCGGTGGCGAAGTGTATGGGACCAGTACACTGATTATGAAATCAATGACGTAGTAGAGTACAGCGGAAGCTCGTATCTCTGCACCGAAGCCAATAAGGGACAGCGCCCTCAGATGCCGAATACGGCATTTTGGGAAATGGCTGCCAAGCGTGGCGTGAATGGCGGTCCCGGCCCAGCCGGCACAGCCGGTCCACAAGGACCGCAAGGACCGCAAGGACCGGCCGGAAGCGGAACCAGCGTCAATGCTGATGTTGAAAACGATAATGCGGGTTCCATTGTAATTGGACAAGTTGTCTATATCAGTGGGGCAGCATCCGTTGACTTGGCGCAAGCAAATGCCATTGGGACGGCCCAAGCGTTTGCATTGGTACAAGATACGTCGATTTCATCAGGAGTATCTGGCTTCGTCCAGCTTGAAGGGATTCTTGAGGCAACCACAGGAGAGTGGGACGCCGTTACAGGACAAGTTGGTGGCTTAACGATTGGCTCGACTTACTACCTTAGCACGACGGTAGCCGGTGGCCTTACGACTGTTGCTCCAACCAGCAGCGGTCTAGTGGTCCAAGTCGGCAAG
>Ga0137353_1000191_pt1 | contig 11314 bp, 8 predicted proteins | sample EasRivERMLT760_2_FD_104759 | JGI IMG/M metagenome (GOLD analysis project Ga0137353, IMG submission 104759) | Soil microbial communities from meander-bound floodplain in the East River, Colorado, USA - East River MetaG ERMLT760_2 | ecosystem: Environmental > Terrestrial > Soil > Floodplain ...
CAAGATTATACAATCCCAATGCAGAATTGGCGTACATGCAACAGGAAACGGCCATCATTGAGCAAATTAATAATCTAAACAAAGCCAAACTCGATTTAAGAAACCAAGAATTAAATTTAGAAAAAGATTTGATTGCTATAGAACATGATTATTTGGATGCTAAAAATCTATACGATTTAAATAAGAAACTTTTTGAACAAGAAATACTTTCTAAAAACGAATGGGAAAGGACGAATGAGAATTATCGTTTTCAAAAGGAACGTATGAACATCATTAAGCAAAGTGTCAAAAAAGAAAAACTGGCAAATCAAATTCAGATAGGGCAGCTTAACCAATCGATTGCGATCATGAACAAAAGTTTAGACATACTAAGAGCGAACAAAAAGAATTTCTTAATCACCGCACCGATATCGGGAAGGCTTTCCTCATTCGAACCGATATTAGGGAAAACGTATACACAAAACACGAGCATCGGTTTTATTGATGATATGAAAGGATATAAACTTATAGCCGATGTTGATGAGTTTTATTTGGACCGAATTATAGAAAAACAAAAAGGGTCTGTGACTTTTGACAACAAAACCATTGAAGTTCAAATTACCAAAGTAATTCCAGAAATCAAAAACGGAAGGTTCCAAGTAGAATTAGATTTTGTTTCATCCGAAAAACTAGATTTAAAACAAGGATTGAGTTTTGGTGTGAAATTAAATCTATCAGAAAAAACAAAGACGGTATTGCTTTCTAAAGGAAGTTTTTATGAAGAAACTAACGGGAAATGGATTTTTGTTGTCAACGGAAACAAAGCAGAAAGAAGAGCAATCAAACTGGGGAGAGAAAACCCATTATATTATGAAGTGCTTGGCGGATTGAAAGTAGATGAACAAGTAATCACTTCATCTTATAAAGATTATACAACAGTAGAAATATTAAACATAGAAAAATAGATACCATTTAAAACAAAGAATTATGATAAAAATTAAAAATCTTTCAAGAGTGTTCAGAACTGAAGAAGTGGAAACCATGGCATTAAGTGAAATTTCATTAACCATCAAGCAAGGTGATTTTGTATCGATTATGGGACCTTCGGGAAGTGGAAAATCAACCTTATTGAATATTGTAGGATTGCTTGACAGCGCCTCCGGAGGTAGTTATCAATTACTAAATCAAGAAATGATTGGATTGAAGGAAAAAGAGAAGTCGAAAGCTCGAAAAGAAAACATTGGTTTTATTTTCCAGAATTTCAATTTGATTGATGAGTTATCGGTATATGACAATATCGAATTGCCTTTGATCTACAACAAGGTTCCCTCTTCTGAAAGAAAGAAAAAAGTTGAAGAAATTGCCGATAAATTAGGGATTTCACACCGATTAAAACATTATCCGCAACAACTTTCCGGTGGACAACAACAACGTGTAGCGGTAGCAAGGGCTCTGATTAATGATCCGAAAATTATCCTTGCCGACGAGCCTACAGGAAATTTGGATAGTAAAAACGGAAACGAAGTAATGGAACTGTTGACCGATTTACATTCAAACGGAGCGACAATATTAATGGTAACCCATTCTGATTATGATGCCTCTTTTTCGCAAAGAACGATTCATATGAAAGATGGAATGGTACTCTCAGAAAAAACGAATAGTCGTAATGTTGATGTACTGATAAGCCAATAAATTCAAAAAACCATGCTAAAAAATTGGACAAATATATTTTTATACCACATCAAAAACAACAAGCTTTTCACGGCTTTGAATATTTTGGGTTTGAGTATTGGAATCGCGGGATTAGTTTTTGCAACATTATATTGGAATGAAGAACATAGTTATGATGAATGGAATCCTGAAAAGGATAACGTCCATATGGTTATAAACAGTTTTAACACTGTAAAATGGCCTTATACAGTTGGTCCTATAGGGCAATATCTAGAAAATGATCCTAATGTAGAAAGTTACAACTATTGTTATAATTGGTATGATTCTGATTTGTTTACCTATAACGGGAAAAAGCAAAAAATCGCGAAGGCATTCCATACCCAAAATAAATTTTTCGACTATTTTCCTTTTCCTTTTATTTTTGGAAGCGGTAAGAATGCCATCAAAGACGATTCTTCCATTGCTATTTCTGAAAGAATCTATAAAGCTTTTTTCGGCAATGAAAATCCAATAGGGAAGCAAATAAAATTCGGAAATAATTTCTATACCGTGAGAGGCGTGTATAAAAATGATTTGAAAAGTTCTTTTGCTCCAGATGTTGTAGTGACTAATAATGTAAAAAAATCTTTGGCACAAAGTTTAGATCTATGGGAAACTTTTAATTTTTGTTTGCTTATAAAACTTAAGGATAATTCTAAAAAAGAGTTGGTAGAGAAAAAAATTGAGCGCCTTTTTATTGAGCATGTTATTAAAGTTGAGGCAAAAGAAGCCAATATTAGTTTAGAACAGGAAATAAAAGAGAATGGGATTGTTACTATAAACTTAGAGCCCTTAAAAAATGCCCGTCTTAATTCTTTAGTAAAAGAAGGATATCCAGAAGGAGTAGGGAATTATCAATATTTAATTATAATGTTAGGATTATCTATTTTAATACTGATTCTTTCGATTATCAATTATGTCAATTTAGCTACGGCTAATGCAATCAAAAGAGCCAAAGAGGTAGGAGTACGTAAAGTATTAGGTGCGAGCAAAAGGAATATCATATTCCAATTTATTTCAGAAACAATAGTAATTGTCTTTTTTTCAATCTTTTTGGCATTAGCAATTGTAGAGATTTCATTGCCCTATTATAATGAATTCTTAGATAAAGATTTAAAAATTTATGGAAGCCAATTCTATTTGCAGTTATCATTTATTTTCGGGTTAGTGGTTTTCTTAGGCGGATTTTTTCCAGCACTTTATATTTCAAATTTCGAAACCTTAAAAGTCTTAAAAGGTAATTTCAACAGAAGTAGAACAGGAATTTGGCTGCGCAACAGTATGTTGGTTTTTCAATTTGCTATAGCCGTTTTTTTCATAATTGGATCTGCTATTGTCTACCAGCAAGTGACGTATTTGAGCAATAAGGATCTTGGATTTAAGGGAGAGCAGATAATAGAAATAGACTATTTGAAAAAAATTGATCCACAAGCCGAAAAAGAGAACAAAAACATTGTTTTTCAGAATTATATGATTGCAAAAGAAGGCTTAAACAAAATAAAAGGAGTAAGTCAAGTAGGTACCGGGCCTTTCTCTTTTGGTCAGGGAGCGCGTTCCTCATCCAACTACCAATTCCATGATGCCAATATTCAAGGGAAAAATATGGCTGTAGATTTTGGTATGATGGAAATGATGAAAATCAGGTTAAAAGAGGGGAGATATCTTAGTGAAAAATACGCTTCAGACACCATTAATAATGTAATGATTAATGAAACTGCAATGAAGTTATTGGGAATGAAAGAACCGATAGGGAAAGAAATTAGTACGGGAAATGGTGTGAAATTTAAAATAATTAGTGTTGTAAAAGACTTCAATTTGTACGGGCCACAAGAGAAAATTGCTCCAATGGTGTTTATGCATTTAAAAACAATACCATGGATGGGACAAAATGTGAATTCGATTTATGTGAAAGTAAACGCAGATAACATAGAGAAGACCATTAGCGATATTGAAAAATTTTGGACAACAAAAGTAGATACTGAGTATCCATTCTCGTATGATTTTGTAGATAAGAAATATGCACGCTCCTTCAAGGAATATGTCAAACAAAAGAATCTGTTCTCCTTGTTGAATGTTATTGTTGTTCTAATTGCCATTTTTGGATTATTTGCATTAGCCTCTTTTTCTATGGAACGAAGATTGCGAGAAATTGCCATTCGAAAAACATTGGGTGCAGAAACCAACATTTTGCTCAAAGAATTATCAAAACAATATGTGATTTTTTGTTCAATTGGTTTCGTAATCGGGGTTGTTCCGGCGTATTTTTTATTGCAAAAATGGCTCGAAAATTTCGCTTATCGAATTGATATTCAAATTTTTCCTTTTGCAATTGCTTTTGTGTCTTTATTGTTTTTGACGCTAATAATCGTTTTGGCAAAAGCCTATCAAGTGACCAAAATTGATGTTTTGAAATACTTGAAATATGAATAAACACAAAGAATTCACATCTGCATACAATTAATCTAAAAACCAAACTATGTTATTAAACTATATAAAAATATTTATTTACCATTTAAAACAAAATAAGCTGTTTTCATTTCTCAATGTATTGGGATTGGCAATAGGAATTTCAGGACTGATTTTCACGTTGCTGTATTGGAACGATGAACAAAGCTACAATGATTGGAATCCTGAAAAAGAGAAAGTTTATCAGGTATTGGTTCAATTGACTGGTATGCCAGTTTTTTCAGATTGTTCTTTATTTCTAAAACCTGTTTTAGATAAAGACTCCAATGTTGAAACTACGCTATATGCTGACAGTTGGTATCAAAAGGATAAAATTAGCTATAAAGGAAAGAAAGAATTAGTCGATAAAATAATTAATGTAGAGCGTAATTTCTTTTCTCTTTTTCCTTTCAAAATTATAAATGGAGATGCTATTTCAGCTATAAAAGATGATTCGAGCATTGCCATTTCTGATGTTATTAGTAAAAGAGTTTTTGGTAATGAAAACCCAATTGGAAAACAAATAAGATGTCTTGACCAAATGTTTGTTGTGCGTGCCGTATATCACATTCCAGGGAATTCATCAATCGCACCAAATGTCATAATCAATAAAATGCAGAAATTGATGACTACAAATATCACAGATCCATTTGCTTTCAAACTATTGCTAAAAATTAAAGATCCATCAAAAATTGAATATACGCGAAAGAGCCTAGAAAAAATATATAACAACGATTTTATTATAAGAGTTGCTAAACAGGAGGGCTTTACTCCTGAGGAAATGGCTAAGAAAATAGGTCACTTTACAGTTGTCATGGAACCATTTTCAGAAGCCAGATTACATTCTATAGCAGATGGTTATCCGGAAGGTCGAGGCAATTATCAATTTTTGTTAATTATGATGAGTTTGTCAGTTTTGATTCTCATTTTATCGATTGTAAATTATATCAATTTGGCTACTGCCAATGCCATAAAACGTGCCAAAGAAGTAGGTGTACGTAAAATTGTTGGGGCTTCAAGAGGTAATATTATTGCACAATTCATTTTTGAGACTATTCTTATAAGTTCATTTTCTATTTTATTGGCTTTAGTAATTGTAGAATTGGCTTTGCCATATTACAATGACTTTTTAGGCAAAAACTTAATGATGGTTGGAGGCCAATTTTCTTTGCAATTGATTCTAATTTTTATCATTATCATTTTGGTGGCAGGAATATTTCCGGCGGTTTATGTTTCCAATTTTGAAACGCTTAAAGTATTAAAAGGGAATTTTGGAAGGAGCAAAAGCGGCGTTTGGTTGCGCAACGGAATGTTGATTTTCCAGTTTTCGATTGCTACATTTTTCATAATAGGGTCGCATATTGTATATCAGCAGGTCAATTATTTAAGCAATAAAGACCTTGGTTTTAAAGGAGATCAAGTAATTGCCATATGCTTAAACTTCCCCTCATCAGACTATAAAGTAGAAAACGTTGGACAAAACATTTACAACAAATACTCTACTATCAAACAAGAATTGGCTAAAATAAATCGAGTTGAACAAATTTCAACTGGCCTTGTCGCTTTTGATGGAACTGATAATTCATTTACTGGAGTTGTATATAATGATGAGCTCTTTAAAGAACGAACCGTTGCTTTAGATTTTGGCATGCTTGAAATGCTTGATATCAAAATTGTAAAGGGGAGAAGTTTTGATAGAAAGTTGGCTTCTGACACGATTAATTCTGTGATAATAAACGAAACCGCTCTAAAATTAATGAATATTAAAGATCCAATAGGAAAAGAAGTTTTAATAAGAAATCGAAAATTAAAAATTGTGGGTGTTGTTAAAGATTTCAATTTATTAAGTCCGGAACTTGAAATTCCTCCAATAGCTTTCTATCATCTCAAAACGATGGATATAGCAAGAAATATAGACAAAGTTTTCGTAAAGCTGGATTCTGATAATATGGAAAATACTATTGCCAATATCGAAAAATTATGGGCAAAAGTTGATAAAGAATACCCGTTTAAATATGATTTCGTGGATAAACAATATGCCAGAACCTATGAATCTTACGTCAAACAAAAGAACCTGTTTTCATTGCTGAATGTGGTCGTGATTGGTATTGCACTTTTTGGATTATTTGCTTTGGCTTCTTATTCGATACAAAGACGAATGAAAGAAATTGCCATTAGGAAAACTCTGGGTGCTGAAACCAATCTTTTGTTGAAAGAATTATCCAAACAGTACATTTTGTATTGCATCATTGGTTTTTTGCTTGCATTGTTTCCGGTGTATTATTTATTGAACAAATGGTTAGAAAACTTTGCTTTTAGAATCGACATGACGGTATTGCCATTCGTATTTGGATTCATAATACTATTGGTTTTAACACTGATCATTGTGCTGTCGAAAGCCTATCAGGCAACAAAAACTGATGTTTTGAAATATTTAAAATATGAATAATAAAATCGTTTTAACAGCAGCCTTTATACTATTTTGTGCTTTGGCAAGCGGCCAGGGAAATCCCTGGTCACTTACAAAGTGTATGGAAATGGCTTTGCAGAATAATATCGAAATCAAAATCAGACAGCTCGAAATAATAAGGACACAGAAGTCACAAAATTCAGTTTTAAACAGAATGTTACCAGTTGTCAATTTATATGGGGAACAAGGTTATAATTTTGGCTCTAGCATTGATCCTTCAACTAATGGAAGGGTAAGTTCTAATATTCAAAACGATAACTTCTATCTCAACGCCAAAACGAATCTGATAGATTTTAATGCTTTTGCAAATGCCAAAAAGGACAAAATTAATATTGAACTGGCCAAAGCAGAAAAAGAAGTTATAGAAAATGAGTATAAACTGCAGATTTTGGAAAGTTATTATCAGGCACTTTACACCCAGGAATTATTGAAAATCCAAAAAGAGCAACTTAAGCAAGCTTCTTTTAACTTGGACAGAGTAACCAAAGAAGTTGCCATTGGCAGTAAACCTCAAAGTGATTTGTATGATATGCAATTGAGTTTTTCGGAAGAAGAAAACCGAAATTTAGAAACTGAGCAGTTGTACGGAATAAAAAAAACACAGTTGTTTCAACTTATGAATGTCATGGATGTTGCAACTGATGATGTGCTTTTGGAACCTTATTTAAAAGAAAAAACAACAGATATTGTTGAAAGTAAGTTATACAATCCTAAAATAAAATTTGCGGAACTTAATTATCAAAGCAGTTTGAAATCGATAGGTTTGCAAAGAGCTAACAACTTGCCGGTATTGTCAGCCTATTATGGATTCTCTACTTTTTATTATAAAACGTTAAGTCAGACAAACACTAGCACGGATAGTTTTAAAAATCAATTAGCAGACAATAAAAGCCAACAAATTGGTATGCAATTGAACGTTCCAGTTTTTAATGGCTTTAGAAACAACAAAAAAATAGATGCATCAAAAATAGAAAGCGAAAAAACAAAGTTAGCAATAGAACAGCAAAAACAACAGTTGAACAAACAAGTGGCATTTGAAGAACAAAACAAAAGGAATTATTTGCAAATTCAGAATAAATGGATTGAGAAGTTACAATATGCCAAAGCTTCTCTAGCCACTACACAAGCCAAATTTACAAGTGGAAAAGTAGAAGCTATTGTATATTCCTCAGTAAAAAATCAATTTCTTTCAACTGAATATGAAGTTTTAAAAAACAGCCTTCAACTGCAATATATTGACTTGAAAATAAATCTATTGAAAAAAGATAGCTTATAAAGCAAAAAACAGTAGTAAACATTTTCTTACTACTGTTTCCCCCATAAAAAAACTCCACAATTACTTGAGGAGTTTTCTAGAATATTGTCAAAACTTATTTTTTAATGATATCTTCCAAAACTGCTTTTTCAGAATAATTAATTATTTTAAGTGTAATTTCTTGATTTTTGACAGTTTTACCTTCAATAGTATATAATTTCCCTTTTAAAGAATCTTTATTGCTTCTATCAAAGTCAACATCGCCATATTGTAACGTGTTCTTTATATCGACGGTATCAATCCACGTTTCAGATAGTATTTGCGACGCTTTCTCAGAATAAGCAAAAGGTTTATTTCTCAAATCATTTAAAACTCTGGCATTGGGAAAGTAGTTGCATCGGGTATCTTTTCCGCTAAAAACAAGGCTTACAAAAAAAAGTCCTATTGCTAATCCAACCAGATAATAGGCAAAACGGTGTATAAATTTCATGAATTATATTTTTATGCAAATGTAATTGAAAGTTGGTTTAAAATACAATTAAATTGATATCGCTATCCGGTAAATCAAACCATTCTCCAATAGACTTATTTGTAAGTATTCCATGATACAAATAAACTCCATTTTTCAAAATTGTAGTACTTCGCAATGCTCTTTCAATACCACCATCTTCACCTATTTGCAGTAAAAATGGTGAAATGATATTGCTTATAGAAAGTGAAGCCGTTTTAGAATAGCGGGAAGGAATATTAGGTACGCAATAATGCAAAACATTACTCTTGATAAAAGTAGGCATTTCATGCGATGTCACTTCCGAAGTTTCAAAGCAACCACCCGTATCAATACTCACATCAACGATAACGGCACCTCTTTTCATGTTTTCGACCATCGTTTCTGTAACAACGATCGGGCAGCGTTCTTTGCCCCGCATTGCCCCAATGGCCACATCACATCTTCTGAGAGCCTTCATTAATGATTTTGTCTGTATTGTAGAAGTAAAAATCCTTTGGTCTAGATTGTTTTGCAAGCGACGAAGTTTGGTAATCGAATTATCAAAAACTTTTACACTGGCTCCCAGTCCAATGGCTGTTTTTGCAGCAAATTCACCCACTGTTCCTGCACCCAGGATAACGACATCGGTAGGAGGGACTCCGGTAATATTACCAAACAACAGTCCTTTTCCAAATTCGTTGGTGATCATCAATTCGGCGGCAATCAATATCGAAGCTGTACCGGCAATTTCGCTTAATGATTTTACGACAGGGTAAGTTCCATCTTCATCCTTTATATATTCAAAAGCAAGAGCAGTAATTTTCTTTTGCGCCAAAGCTTCAAAATATATTTTCTTCCTTGTTTTTAATTGAATTGCCGATAAAAGAATCGTTTCAGGATTCATCATTTCTATTTCGGCAATTGTTGGAGGTTCCACTTTTAGAATCATCGAACAACCAAATATTTTTTTTGTATCGCTGGTTATTTCTGCACCGGCATCACTATATTCTTTGTCGGAATAACTGGAACTTTCCCCTGCTCCAGCTTCAATCATAACGCGATGGCCATGATAAGTAAGTGAATTAACAGCATCTGGTGTAAGACAAATACGTCGCTCCTGGAAACTCGTTTCTTTGGGTACTCCAATAAAGAGCTCGCCCTTATGTCTTGCAATCTCAAGTTTTTCTTCTTGGGGCAATAACTGTTGCTTAGTAAAAGGGGTAATTGACATTTTATGGGGAAATTAGGCGTACAATTTACAAAAAAGTTTTAAAAAAAGTTGAATTACAAACCACTAATATGGCTGGATTATAGAACTGCAAAAAACTAAAAAATATTTTTTTCCATTTTTATATCGGCTCTTTCATAAACTCCAGGTTCTAAATCTATTTCAGTAAAACCATATTTCTTGTACAGATGTATTGCTGATGATAAAGATCTATTTGAATACAATATAAGCTTTTGGATTCCTTTTTCTTTTGCAACAGATATACAATGTTCCATAAGTTTTTTACCTATGCCTAAACCCTGAATTTTGTCAGTGACAGCCATTTTACTCAATTCAAAAGTAGCATTGTCTATTTTTAAGAGCGAAACGGTACCTATAATCTGGTCATTGTATTTTGCGTAAAAGATCATTCCTTCTTTGTCAATAATTTGACCTTGCGGATCCGAAAGGACCATTTCATCTTTTGGCTCTACCTTAAAATATTTTTTTAGCCATTCTAAATTCAACGTTTTTATAGGCTCTTTTAACTCTATTGAAAATGGGATAATTTCTATTTTATTTTCTGTACTCATGTTTGTTTTGATTAAATACTAGGGACCGTTTACCATTTGGAAGCAAGGAAATGGTAATAACGGAATGTGATTCGGGAATAAGATTTGGGATTTTTTCCGGCCATTCGATAAAACACCAATTACCCGAATATAAGTAATCATCCACACCCATATCCAGCGCTTCGATTTCACTTTTTACCCTGTAAAAATCAAAGTGATATACTCTATCATTCGTTTTGGTCAGATATTCATTTACTAACGAAAATGTTGGGCTGCTGGTAGCTTCTTCGACGCCAAGAGTTTTACACAATTGCTTAATAAAAGTGGTTTTTCCGGCACCCATTTCCCCGTTAAAAAGAATTACTTTGTTTGGGTTTTGTTCTAAAATTTGTTTGGCAACAGCATCAATTTGATCTAATGAAAACTCTATTCTCATTCACTATAGAAGTTATGATTTTTAAAAAGGACTAAGCTTTGAAATTTGTATTATTTTGGGCTAAAAATTAAAAAAGGAATAATCATCTCTTCCAATGAAATTCCGCCATGTTGATAGGTGTTTTTATAATAACTCACATAATGGTTGTAATTGTTTACGTAAGCCAAAAACAAATCATTTTTTGCAAAAATATAAGAACTACTCATATTTATGGTAGGTAATCCAATATATTTTGGTTCTTTCACAGCATATACATCTTTGTGCTCAAAAGTCAAGCTGCGACCCGTTTTGTATCGCAAATTGAGGCTTGTATTTTTATCTCCAACCACTTTCGATGGGTTTTTCACATTGATAGTTCCGTGATCTGTGGTCAAAATCAATTTGAAACCCAATTTTTGTGCCTGCTGAATAATCTCTAAAAGAGGAGAGTTCTTAAACCAGCTCAGGGTCAACGAGCGATAGGCTTTATCATCTGATGCCAATTCTTTTACCACATCCATTTCTGTTTTGGCATGCGAAAGCATATCCACAAAATTATAAACCACCGTAACTAAATCATTGTTTTTTAATGACTTGAAATTTTCGGCTAATTTTTTTCCTCCGGCCAAATTGGTGATTTTAAAATAATCTTCCTTGATATTTAATCCCAATCGTTTTAATTGAGCAGCTAAAAATTCAGCTTCAAACAAATTTTTCCCTCCTTCTTCAGGATCATTTTTCCAATATTGCGGAAATTGTTTTTCCATTTCA
>Ga0137353_1000194_pt1 | contig 11143 bp, 11 predicted proteins | sample EasRivERMLT760_2_FD_104759 | JGI IMG/M metagenome (GOLD analysis project Ga0137353, IMG submission 104759) | Soil microbial communities from meander-bound floodplain in the East River, Colorado, USA - East River MetaG ERMLT760_2 | ecosystem: Environmental > Terrestrial > Soil > Floodplain ...
CCGCCGGTCCTACCGAGAGGCGGAAGCCGGCGCCCTCGGTGGCGAACTTGGAGTCGGTGATCTTCTTGCCCTGGCTGGCGGCGCGGCGGTCGATGCGGCCCTGCCAGCCGGCGACCTGGATGCCGCCGTTGGCGACCGAGCGGTCGGCGTCGTTCTGGGCGAGAGCGGGAGTGGCGGCCGCGGTGAGGGCGACGGCAAGGATGAAGGCTGAATGGCGCATGGCTGCTCCAGAGGAGTGGGATGTGGAGTTACGCTCGCTTGTTACCCGGGGTGTGGCAAGGTGTGCCCCGTCCCGGCAGATTCCCGCGATGCGGATCCGCGACGTAACACGCCTCGTGCTCCTGATGCTCTTCGCGCTGCCCGCGGACGCGGCCGAGGCGCAGGCGCAACCTGCCGCGCAGGACGCCGACACGCGCGCCCGCGCCCTCCTCGCGCGCATGACCCGCGAGGAGAAGTTCTGGCAGCTCTTCATGATCCCGGGCGACCTCGACAGCGCGTCGCACGACTATTCGCACGGCATCTTCGGGCTCCAGGTCGGGACGGTGCCGGGGATCGCGCCGCGCGACGCAGCCCGCGCGCACGCCGCGCGGATCGACTCCATCCAGCAGTACTTCACGAAACGCACCCGGCTCGGCATCCCCATCATCCCGTTCGAGGAGGGGCTGCACGGCCTCTCGCGCGACGGCGCGCTCGTCTATCCGCAGGCGATCGGCCTCGCCGCGACCTTCGATTCGGCGCTCGTGCGACGCGTGCACGACGCGGTCGCACGCGAGGCGCGGAGCCGCGGCATCCGCCAGGTGCTCTCTCCCGTGGTGAACATCGCGACCGACGTGCGATGGGGTCGCACCGAGGAGACGTACGGCGAGGATGTGCATCTCACGAACGTCATGGGGCGCGCGTTCGTGCGCGCATTCGAGCAGATGGGCGTGATCACGACGCCCAAGCACTTCGTCGCGAACGTCGGCGAGGGCGGGCGCGATTCGTATCCGATCGACGTGAGTCGGCGCGCGCTCGAGGAGCGCTACTTCCCGCCCTTCGAATCGCTCGTGCGGACCGGCGCGCGGTCGGTGATGACGGCCTACAACTCCGTCGACGGATCGCCCGCGACGCAGAACGCGATGCTCATGCGCGAAGTGCTCAAGGGCGCGTGGGGGTTCCCGGGCTTCGTGATCTCCGACGCCGCGGCGACGGGCGGTGCGACCGTGCTGCATCGCACCGAGGCCAGCACCGCGACGGCGGCACAGCACGCCTTCCGCGCCGGACTCGATGTCGTCTTCCAGAGTTCGTGGCCGCAGCATCGTCCGTACTGGCGCGCGTTCGAGGCGGGGCTCATCCCCGACTCCACGATGGATGCGGCGGTGCTGCGCGTGCTGCGGGCCAAGTTCCAGCTCGGGCTCTTCGATGACGCGCGCATCCATCCCGAGTCGGCGGCGTATTGGGCGAACAAGCCCGAGCACCGTGTGCTCGCGCGCGAGGCGGCGACCGCGTCGCTCGTGCTGCTGCGCAACGCGGCGCGCACTGTCAGCGCTCGTGCGAGCGCCGATACGGCGGCGCCGCGAACGCTGCCGTTCGTTCCGACGCTGCGACGGATCGCCGTAATCGGCACGGACGCCGATTCCGTGCGACTCGGTGGCTACTCCGGCGCGGGCATCGCGCCGGTCTCGATCCTGCAAGCACTGCGTGATCGTGCGGAGCCGCACTCCGATGTGCGCTATGTCCGCGGGCCGAGCCGGCTTGCGCCGACGTTTCAGGTCGTGCCAGCTGCGCAACTCGAATCGCGCGACAGCTCGGGCATCAAGCGCGGTCTCCGCGGCGAGTACTGGCCGAACAACTCCTTCACCGGCGCGCCGCGCATCGTGCGCACCGACGCGACCGTCAACTTCGGCTGGACGCTCAACTCACCGGGGCAGGGCATCCCGTACGACTGGTACTCGGTGCGCTGGACCGGCACGCTCATCGCGCCCGCGAGCGGACCCACGCGACTCGGCGTCGAGGGGAACGAGGGCTACCGGCTGTGGCTCGACGACAGGCTGATCATCGATGCGTGGCAGAAGCGCTCCTTCGGTACGCGTCTCGTGCCCGTGACACTCGCGGCAGGCTCACGCCACCGCATCCGACTCGACTACTTCGAGAGCACCGGCAACGCGCGCGTGAAGCTCGTCTGGGACGCCGGCGTCGCGCAGGACGCCGACGCGCGCATCGCCGAAGCAGTGGCGGCGGCGCGCGCGAGTGAAGCGGCGGTGGTCGTGGTGGGACTCGAGGAAGGCGAGTTCCGCGATCGCGCCTTGCTCTCCCTGCCGGGAAGGCAGGAACGACTCATTCGCGCCGTCGCGGCGACGGGCGTGCCGACGACGGTCGTCATCATCGGCGGCAGCGCGGTCACGATGTCGACTTGGCTCGACGACGTCGGCGCGGTGATCATGGCGTGGTATCCGGGCGAGGAGGGCGGTCCCGCGCTCGCGCGCGTGCTCTACGGCGACGACAGTCCGTCGGGGCGCCTGCCGATCACCTTCCCCGTGAGCGAAGGACAACTCCCGCTCACGTACGATCACAAACCGACCGGCCGCGGTGACGACTACGTCGACCTCACCGGGCAACCGCTCTTCCCGTTCGGCTATGGACTCACGTACACGCGGTTCGCGTACAGCGACCTGAGCATCGACGTCGCGAACGCACGCGCCGCGGACGCGAGCCCGCCGCCGACCGGTCCGGTGCCCGACGACGTGCACGTCACGGTCCGTGCGCGCGTGCGGAACGCCGGCACGCGCGCGGGCAGTGAAGTCGTCCAGCTCTACCTGCGCGACGTGCTCACGAGCGTCGCGCAGCCGCTCATCTCGCTCAAGGGCTTCACGCGCATCGCGCTCGCACCGGGCGAATCGCGCGAGGTCGAGTTCGTCCTCGGCGCCGACCACCTGCGATTGTTGAACGAGGAGATGCGCTGGGTGGTCGAACCGGGTCTATTCCGCGTCATGGTGGGCGCATCATCGAAGGACATCCGGCTCCGGGGGGAGTTCACGCTGCGATGACGATCGACCGACGGGACCTCCTCAAGGCCGCCGCAGCGGCTGCGGCACTCGGGCTGCCGCGCAACGCGCAAGCCGGGTCGACGGGCGCGCACACAACAAGCGGGCAGCCCACGCGCCCGCGTCCGACCGCGAGCCAGCTCCAGTGGCAGCGCGACGAGCTCGCGATGTTCCTGCACTTCGGCGTGAACACCTTCACCGACCGCGAGTGGGGCGACGGCAAGGAGGATCCGCGCATCTTCGCGCCGACCGCGCTCGACGCGCGACAGTGGGCACGCACCGCGAAGGCCACCGGCTTCCGCATGATGATCCTCACCGCGAAGCACCACGACGGGTTCTGCCTCTGGCCGACGCGCACCACCACGCACTCCGTGGCCTCCAGTCCCTGGCGCGACGGCAAGGGCGACCTCGTGCGCGAGTTCGTCGACGCGTGCCGCGAGGAAGGATTGCGCGCGGGGCTCTACCTCTCGCCCTGGGATCGCAATCACCCCGCGTACGGCGACACGCCGCGCTACAACGGGATCTATCGCGCGCAGCTCACCGAGTTGCTCACGACGTACGGCCGCATCGACGAGGTGTGGTTCGACGGCGCGAACGGCGAGGGGCCGAACGGGAAGAAGCAGGAATACGATTGGCCAGCCACCTGGGGACTGGTGCGCGAGCTGCAGCCACAGGCGGTGATGTTCTCCGACGCCGGCCCCGACGTGCGCTGGATCGGCAATGAGCGCGGCGCCGCCGGCACGACGAACTGGTCCACCGTCGATCCCCGCATCGTCACGCGCCCGGGCATGGAAGGCGCCGACGTGATGCGCTCGCTGCAGGATGGCGATCGCGACGGCTCCACCTGGCGTCCCGGCGAGACCGACGTCTCCATCCGGCAGGGCTGGTTCTATCATGCGGGCGAGGACGAGCGCGTCCGCACGCCGCAGAATCTCGTGGAGCTCTACTTCTCCTCGGTGGGCCGCAACTCTAAGCTGCTGCTCAACGTCCCACCCGACCGGCGCGGCCTGCTCTCCGACGCCGACGTCGCGGCACTCACCGGCATGCGCACCAGGCTCGACGCGCTCTTCGCGCGCGACCTCGCGGCCGGTTCAACGGCGGCGGTGCGCGCGACCGGCAGGCGCGGCATGCGATTCGAATACGCGCTGGCCGCGCCCGCGACCATCGGCATCATCGACCTCTCCGAGCCCATCGAACGAGGCCAGCGCGTTGCGGCGCATCGTGTGGAACTCTTCGACGGCGGCGCGTGGCACGAGGTCGTGCGCGGCACCACGATCGGCTATCGCAGGCTCACCCGCATCACGCCGACGCGCGCATCACGCGTGCGGCTCCACGTCGATGACGCCGTGGAGCCGCCCGAGTTCGTGACCCTGCGTTGCTTCAGCGGTTCGTGAGCCGCGAGTACTCGGCGCTCAGCGTCGAGTCCTGCGCGACCTTGTACATCAACTGCTCGAGCTGATCCGCGGTGAGGTTGTTCGCGGTCAGCACGGAGTCCTGCTTGGTCGGCGCGGCCTGCAGCGCGAGCGCGATGCGAGCGGCGCGCTGCGCATCGTTCTCCGCGGCCGGCGTGGAGGCGGCGTCGGTCTTCGCGGCGTCGCCACCGCAGGCGGCGAGCGCGAAGAGCGCGCCGACGGTGATCATCTTGAGGTTGGTCATGGTCATGTTCCGGTCAGGGACGCTTGGCGTTCGGATTGCCGGGGCGCTTGCCGCTCGCGCTGTCGGCCGCGGGCTTCTTGCCGGCGGGTTGCGCGGGCCGTCCACCGGTCGCGGCGTCGGGTCGCTTGGCGCCAGCGGCCTCGGGACGTCCGCCCTGGCCGGCACCCGCCGGACGACCGCCTTGGCCGGCACCGTCGGGACGTCCGCCGGTCGCTTCGGGTCGCTTTCCGCCCGCAGCGTCTCCGCCGCCGGCATTCGTCGGCCGACCCTTCCCACGCGCCTGATGCTCGGCGCGAATGGCCGCCGAGAGGTCGCGCCCGCGCTTCCCGGCCGCGAGCTGCGCCTGCACGAACGCGCCGAAGTTGTCGGTCGGCCCATGTTCCGCCGCCGACTCTCCCGCCGTGCCGAGGATCTCCACCGCTTCTTCCGGCGGGACCTTGTTCCTGGCGAGGATGTCGATGACGCTGCGGATGGTCGTGTCGGGCACGCCAGCGCGGCGGGCCTCGTCGGCGCGGCGCGGCATGCCGAGTATCGCCTGCACGCGCTGCGTCGCCTTGAGCACGGCGCTGTCGGCCGCCGTCTGCGCGGCGAGCGGAGTCGCGAGCAGTGCGCCGGCGAGGAGTGGATGGATGAGTCGCATGATTCCTCCGGTGGGGGACCCCTTCATGGTAGCGCGAAAACGGCGCGCGTGTGAGGTTCCGGTGTCCGTCAATCGGAGATGCCCGTGACCCCGCGCCCCCGCACCGAGACCGAGGAGATCATCGCGCACCTGCAGCGCGCGCACCGCGGTGACCCGTGGCACGGACCTTCACGCGCGATGATCCTCTCGGACGTGACGGCGCAGGTCGCGGCCTGGGAGCCCGGCGCGGGCGCGCACGGCATCTGGGGCCAGGTGCTGCACATGCGGAACTGGACGCGAGAGGTTGAGCAGCGCGCACTCGGCATGCCGCGCACCCCCGACGGTCCGGTAGGCGGCGACTGGCCCGACATCCCGAACACGAGCGACGCGGCCTGGCGCGAGACGCTCGCCTCACTCGACGCCGCGCACGACCAACTTGTCGCGGTGATCCAGAAGCTGCCTCCCGCGCGACTGCACGAGCATGTGGGCGCGACGGCCGACGATCCCGGTGGCACCGGCGTGAGCGTGAGCACGATGCTCCGCTCCATCGCCGAGCACGACATCTACCACTCGGGCCAGGTCTCGCTGCTCAAGCGTCTCGCGCGCGAGGCGCTCGGCCTAGAGCAGTGACTTGATCCAGCCGCCGTCGACGGCGATGCTCTGCGCGGTGATGTAGCTCGCGCGCTCCGATGCGAGGAAGGCGGCGAGCGCGGCGAACTCGCGCGGCTCCCCGACGCGACCCATCGGGATCTGGCGCTCCCACGCCCCGAAGGCCTCCTCGGTGGTGATGCCCTTCGTCTTGACACTGTTCTCGGCCAGCTGGTCGAGACGCTCGGTCTTGGTGTAGCCGGGCATGAGGTTGTTCACCGTGATGCCGAAGGGCGCGACCTCGTTGGCGAGCGTGCGCGCGAAGCCGGTGACCGCGGCGCGTACGCTGTTGCTGAGGATGAGCCCTTCGACGGGCTGCTTCACCGCGATCGACGTTACGTTGAGGATGCGGCCCCACTTCCGCCCCTTCATCGCCGGGAGCACGGAGCGCGCGAGGTTCACCACGCTGTCGAGGTTGCTCACGAAGGCCTTGGTCCACGCCTCGGGCGAATGGCTCTCGAACGGTCCGGGCGGCGGGCCGCCGGTGTTGGTGACGAGCACCTGCACGCCGCCGAAGGTCTCCATGGTGGCGGAGATGGCGCGGTCGATGTCGGACGGGATGGAGACGTCGGCGACGACGGAGAAGACATCGGCGCCATGCGCGTCGGCGATCGACCGTGCGACGTCGTGGATGCGTTCCGAGCGCGCGCAGATGGCCACGCGCGCGCCCTCGCGCGCGAGCTCCTCGGCGACCGCTCGGCCGAGTCCCTGGGAGGCGGCCGCGACGAAGGCGACCTTTCCGCGGAGTCCGAGGTCCATGGCTACTTCTTGTGGAAGTAGTTGTCGGTGTGGTTCAGCCAGTCCTCGCGCGGCGGGCTGAAGATGTCCACATCGAGCGTGTCCTCGAGTGCCTCGGCCATGTGCCAGACGTTCGACGGGATCTGCAGCACCTCGCCGGCCTTCACGTCGTACGTCTCCTTTCCGTCCTCACCCATCCAGAAGCGGAGGCACCCTTCGAGGATGTAGGTGAGCTGTTCGTTGTGGTGCTGATGCTTGGGGACGATCGCGCCCTTCTTGATGTACACGTGCGCGAGCATCATCTGCTGGCCGGTGACGAGCTTGCGCGAGATCTGGTCGGTGACCTTCTCGAGCGGGATGTCGGCCCAGCGGCGGTGGAGAACGGGGGGTGTCGTCATATCGCGAATCTAGCCGATCCGGCGGCCGGCGACACCTCGGTGCCGGCGCGGCGCGCGCGGAGCGCGCGCCGCGCCAGCCCTCACCGCGACAGCGTGAAGACGAACCGTTGCTGCACGAGCTGCCGCACCTGCTGCCCCCGCCACTTCGCGGGACGGAAGCGCTGTGCGAGGACGGCCGCCTTCACCGCCGGCTCGAAGAGCGCGTGCGACGACTCGATGACCTTGAACGACTCGGGCTCCACCTTGCCCGTCGAGTCGACGATGAACATCACCGACACGCCGCCCTCGACGTGCGAGGCGCGCAGCACCTCCGGGTAGCGCGGCTGGCGTTGCCGGCCGATCGCCGAGACGGCGACTTCGACCTCGTCGGCCCACATGATTCCCGCGAAGGGATCGCCGGTGCCCGCGCCTGGCTGGATGGACTCGAACGGGTCGCCCGGGCCGAACGTCGGCTCCACGGTCGTCGGTGCGTTCGGGTCGGCCGGCTTGATGCCGTCTGGCACTTCCGTCGGTGCTTCGATCGGCTCGACGGTCGACTGCGATGGGTTGGACGGGGTCTGCGGCGCAGGCTCGGTCGGCCGGGGTTTCGGCGCATCGGGCACCGGGGCGGGCCGCTGCGGGATGAAGATGATGTCCTTGATGACCGCGGCTTCGACGGGGTCCGCGACGCGCGACGCCGTCGCCGCGATCGCCGAGCCCACGAGCGTCACGTGCACCACCAACGAGAACGCCGCCGCCGAGCGACTGCGTGCGCGAACGGGCCTCGACTCCACCAGTGTGCGGAACATCGTCCCCTCCAAGGCGTGTGTGGCGGGCGGACCATCCGCTCGCCTCCTTGGAGTCATCCTACGACCGCTACCCTGCGCGCCGATGACGCGCGCGTGAAGCTTCGCCCTGCGCTGGATTACGTTCGGATTACGCCGGCGCGCCGTTCATGCAGCCGACGCGCGCGCCTCAGGCGCCCCTCAGCCGAAGATCGACTTCGCCACGAAGAGGATGTTCGCCGGACGCTCGGCCAGTCGCCGCATGTACCAGCGGAACCAGGCGTTGCCGTACGAGATGAGCGTCGCCACCGGATGTCCCTCGCGGCGGAAGCGCGCCTGCTCGCGCTCGCGGATCCCATAGAGCATGTGGATCTCGTACTTGCCCTTGGCAAGGCCGATCGAGTCCGCATAGGCGATCAGCCGCTGAATCAGCGCGATGTCGTGCGTCCCGAACACCGGCGTGCACTCGCCCGTCTTCGCCCAGTCGAGCATCGTGCGCGAGACCTGCTCGTAGGCGGCGTCGGTGTCGGACTTCTTGGGGAAGGCGACGTTGGCCGGCTCGGCGTAAGCGCCCTTCACGAGGCGGATCACCGGCTTGAGCGCACGCAGGCGCTCGACATCCTTGGGCGTGCGGAAGAGGTAGGCCTGGATCGCGATCCCCGTCGTCGCGTGCTTCGCCTTCACCGCTTCATATAATGCGATCGTCCGGTCGACGTACGTCGAGTCCTCCATGTCGATCCACAGCGCCGAGCCCACCGACTCCGCCTTTGCGGCGAGCGCCGTGACATGCTCGCGGCACTTCGCCTCCGACTGGTCGAGGCCAAGCTGCGTCGGCTTCACGCTCACGTGCGCGCGGAGGCCGCGCGCCTTGAGCTGGTCGAAGAACCAGAGGTAGTGGTCGCGCACCGCATCGGCCTCGGCGATCGACGTGATCGCCTCGCCCAGCTTGGTGAACAGGAGGTAGCGGCCGTCCTTCGCGAGCGCGGCGCCGGCGTCGAGGGCGTCCTCGGGACGCTCGCCGGGCATGAAGGCCTTGGTGGCGCGCTTCACGATGCGGCTCTTGAGCGCGAAGTTGTTCAGCGCTTGGCTCTTCGCGGCGGCGAGAAGGATCTTACGGCCGAAGGGCATGATCGGGGCACGGAAAGGGGAACGGAGGCGGCGGGACGGGACCCCGACGCAGTGGGGAAACTAGCGATACCGCGCGCGGCTCGTGAGCGCGCTCCCGTTCATTGCTCGACGGCCGCGGCGCGGTCCCGCGCGAGCGTCCGGAGGAGCCAGGCAGAGATCGCGCCGATCGCGACGGCGCGGATCGCGGGCACTGCGACATCGATCAACCCGAGATTCCGCGTCAGGACGGGCGCCGCATACCAATAGTAGAGACCGCCGCTCAGCGCGCCACACCAGGCGATGGCCCGCACTGGAGTCGACCGTGTTGCGCTGACGAGCGCCCGGACCACGACATAGCTCGCCATCGCGCCGCCGAGCGTCGCGGCGTAGACACTCGGCGCCTCCCCGAACCCGGCGTCGGGAACGAGGCCGTAGCCGACGATGAACCCCGGAAGTGCGGCCGCGAAGATCCCGAACGGCGTCTGCAGCCACTGTCCGCCCAGCCGCGGCGCGCCCAGCAGCTGCCGCATCGCCTTCCGGTCGGCGAGATCGATGCAACCGCGCGGGGTGCAGACCGTGCACGACTCGCAGCGGCCGCGGGCAACTTCCACCAGAGGCGCCTGGCCGTAGAGCCGCTCGACGGGAAGCACCGGACAGAGCGCGTTGCAGAAAGCCGAGCGCGACGCGTAGCGCGCCCCCGAGGCGACGGCGATCAGGGCGATGGCCGCGAGCGCGCCGGCGAGCACGGGTCCGTCAGTATTGAGGCCGAGGTGCCGGGCGGGGACGAGCAGGTGGAAGAGGATGAGTCCTGCGACCCCGATCGCGGACGCTTCGCGCGCGGTCATCTCTCGAGCCGGGCCGAAGCGGTTCCCCCAGGCGTTCAGCGACGACAACGGGCAGACGCCGCGCCAGAACGCGGGAGAGATGAAGAAGCTCGCCGGCAGCAACGGCACTGCGACGCTCCACAGCATGGTCAGGGCCGGCTGCGGCGCGAACACGAGCGCCGTGAGAAGCACGGCGAAGCCGAGGATGCCGACCGCGCGCCCGACGGCCCAACGGCGCGCGATGCGCGGGTCGACGTCGAGCACGTGAAGGCGGGCCATTCGGTCAAAGATCGTCGCGCCCGCGGGACTCGGTCAGTCGTATGTTCCCTCACCTCCTGCCGGAGAAAACCGTGCGGCCTACGCTCGTTCTCGCCTCCTTCCTGCTCGCGACCCCGGCGCTCGTGCTGCCTGCGCAGGCACCGAGAGGCATCGTCCTCGCCGACCTCACCTGGGTCGAGGCCGAGAAGGTCCTCACCCCGGACGCGGTGATCGTCATCCCGCTCGGCGCCGAGTCGAAGGAGCACGGACCACACCTCCGGCTCGACAACGACTTCAAGCTCGCGACCTACTTCCGGGGGCGGATCCTCGCCGCGTCCAGGGTGATCGTCGCCCCGACGATCACCTACAGCTTCTATCCGGCATTCCTGGAGTACCCCGGGTCCACCCACCTGCGCCTCGAGACGGCCCGCGACGTCATCGTGGACATCGTCCACAGCCTGGCCGCCTACGGACCCCGGAAGTTCTACGTCCTGAACACCGGCGTCTCGACGCTTCGGCCGCTCCAGGCCGCCGCCGCGGTCCTGCGGGCGGAGGGAATCCAGTTCACGTACACCGACATCATCAATGTCGGAGCCGAGGCGGAGGCCAGCGTCACCCAGCAGGTGCGCGGGACCCACGCCGACGAGATCGAGACGTCGATGATGCTCTACATGTATCCCGACCGGGTGGACATGTCGAAGGCGGCCAAGGACGACTCGGAGCGGGGAACGGGCGGCCTCACGCGGCGCCCGGGGACCGCCGGGACCTATTCGCCCACCGGGATCTGGGGCGACGCGACGCTCGCGACGCGGGAGAAGGGGCGGATCGTCGTCGAGGCGAAGGTCGCCGGGATGCTGGCGGAGATCGAGGCGTTGCGCGCGCTTCCGCGGTAGGCGCGTCACTTCGCGCGGCACCCCATGGACGGTGCGTGCGTCGCCACACATCGTAGTGCATGAACGTATTCCGCCTCTTCCCGCTCGCGGTGGCCGGCACCGCGGTCCTCGTCGCGCACGGCGCGCCGCTTCGCGTCATCCGCTCCACACCGGTCGGCGTCACCGATCCCATCACCGAGATCTCGGTGAGTTTCGATCGGCCCATCGCGGGCTCG
>Ga0137353_1000195_pt1 | contig 11120 bp, 10 predicted proteins | sample EasRivERMLT760_2_FD_104759 | JGI IMG/M metagenome (GOLD analysis project Ga0137353, IMG submission 104759) | Soil microbial communities from meander-bound floodplain in the East River, Colorado, USA - East River MetaG ERMLT760_2 | ecosystem: Environmental > Terrestrial > Soil > Floodplain ...
CCATTAACATCCGGAGTAAGGGCATAATCATATCCAAAGACATTTTGGCTTCCCAAAACATTGGAAACCGATACGTAAAAAATCTTTTGCGTAGTCAATAAATAAGCCCAACTGAAACTCAAATCGTTATACGATTTTGTTTTACCGTTCATGAACTTTGCTTCGTTTGGATTGTTGTAAAGTCGGCCGGTACTAAACGAATTCGTCAAACTAATGAGCGATTTCAGCTCATTGCTAAAATATTTGGTAACCAATGACAAACTGTGATCGGCAACAAAACTGGGAGTTACCGCTATCGGGAAATTTTTATAATCCCGCTTGGTATCGATATAGGAGTACGAAACCCAATATTCCAGATTTTTAATGCTTTTTTTGTCCCTCCAAAATAAATCCAATCCCTTGGCATACCCATTCCCTTTGTTATTGAAATTGCTATTAAACCTTACAATTTCAGTATCGTATTTCACTAAATTAGTGTAATCTTTAAAATAGGTTTCGGCTCTAAAAGTCTGTCCGTTTTTGTTGTACTCAAAATTTAAAATATAATGCGAGGCTTTTTCGCTTTCAAACTGATTCCATTTAGAATACTTGATATAATCCACTTTGGGCGTTTGGCTAAAATCGCCATAAGCAAGCGAAAACTGACTGTTTCTCGCCGCTTTATAGACCAATGAAACTCTTGGCGAAAGCCTATTTTCATCCAACAAACTATTGTTGGCGGCTCGCAAGCCTATATTTACAGCCAGTTTATTGGAAAACAGAATATCCGCTTCGGTAAAAACAGCCGCTATCGCATTATTGTAGCCGTATGACAAGGTTGGGCTTAAATCTGGCGTAAAATCCTCTTTGAAATCCGTGATAAAATAATCGCCGCCAAAAGACAATTTTATGCTTTTGGAAAGTGATTTTTTTAGTTTCAATTTAAAATGGGCCGAGTTTTCCTCGTTATTTAAATTGTTATGATTAATCTCATTGTTGCGATTAATCTCCGTTTTATTTAGGCTGTGACCGTAACTCAAACCAGTTACAATTTGCCAATTCTCACCAAAATTCCCTTTGTACGAAGAATTAAAATAGAAATTGTTATTCTTCAAATCCACCCGAACTTTGTCATTAAAATTGACATTTTCCTGATTAATATCAAACTGCGAATCATCGTAAGCCGCATACAGTTTAAAAATTCCGCTGTTGAAATTATAGCGATACACTGTTTCGCCAGACAGCGACTGATAGGGTCTATTCCAATCCACTTTTTGTTTGACTATCGCTTGGTAAGGCGCCAAATTGATATAAGACGTATTTAGACTCAAGGAACTTTTTTTCCATTTTTGCGTGTTTCCAAGACCCAACCCAACGGATAAAAACATCATATCCGTCTTATTCTGCACCGGTTCGTCTTCGGTATTAAAAAAAAGAACACTCGACAAAGCCTCACCATACTCGGCAGAATAGCCACCGGTTGAAAATGACGTTCCACTAAACAAAAACGGAGAAAAACGTCCACGGGTTGGCAAGTTTTGAGCTGAAGCAGTATAGGGTTGTGCCACCCGAATCCCGTCCACAAAAGTTTGGGTTTCATCGGCTTCACCACCTCGAACGAACAATCTCCCGTCCTCGCCTACCTTTTGCGTGCCAGGCAAGGTTTGCAGTGCCGCAATACTATTTCCTGCCGAACCCGCTGTGGTTACAATATCCAGTGGCTTCAACACCGAAGCTCTTGTTTTGTTCCCTGATTCCAGCTTTCGGGCGGTAACCACAACGCCATCGAGCGTGTTGACACTCTGTCTCAATTTAATAATTTGATATTGAAAATTATCTATTGAAATGGGCATTTGCAACGTTTCATAAGCCAGGAAACTCACCACCAAGGTCTGATTCCCTTTTGAAGTAGTTGCAAAAGTAAAATCACCGCTTTCATTACTGGATGTTCCGTCATAAGTCCCCTCTATAAAAATGTTTGCGCCAGCAATTCGACTCCCTTTCTCATCGACTATTTTCCCGGAAAGTGTTGTCTGTGAAGTGGCAAAAAATGAAATAAAAAAAAGGGTAATCGTTAAAATAGCTTGCATGTGGTTTAATTTTGATGATACAAAATTCCATCAAGCCGTGAGATTTTAAAAAAAATGCTGTCCGAACCGTTGAATTATTAGGATGAACCGTTTTAGGTTTCCAGCTGAAGCATCAAAATAGATGCTGGAGAATTCGTATTTTTGATTTCTAAAAACAAGCTACCATGAAAAAAGCTATCCTTACCCTACTGCTTATAACCAGTTTCAACCTCCTTTTTTCTCAGGAAACTAATTCCACTTACGATGAAAAACTGGCCAAATCCTTGAATGCGGATGAACACGGCATGAAACAATATGTCTTTTGCATTTTGAAAACCGGCAGCAATACAACCGCTACGGCAGAAGAAAAAAGCAATCTGTTTAAGGGACATATGGCCAATATTACCCGACTCGCTCAAGAAGGAAAGCTTGTTGTGGCAGGGCCATTCATGAAAAACGATCAAAATTACCGAGGACTTTTCATCTTTAATGTCAGCACAATTGAAGAGGCAAAAACTCTTGTGGACACTGACCCGGCTGTAAAAGAAAATCTTTTTGAAGCCGAATTGACACTATGGTATGGCAGTGCGGCATTGCAGGAAACACTAAAGATTCATGAAAAAATTGCAAAAGCCAAATTCTAATTTCTCATAAAAAACGAAAAAATACTAATGATTCCAGAAAATGAAAATCCGATTCCCAGAGAACTTTATCCGGCCAACGATAGCGCACTCAGAAAAGATCGAATGAAAGCCAAACGATTATTGCATCGATTGAATGTGACGGAATATCTGATGACCAAAAACGCTCGGGTGCTGTTGGCGGAACTGATTCCGAATGCGGGTTCAAATCTGTATATCGAACCTCCATTCCATTGTGATTACGGCTATAATATACTGTGCGGAGAAAATGTCTATTTCAATGTAAACTGCGTGGTTTTGGATGCGGAAAAAGTGACTATTGGCTCCAATGTGTTTTTTGGTCCGGGTGTTCAATTATATACTGCCTCGCACCCTCTGGAAGCCGAAATGCGTCGTACCCATGCCATTTCAAAACCCATAACCATAGGAAACGACTGCTGGATTGGCGGCAATTCGGTGGTGTGTCCCGGCGTTACTATCGGAAACGGAGCCGTGATTGGAGCCGGATCGGTAGTTACAAAAGATATCCCGGATCATTCCTTGGCGGTGGGAAATCCGGCGAAAGTAATACGGAAATTAAACGTTTAAATTCATAAAAAAGCGTTTTTTATAAAATTAAATGCCATGAAAATGGCGATACTATTTATGCAAAAGCATTAGAGCATAAAGCGACTTTGTTAATGAATCAGTGCTTGCTTGCTAGAATATAGATATACCGCGGGTTCCGAAGATATTTTTGGTAATCTATGATGGATTGTACAACCTGAAAACTAACAAAACATGCCACATCTTTTAGCAACTCTCAAAAATGTTCCTTTTGAAACCATCAAAGGAATTTTAGAAAACGATAAAGCTTTTCATGCTTCCGAAGAAATGTATTTAGAACAACTTTGGCAAAACACCGATGATGAAAACGAAGTGCTGTTTCTTTTTAGAATTAATTCTATTTCAAACACATAAAAGTTAATTCAGAAACTACATTCCGGCGCTATCACAAAATCCAGATGTTAATTTACCAACGATGATCTACTTGCCATGATTTATCTAATTAATACCATCACTATCGACCGGATTAAAAATTCGAAAAACACTATATTTTTTTGGGTATATGAGTGTAAAAGATATTACACAGTTAGCCTGCTCTTTTTATCTTTACTATCATTTGCCCAAAGAATTGACAATACAGCATCTTTCAGAGAAATAAAAAGCAATCAATATTTTCGTTATTATTTTGATAATGACTTTTTCGCAAGTACCGATTATTACTATACCCAAGGCCATAATTTTGAATTGGTAAGTCCAAAACTGCTTAAAAATCCAATAAATAAATTATTTATAAAATTAAAAAACAGTGAACAAAAATATGGACTATCATTCGAACAAGCGGGCTTTACGCCAACAAATTTCGAATCGGATGAAATTCTTTACGATGACAGACCTTATGCGGCGGCGATAATGCTAAAATCTTTTTTAGTTTCGACTGATACCATTCATAAAGCTACATTTTCTTCTACTCTAAGTTTTGGAATTATTGGTCCCTTTTCTTCAGCTGAAGAAATACAAAGTAAAATTCACGAATGGATTGGCAGACAAATCCCGTTAGGTTGGCAATACCAAATCAAAAATGATGTGATACTAAATTATGACATTTCATACGAGAAACAATTGTATCGGCTCAACAATTTATTTGCATTAAATTTTAACGCAAAACTTCGATTGGGAACGATGAACACAAATATATCTGGAGGATTGACAACTACTTTTGGAAAAATTAATTCTCCTTTTGTTTCTCTAAAAAGCAAAAATGATTTCCAAATCTATGGTTATTTGCAAGGCCTAGTTACTGCCATTGGATATGATGCTAGTTTGCAAGGTGGTCTTTTTAATCAAAAAAGTCCTTGGGTTATCACTGATGAGAATATAGATAGATTTGTTTTTCAAAAAAATTTCGGGATAGTTTTGCATTCCAAAACATTTTACCTCGAATATTCTTTTTCTGAGCTTTCGAAGGAATTCAAAACGGGAAGGACTCATAAATGGGGTGGATTTAGAATTGGATTCATGCTATAATTTTAAAAAAAACAAAATCTGAAACCTAAAAAATCTGAATATAAATTTTACCGCTGATTTTTCAATAAGTAATTTAAAGAAAATACAGTTTGTAATTCCTGAGTGGTTCTGAATACTGAAAGTCATAAGTTCAGTCCCTTTTTGTCAAGATGATGATAAAAAAATTGAAGCTAAATTTCTTTTTTAGAATTAATTCTATTTCAAATACAAAAAAGCTGATTCTGAAACTACATTCCAGCGCTTTATTACAAAATCCAAATACTAATTTACCAACGATGATTTACTTGCAATGATACAATTAAACAAAATTCACCATATCGCCATTATTTGTTCCGATTATCCAAAATCAAAGTATTTTTATACTGAAATTCTAGGATTAGAGATACTACAGGAAATCTATCGAGAAGAAAGGCAATCGTACAAACTCGATTTGGCATTAAATGGCGTTTATACGATCGAACTTTTCTCTTTTCCTGATCCGCCGCAACGCCCTTCGAGACCGGAAGCTACTGGTTTGCGCCATTTGGCTTTTGAGGTAGATGATTTAAACCAAACTGTCCAGTTTTTATCGTCCAAAAACATTCTGTCAGAATCCATCAGAACAGACGAAACAACGAATAAACGTTTTACTTTCATTGCCGACCCTGATGACTTACCCATTGAGTTTTATGAAAAATAAATCATCATTTACGGAGTAAAGTAGTATAATTCACAAAGAAAACATAAAACATTGCATTTGTGACCGTTTTTTAATCTAAGTCTGATTTTCTTTTTTTAGGTTTGTAATACTCATATGAATTCGATCTGAATACATAATTCTTATTTTTTCGAAAATCAATACATTCATAATCCAGATTAGATGAACAAAACAGCCCAAATTAAAAAAAACTACCAATTCATTAAATTTCAAAAATTGGTTGTTGTTTCTGTTTTAATTGGTTTTCTTTCGGCATTTTTGGGGGTTGTTTTAAAAAGAACAACCGAATATTATGAGGAAATATTTTTTAATAAATCTACATTAAACCCAATATTTATTGTTGCTTTCCCGATTTTCGGTCTGTCAGTCATCTATTTCCTTCGGGAATATGTTTTTAGAAAAAAAGAAAACAAAGGCATCAAAGAAATTTTTGAAAGTACCAATTCCAAATCAAAAAACTTACCCAATTATAAAATCCCGTCCCATTTCATTAATGGATTATTGACTGTTGTTTTTGGTGGATCCACCGGAATTGAAGTGTCTACCGTTGTCGCCTCAGCCACTATTGGCTCTGTAGCTCAAAGGAAACAAAACGTATTTAGACAATACAAAACCGTATTGATTTGTGCCGGAGTTGCAGCGGGAGTTACCGCATTGTTCAGCAGTCCGGTGGCAGGAATTCTTTTTTCATTAGAAGTGATCTCCAGAAAAGTTACCCGCGCCTTTTTAATCAGTAATTTGATTGCGGTTGCAATCGCTTTTGGGCTTATTTATTTATTGGATGAAAAGCCTTTGTTTAAGGTAACCATAACGACCTGGCATTGGAGAGCGATTCCTTATTTTATTCTTTTAGGAATTTTAGCCGGGCTAAATTCCGTTTATCTGACCCGATGCGTATTATTTTTCAAATCCCAATTTTCAAAAATAAAAGTTCATTATTCCAAGATTCTTTTGGGTTCACTTATTTTAAGCGTTTCTTTATTCGCATTCCCGCAACTTTATGGCGAAGGATATCATGCCGTCAAAATGTTGTTTCTTCATTCGAATGAGACTTCAATGTCATTGGCATTAACCTGTATTGCCATCATCCTTTTAAAACCAATCGTAACTTCGGCAACACTGGCTTCCGGAGGCGATGGAGGGGTTTTCGCGCCAAGCCTTTTTATTGGTGCTTTTTTGGGCCTGTTGGTCGCTCAGGTTTTAAATACTTATTTTAATGCCAATGTAATACCCGTTAATTTTATGATTATTGGGATGGCTGCCGTTTTAAGTGCCAGTATTCATGCTCCTTTTACGGCAATTTTCTTAGTTTGCGGATTGATCAATGATTATACTTTGTTTCTTCCTATTTTAGCCGTTTGTTTGATTTCAAAATATACTGCAAAAATGATTTATCCGTTTACTGTTTATACTTTTACTCCCAGTTTATCACAACAATAGATTATGTCAATTGAAAAAATAAAAAAGAATTATCACAAGACCAAGTACATTCTTTACAAGGAGACTTTGGTTGATGTAAAGGAACATTTTTGGGCATTCTTAGGCTCGTTTGTAGGTATCGGATTGGTAGCTTACCTGCAATCCAGATCGCTGCTGTATTCAGACTTGGTCTTTTTGATCGGTTCTTTTGGCGCCTCCAGTGTATTGGTTTACGGCATCATCCAAAGTCCCTTTTCGCAACCCCGAAACCTCGTTGGTGGACATTTAATTTCTGCCATCGTCGGAGTTACAGTATCTAAATTTGCACCCAATATTTTATGGATAACGGCTCCACTTGCCGTATCAGTCTCAATTGTTTTAATGCAAATAACCAAGACATTGCATCCTCCCGGAGGAGCCACCGCATTAATAGCGGTAATCGGTTCTCCAAAAATTAAAATGCTGGGTTATTGGTATGTGCTGTATCCTGTTTTAACCGGTGTTCTCATTCTATTAATTATTGCTTTAATTTTCAATAATATGACTCCGAACAGGTACTATCCAAATCATAAAAAGTATATTCTGATCAGACAGAGACTGAGTAATAAAATTAAAAAAAACAGATCCTAAATTACTACGATTAAAATCCTGTTCATCTGTTCCCTTTTTATAAATTAAACCGACAACGCTTTATAAATTGTCCTTACCAATATTCCGTAGTAAATGACCGTCAAACACTTACAATCTTAACCCGTTGGGTGAAATTAGTTTTGTGAAATATTTTTTTGTCAGTTCGAGTGATTTTCGCAGAAAATCGTATCGAGAACAAGAAAATTTATCTTCAAAAATCACTTCTCGATACATTTTTTGTTCCATTTCACTCCACAAAAAACACTCGAAGTGACGACTATGATAATTTCACCCAACGGGTAATCTTAATAAAATTGTACGCGAAAATCTTTTCAACAAATCAATAATCTGAAAATTTAAATCAAAATTAAATTTTACCTTTGAACTTTCAATAAAACAAAGATTATGGTTTATAAATTCAGAGTAATTCTAGACGCAGAAGAAGATGTTTTTAGAGACATTGCAATACTTGAAGACGATACTTTAGAGGATTTACACAATGCTATTTTCAATTCCTTTGGGTTCGACGGAATGGAAGTGGCTTCGTTCTATACTTGCGACGAAACATGGAATCAGGAAGACGAAATCTCTCTTTTTGATACCGGCGATGTTCCGGGGGAACAAAAAATCATGAGCGATTATAAGTTATCGGATATTTTAAATGACGAAAACACAAAGATTATTTATGTGTACGATTTCATCAACATGTGGACCTTCCTTGTAGAACTAGCCGCAATTGAAGAGCAAGTTACAGGAAGCATGTATCCTGAAACCCTTTTCTCTCACGGAGAAATGCCCGATGAAGCCTTAGAAAAAAACTTTGAAGCCGATAATGCGGATGATTTTTATGACGAATTCGAAGACGGTCTCGATGAAGACGATCTCGATATGTTCGACGGAGATGACAGCTTTGAAGACTATGGGCAAGAAGATAATTGGAATTAAATTTTCAAGGCTTTAAGATACTAAGTCGCTAAGATTCTAAGATTTAAATAGCTTAATTTGAAGATTTTTCTTATTTTTAAATAAATTTAAAGATCTTTAATGATGGGTAACTTCAGAAATCTATTAGTTTGGCAAAAAGCCATGATGTTGACTACAAAAATTTATAGTGACACTAAAAAATTCCCAAAAGAAGAGCTTTTTGGATTAATATCACAAATAAGACGAAGCTCTGTTTCGATTCCAAGTAATATTGCCGAAGGATTTGGAAGAGACAGTAATAAAGAATTCTTAAGATTTCTGAATATTTCTGTAGCCTCTTTATTTGAAATTCAAACGCAGCTGGAAATCGCAAAAAACATAGAATATTTAAACGAAGAAGAATTTAACAACTTATATGAGGATAGCCGCGAAGTAGAAAGGATGTTGATTGCATTTATAAAAAAAATAAAAGAACGCAACTAAAATCTCAGTAACTCTAAAACTTAGCACCTCAGAAACTCAAAAAAAATGATCAACCTTTTCAACACCCACATCGAAACCCTTTCCATACATCGCGTTGGAAATAAAAGTAGAAATGAAGCCATTTTTTTGTCGGAGCAACCCTTTAATCTGAATGATGAAATTGTGCCTTTGATGAAAGAATTTTTCCTTAAACCCTTTCGGGAAAAAGAGGAAAACTACTTCCAGTTTGCACACGAAGTCGATTTGGACTATAACGATATGTATAAATTTGCGACCGAAATTTTCGAAAATCCGGGCAATTTACATGAGGGTTCAAAAAAAATAACCAAACACCTATTCGAGCAATCCAATCACCCACATATTAAAAATGGTGAAGTGTACATCACCTATTTGACCAATGTAAGCATTGACAATAATGTCGTGGATGCCATCGGAATATTCAAAAGTGAGATTCAGGCCGATTTCCTGCAATTTGAAGAAAAAGGAACGCACCTGGAAATGATTTTGCAACAAGGGGTAAGTTTGAACAAACTGGACAAAGGGTGTTTGATCTTTAATTATAAAAAAGAAGAAGGTTACAAAATCCTGACGGTAGACAGCAACCGTTACGATGCACGTTACTGGTTAGAACATTTCCTTTCGGTTGATGCCTTTGAAGATGAAAACTTCATCACCAAAAAATACCTAAAATTCTGTCAGGGTTTCGCCAAAGACGTCGTTTTTCCTGCCGAAGACAAAAAGGAAGAAGTGATGTTCATGAATCGTTCCGTGAATTATTTTGCCAAGAACGATCAGTTTGAAGAAACCAATTTCCTGAATGAAGTCTTGGACAACCCTGATTTGATTCCTGAATTTAAGAATTACAAAGTAGACAAAGGTGAGAAATACAGCATCGAAGATGTGACTTCGTTCCCTATCGCCAATGCTGCGGTAAGCGATGCCCGAAAATCAATCAAAAATGTCATCAATCTGGATACGCATATCCAAATCAAGATGGATTTCATCAATCCCGAAAGTGCCGAAAAATTTGTGGAAAAAGGATGGGACGAAGAAAAACAAATGTATTACTATTTGGTTTATTTCAATAAAGAAGAGAAATCATAGTATCCAGTTTGCAGATAGCAGTTTACAGTCGCAGTTTGCAGCTAACATAAATAAGCAATCCCCAGTTACGAAAGTAGCTGGGGATTTTTTTCGTTTTATCTCGTTTCAAAACCCAGTTTTAGATAGACCACTATGATTAAAAATCTATAATATTAATCCAATGTCGTTTTCTTAAGCGGTTTGTCAAGTCGAGCGAAGTCGAGACCAGCCGTTAAGTCTCGACTACGCTCGACTTGACAACATTTGTTACTCTATGTGAATTTCTTAAGGAAACGACATTGAATATTAATCTATCGGTATAACTCTAATTGCTTCCCATTTTCTTGAGAAATAATCCCGTTTATAACTATAAATTAGTTTAATACTATTTTTATCACATCGAACTCAATGTCATTAAGTTAAGGACTCGTCAGTTCGAGTTGAGTAATAATTTGCGATAGAAAATTTTTACGAAATATCGAGAACCCTTACGTTTGAGGGCTTCTCGATATAATTTTAAACATTAAAGCTATTGCATTAATGTTCAAAATCACTCGAAGTGACGGTTGAAGCAGCTTAACTTAATGACATCGCCCGACAGAATCTATCTGGATTGTGAGAGCGAAATATAGCGAAATTCTCGTATGGGATCCCTAAACTCAACTCCGTTTCACTCGATTTGGCAAAAAATCAAACCGTGTTTTTTAAATACAAACGGTATTAAAAAAGATACTGTAACACTTCCTATAAACCAGAGTGATTAAACTTACACTTCATGGCTCCCCCATTTCTCTACAAAAAAGCAACCTGCTAAATGTCAGGCGACTAACTTGCTTTTATTTTTAATGTTCATAATTTTTTTAGTTAAAGCGAAAATTACACTGAAAAAACATCTTAATCTACATATATTTGCACCTCGAAAAAAAAACCGCTGTTCAGCTCAATTATGTGAGTATGAATCGCGAAGCGGTGGATTCCAGTTTGGATTTGGATACTGCTGTTTTACAAAATTCAAGAAAAATTTGCAATTTTAGGATATCCAAAAAAACGTTCACTAATTAATCCCGAAAATTACAGGGAGAATTATAACCAACAATAACCAAAAACCAGTCAGGTATGAAATCG
>Ga0137353_1000197_pt1 | contig 11045 bp, 20 predicted proteins | sample EasRivERMLT760_2_FD_104759 | JGI IMG/M metagenome (GOLD analysis project Ga0137353, IMG submission 104759) | Soil microbial communities from meander-bound floodplain in the East River, Colorado, USA - East River MetaG ERMLT760_2 | ecosystem: Environmental > Terrestrial > Soil > Floodplain ...
CGACACGCTGTTCATCTCGCTCTGTTTTGCGCCCAACGCTTTCGGCGTGCCGATCGACACGCTTCGCGTCAGCGAGCAGTCAGCCGAGCTGCTGACGACGTGCTCCTTCATTACGACGGGTAGCCGCCGAGGCCAGCACCGCGGTGGCCTCACGATCGCGAACGTCGACTCGATGACGCTCAACGGCTTCAAGGTCACGCCGATCAACGAGGGCGAGCCCGGCCTCTTGCAGCAAGGTGGCGGTCTGATCACGCAGTGGTGTCAACTGCCTGCTTCTTCGTTCAACAACGCGGAATTCTCTGCGGCGCGTGCCTGCTATTTCTCCGGCGCTTCACACGGTCACTCAATGATCGACTTGGAGCGGTGCTTCTACGTAGATCAAGCAGACTCCACCTTTGCGCCACCGACGGGGTGGGCCCAGGCGTACTTCGGCACCGTGTTCCACAACGTGATCTTCAGCTTCGATTCGCCGGTTCAGACGGGTCTATTCGCGTGCAAGTTCTACGACCAGGGGGCGATCTTCGCTGCGATCGGCGGCGGTAGAAACGACTGGGACAACGTGTCTTTCGAGAACATCGAAGGTGGGGTGTTCCTTGCCAGCAGCGCGATATCGCGCAGCGCGATCACGAGATGCAACGGCACCGTTACATCGCCTGACTCTCCGATGGTGTTTCCGTTCAACGGCGGCGCGTTCCTGATTCGATCCAATGACGACCCGTTCGGTGACGCTTCGTTCACGAATCCTGGCGACTTCATGTTGGTAGACGGACTTCCGCCGAGGACGTTTGAGGATTTCCGGCAGCATCCGTTGCTTGATCTGGGACCACTTACTGCGAACTTCGACACGGTCTTCGAGCAGGTGGATTCCGGCTCCAGTCCCGCTACATCCATGGTGACGATTCAGGTGATTGGCGATTCCGGTGCGGGTGTTGTGATCAACTACAACCCCGTGACGAGGCTCGTCGAGATTCACTTCGAGGATGGCGTCTCGACGGTACTCGACGCGGAGAACGCCGTAGGCGCCTTCGCTTTCCCTGACGAGCAGGGTATTCGTGTCAAGACTCCGGGGGCACCGGGCAACGTGCTTGTCGCCCCCGGAGATGAGATCGCGGCGACGCTGTTCGATGTTGGTGTGAATGGCCCGTGCGGTGAGTACACCGCGATCTTCCCCAACCCGAATCCGTCGCTCGGGGCGATCGGCCGGCAGTCGACAATTCTCGCGTACAGCCTCCCAGCGTAAGGAAACGAACATGAAGACCAAGAACCTAGAAGCGGGATTGCACAAAGCGATCGTCGACGTCCTCACGGCGGGCGGGATGCCGGCTGCCGCAGCGAACGCTAAGGCAAAGCGCAATCTCGACAAGGCGGTCGAGAAGTTCAACGAGGCGACTGCGCCAGCGGCACCAGCACGCAGCGGAGACGCCATCATGGCTCGCATGGGGAGGTCGCCGAGGCCAATTCCGATCAAGGGTGCGATCAAAACCTCGTCGACAAAGGTGACGACGAAGGAGCTGCCGGCGATTCGATCGAGGAGCGCCGGTTCGCTCGGTCTCGTGCGGTTGGCGCCCGGACAGGCTCACGCGGGTCTCGCGCTGCGCACGGTTGCCGCCTGGGCTGCGAAGCTCCGATAGCTGTCATTCCGAGGTAGCTGCGATCGCTCTCGGCGCCGTCGCGAAATGGGCCGAGACGCTTTGAAAATTTAACTTCGTCGGTCGGACCTTCAAGTTTTTGGCTCGATCCTTTACTTCGCGTCACGACTTGGTAGGGTGAACTACATGCGCAACGCGGTGATCATAGAGATCCGTGCCGCCGAAGGCGGCGCGGACGCCAAATTACTCGTGATCGAACAGCTCAAGATCTACATCCGGCTCGCGGGCCGGAGGTCGCTTTGACATCGAACTCGTAGAGGAGCGCGCCGGGCTCGCGGTTCTCCGCGCCACAGGCAAGCACGCTGCCGAGACGTTCCAACACGAACCCGGCGGCCATCGGTGGCAGCGCATCCCGCCTACTGAGAAGCGCGGTCGCGTCCAAACGTCGACGGTGACCGTGGCCGTGCTGCCCGAGCCGACCGAGACGCAGGTGACCTTGCGCGACGGTGACCTCGACTTCAAGTTCTGCCGTGCGAGCGGCAACGGTGGTCAGAACGTCGCGAAGACGGACAGCGCCGTGCAGCTCACACACAAGCCAACAGGAATCTCCGTGCGGTGCGAGACCGAGCGATCGCAAGCCGCGAACAAAGAGACTGCTAGAGCCGTCCTGCGTGCGCGGCTGTGGGAGGTCACACAGCTCGCGCTCGACGGCAAACGCGCGTTCGAGCGCCGGCAGCAAGTCGGCAGCGGCATGCGCGCTGACAAGCGCCGGACGATCCGGGTCCGCGACGACGTCGTGAACGATCACGTCACGGGCAAGCAGTGGCGTTTCAAGGCCTACGAACGCGGCGATTGGTAAAAATCGCTCGCGCGATCGCCTACGTAAGATAGGCGTAAGATAGGCGATCGCGCGAGCGATCGCCTACGTGCTAGATTCGCGTTCATGTCCCAACGGCTCAAGAATACCCTCTCGTTCGATCTCACTGCGGGCGCGGCGGTAACGCTGCCGCACGGTCTCGTCACCAGCGTCGGCCGCCCGTTGGCCCCTGACATCATTTTCATTCCGAGCCCGAACTTGGAGGTCGCGAGTGATCGCGACCGTCTCCGACCCGCCCGAGCTGACCGCCGACGATTTACGTCGGATCGCCGACGAATCTGTGCGTCTTCATGACGCGTTCGCGGCACGCACTGCCAGCATGGAGAAGTTGACTTACGACGACTGGCACATCGCCATCACTACCGCGCGGGTTGTGCCCGCGCCTCGTGGAGGCAACGATGTGGAACAGCAAACCGAAGAAGACGGACTGCGGCTGTAGCGGTCATACCCACGGCAACCCGAAGGTCGGCGACGGCCTGTGCTACGGCTACGGCGATCAACGCCCGATCGTGCGAGAACGCATCGTCGGCAAGAAGCTCGTGGCGCGGTGGCTCGCTGCCGTACGTGTGCGGTACGACCTCGACAAATGATCGCGCGAGCGATCGTGGTAGAGTAGCGCGGTGCTAGCGCTCGATCCGTACTACGAGATGTTTCCGTCGTCGTACCAACGGCCGTATCCATACTGGCGACGTAGCTTCGGCACAACGGAACCGATCACAATTGCGCCGGCAGGCTTGTCAACCGGTACTAAGATCGCGATCGGTATCGGCGCGGGCGCTGTTGTAGCTGGGCTTGGTGCGTTCTTTTTCGCGCGTCGGCGATGACGATCACAGCCGGCGAGGGGGAGTGCTTTCCGTGGGCATACGAACACCTGCCCGACACGGACAACGCACGTCTCGTGCACGCGACCGTGCATGATCCGTGGTCGGGTAAGGCCTACCTGCATGCGTGGATCGAGCGTACTGGCCGCGTCTACGACTGGCAGTCGGTCGTGCGCGGGCTCGGGCCCGGTGCTCGTGGCTGGGGCAAGCGCAAGTTCTACGCGGCGTATCGACCCGTCGACGTCAAGATCTACGACTACGAAGCGGCACGCGAGCGCCCCCGGCTTAGCCACGGCCCGGGAAAACTCGTTCGCTGACGATTTCCTGCAACAAATCCCCGCGACGCGCACATAGGGGATCATGACAACCAAAGAGATGCAGAACCACCTCGCGCGAGCCGAGACCGAAGTGAAGCTCGTCGAAGATCAGCTGAACGACGCAGCGCATGCATGCACGAGCTGCGGGCTCACGATCCGCGAGGACTTCTCGCAGCACCAAATGAAAACGCAGCTCCAAGCGATGCGCGAGCGGCTGCGCCGGTTCTCTGGCTCACTTGCTGCGCGGTTGAGCGCGTAAGCCAAGAGCCGTGCGCGGAGCGCCTGAGTCTCGTTGCTTGCGCATCGATCCGAAGCAGCGCGGGCACTCCAGGTACGCCTCGCCGATCATGATTAACGCTTCGCGGTCGACCTGCATCTTGACCTCGGTACGGCACCACTTCTCCGGGCACGTGAACGTATGCCACGTGTCGCGATCGTGGTGGTCGCGCACGTCGAGTGTCGGCGCCGTCTGCTGGAAGTGAATCCTCACGACCGCACCGTGCAATCAGCGCAGAGATCCTGAGTGCCGCGCATCGGTGTGGGGTCACCGAAGGTCTCGCCTGCGTCGAGCATCCCGGCAATCCGATTAGTGATCTGCCAACGCTTCTCGATGACCAGCGCGCGCAGCTTTTCGTTTGCTTCCTCGTGGGTGTTGCCGTCGACGACGAGCTGCGCTTCGCAGCGGTCACAGTACACGGCGACTTGTACAGGCGCTTTCAGGTCATCAGCAGGCATCGTCGCGCATCCTAACACCGCCTCGCGCTGATAGACTACCGAGGTCGTGTTCACCGACGTCGGCCCCAACGTCTTCCGCGTGCTCTATCGGTCTGTCTCGCCGTGGGAGATGGCTGACATTCTCGCGACGCACGAGATCCGCGGCCGTGGTGGCCGGTTCGCGTCCGACCGTCGAGCCGGCCCCGACTGCCACGTCTGGTTCGCCGAATCGATCCCGCCGATCATCCACAGCGGCGAGGAGTACCTACGCTACATGCAGGGCATCTCGGAATGGCGCGAGATCCACAGCGCGCTTGATCAGCTGTTCGAGATCTACAACGAGGCCTACGACAAGCTCGAAGCCGACCGCAAAGCAGACGTCTGGCCACCGGACCGCGAAGCGAATCGGGTCTATCATGGCGTGCGCGAACTTCACCGCAAGCTCGGCGATGCCTACCGCAAGGCGATCTACGCCATGGCGAAACAGGCGAACGCGAGCGCAGCAAAACTGCCCGCCACTAGCTACGTCATTCACCTCTACGACATGCCGGGCGGCACGATGTACAGCGACCGCGACTCGATGCAACGCGACGCCCTCGAAGTCTGCTTTCCGCTCTCGGCTGCGTCGGCGCTCTACGAGCACATCGCGGGCGTGGACTTCATCAAGCGTATCCACGGCGGCGGCTACGAAACAGTCCACCACGTCACAGGCGAGAACTTGAACCAGCTCAAGGTGAAGCTACCGAGCGTTCGCAAGAGCACCGTCAACGCGGCGCTCAATACACTCGAACGCATGCGGCCGAAGCTCGAAGCGTGGATCGACATCTGAGCTACTTCGTCTGGTCGTCGGGATCGACAGGCAGGCCTGGCAGCTTCTCGCGGCACTTCGGGCACGTCATCGTCAGCGTCGTCTTCGCGATGCGTCCACCCGTGTAGATCCAGCCGTGGTTGATCACGAGCCAGCGCATCACGAACGCTTTCGGGTCCGTGACGTGCTGACCGAACCCGAAGTCACCATTCCAGCGTAGCTGCGTCTTCGCGTACGTAGAGTCGATCTTGATGCGCGTACCGCAGTCACACAGAACTGTGATCATCGTCAGAACTTATCGTGCTGGTGTTCTACGGACCCGGCAGTGCAGCGCGTTTCTGGTGGCGGGTCGCCGGGAAACTCGGCTTCCCACTCCGCGTTCAGCTCCTCAACGGGCTTGTGCAGCATGTCGACGAATCGGCTGCAGCTCGCGCAAACGTCGCTGTGTACTTGTCCGCAGCCGCACTCGAAAACGAACGCCAGGAAACAACCGCAACACGTGCACGGCTTGTCGGCGATGTAGATCGGTGTGCCCGCGTGCGTAGCGAGCTTCGTAGGGGTACCGTTGTCGCGCATCGTTCAGTGACGATAGCGCCAAGCGTCCCAGCGATCACGTGCCGCGATGTAGATCCCGATCGGGATCGCCAGCGGCAGCAACAGGTAGCTATACCAGCGCACGTTTAGAGAACGACCGGTGCCTCTGCAGGGAGCGCGTTGAACGACCACGGAAGATCTTCGAACTGCCATCCGTCGGTGTTCTCGCGCGTGATCACGTCGAACCCGGTGTTGGTCACGTTGACAACGTAGATCACCGAACCGTTCTGTGAGTCTTGGTTGAGGACGGCCGTCACGGCGACGTCATCCGGGAACGGCGGCGTGAAGTCGACGTGGTACTGCCCCTGGTCGGTCTGTCCGACGGTGCAGCCATGCGTTGCGAACGCAGTTCCGTCGAAGGCGACGCGTGCGCTCGCGAACTGCAGACTGCTACCACCGCCGCCGCCAGTCGCCAGGATGAATGGCACCTGGCCGATCAGCTTGCCCGGTGGGGGCACGAGCGGCGTGACGCTTTCGATCGTGTGCCAGTGCTCGACGTAGACGTTGACGGCTTCGCCAACCGAAGTGGCCGTGCGCGTGACCGTCACGTTGGTTTCGTCGGCTTCGATCGTGAAGCCGGCTGCGTCGGCGCCCACCAACTTGGGCTCGACCGCGATCCCGTTGACGTTCAGGCGATGAGGCAAGCTGACCGGCGTATCCAGTTCCAGCTCGCTGAAAGCGACGATGTTCTTGAGGATGGTTCCCATCGGTCGAAATTATCACAGGTCGATCGCGCGAGCGATCGCCCTGTGGGTACGACAGCGTACACGTCGCCCGAGCACATCTCGCGCGCAGCACCATTCCGGCTAAATCACTTTTTCGGGCGCGAAGCTGAACGAGACACCCCGGCCGCCTTCGGCGGCCCGGTCCTTGGCTGACGGGCAGCGCGCCCCGGGCGCCGGCTCCCGCGCCGCGCGGGCGGCAGACTCGCGGCGAGCGGTCGGATCTGCAGGTTCGTCGGGGCCCAGTTCCACGGGTCGCCGTCGATCGGTGTGACCGCCTCGCCGCGGGTCACCCACCGCCCGAACGCGCGACTCGCGACGAGCCGGTGAATCGACGCGTACCCACGCCTATCGGCGATCGCCCGCGCGGGCTCGCCGGGCTCGACGTAGACGGTCGGGGCCGTGCCCCGCAGAACGACCTCGCGGCCGTCGAATCGGACGCCGGAGCGTGGCAGCGGACCTCGGGCACCCATCAGCGCATCTTGCCGGAACCGTTGACGTTCGGACAAGCAACTCGACGCAGAATACGTGTAAACGCTTGAAATCATTAAGGAATTAGGGGATCTCCACCCCGTTGACATAAGTAGCAGTTATGTTACTTATCCCGGATGTCCGACCAGGCCCTTGCGCGACCCGTCGGCGACTTCCCGTTCGAGCAAGCCGCGCGCGCGCTCATCGCCGCGAAGCGCTCCGAGCATACGCGGGACGCCTACGGCCGCGACCTCGATCGCTGGCTCGACTTCTGCGACCGCATCGACGTGAACCCGGCCGGACCGCCGCTCAACGCGACGACCGCCTTCCGAGATCACCTGCAGGCCAGCCTGTCGAACGAGAGCGCTCGGCGAGTCCTCGCGGCGATGTCGGCCATCTACCGGGCGCTGCTCGCGGCCCGCGCGGTCCGTGTCAATCCGTTCCACCCGGCGGTTCTGAGCTGGCCTCCGGCGAACGCGTTGCCCAAGACGCAGCTCGTGTCCGACGCGAACGCACAAGCCATGATCGCGGACGCCCATAGTGATCCCGACGCCGCGCGCGGAGCGCGTGATACGGCGATCCTGCAGCTGCTCTGGGACACAGGGCTACGCCGCGCGTCAGTCGCACGTGTACTGCGTGCGACGTACCGGAATGGTGCGCTGCGCGCGATCGTCAAGGGCGCCAAGGAGGTCGAGATCGCGTTGCCGGCGGCGTCGATCACTGCCGTCGATCGCTGGCTGGTAGCGGCGCCGCCGGGCCCCTACCTGTTTCCAGGCCCGAAGGGCCCGATCAACGTCGCCACGATCAACAAGATCGTGAAGCAACGTGCGAGCGCCGTTGGCGCTGGTCACGTGCACCCGCACTGCTTCCGTGCTGCGTTCGTGACCGCTGGCTATGATGCTGGACTTCCCGAGCACGAGATCCAGGCGTCCGTACACCACAGCGATCCGAAGACGACACGGCGCTACGACCGGCACACCCGCGGCGGTGCTGTACCATCGGCTGTTGCTGCGTTCCGAGGTCAGAAGTGACCGTCGACGCCGACAAGCAGATAGTACTGATTCGGCGCGAAGATCTCGCGCTTGACGAAATCGCAACATCGGACGGCGAACTGTTGCAGCAAGACCGACGCGCATACGCTGCGCGCGTACAGGCACGTATCGAGCTGCGTCAGCGCGAACTGCTCGATTCGCACGGCATCCCGCGTGAGTTGTTCGCGACGTTACGGCTACTGAAAGACCCGCAGCGCTGCCAAGAAATTTTGGGTCTCTTACAGCGTGTCGACGTCGACGCAATCGAAACTGCACTCACGAGGATCGACGATGAAGAACACGGCCTGGCACTACGGCCGTGCTCGCAGTGCAACGTTGTACTGCAACCCAATGATCCGAAGTTTCCGTCGATGTCACCGTATGGCGGCCTGGTTTGCAGCGCTTGCGAACACGCGCGCTTGACGACGCCGAGCAGACCGCCACGAAACGGCCTACAGTCTGCAATCGCGCGGGCTCGACGCGCGCGACTTCCGGCAACTTTGACCGATGCTGAGTGGGCTCGTACGATCGCGTTTTTCGACGATCGTTGCGCACTGTGCGGTGGTGCGTGGTGTCTGGTCGAGCACGCGCTGCCGATCGAGTTGGGTGGTGGGACGACGATTGGAAACTGTTTGCCTGCATGCGTGAGTTGCAATGTTCGGAAGGGCAAACGTGCGCTTGATACTGTCGGCATCCGCGAATTTGACTCCGTACGGATCGAAAACGCGCGGCAATGGCTACGTAACGCTACGTTGGTACTGAAGTGACATTGCAGGACTTCCCGCTCTAGTGAAAGGAACGCAGACGTGTCGAACATTGCTCGCAGGGTTCAGAGGCAGCAGAACGTCGCCAAGAAGTGGGCGATCAAGACGCAACGCAAGGGCGCGCTCGTGCTTGGTATCACAGGCAACGCCACGCTCACGCAGGCGCTGGAAATCAACACGCGGCCGGTGAACGGCATCGCGCTCTTGCCGGCAGGCACCGTCGATACGCTGATCAGTGCCGGCAAAGTCTGGGTCAACAGCACGGTCTGCACCGATCGCGAACGCACGCTCAAGCCCGGCGACTACATCGCCGTGTTCCCGACCGCGGAGATGCAGCTCGTACAGGACGCGAAGGCTCGACGGATCGCGGTGCGCGAGGTTGTTGGACTGTGACGAAGAAGGTCGACGCTGAACTCGCGGTGCAGTTCGAGGACGAGTGCATGCCGCACGGAACGATGGGCACCGGGCGCGGTGCCCTGCGAAAACGTAGCGACGTCGAAACGATCGAGCGCGCCGCGATCTTCTACAACGGCACGATCTACTCCGTGCCGCGCCCTGGTCGACATCACACCGTGATCCAGATGATGGCGCGCGACAACTTCCCGAACGAGGCGATGTCGCTCAAGAACCAAGGCTTCGTCACGAGCACGGGCCGGTTCGTCGATCGCTACGAGGGCGCGAAGATCGCCCGCGCTGCAGGTCAGATCATCCGCGAGCCGACACCGCCTGACATGCTGACGTCCGAGGACGTGTGGTGAAACGCCTACGGCACTTGCTCGATTGCATCGCAGCGTGGGTCGAACCGCACTGCCCTGACGACTGGAGCGACGAACATCTCGACTTCGACGTCTGTTGCCGCTGCGATCGCATCAAGCGACGCAAGGCGCGCATCGCACAGCATCGCGCCAAGCTCGACTACCCCGCCGCGCGGACGCTCACGTGATCCGGTCACGTTGAAGCCTCTTCCATGCGCCCAGAGAACGCGATACAAGCGCCGAGCAACATGACGCCTGAAGTTCACGCAGACACCGCACCCGAAAACGATTGCTTCACGCCGACTGAGGAAGCCGCCGCCAACGCGATCGAAGTCGATTTCGAGACACTGTTCGCGCGCTGGGGCGAGCGCGGCTTTCCACGTAACGTCGTCGCGCCCATGGCGTTTGTCGTCGCCGTCGACGCAGCCAAGCGAAGCGGGATCTCATTCGAGAGCGCCGTCGAAACGCTGAAGCTCATCTGGCACGGCGCCAGCGACCCGAGCTGAACGCGACGTGGCCCGTTCGCTGAAACCGCTCGGGCCGGGAACGGCCACGTTCTCGCCGTGTGAAACGTGGCGCTACGAGCTGACACGCGACCTGACGAGCTACCCGCGGCCTGTAGATCAACATCCGCCGCGCGGTGTGCTGCTGTCGATCGGCCTCAACCCGAGCAGCGCAACCTGCGACGACGACGATCCGACGATCCACAAGGAGTCGTTCTATACGATCGCGTGGGGCTACGCAGTCTACGTCAAGGTCAACGCATACGGTTACCGCGAGACGAAACCCAAAGTCATGTTCGCGGCCAAAGCGCGTGGCGTCGACATCGTCGGGCCCGGCAACGATGCAGCGATCCGCGCCGTGGTCGCGCGCGTGCGGCGCGAAGGCGGCAAGGTGCTCGCGGCGTGGGGCGGGAACATTGAGCCCGACCGTCAGCGCGCTGTCGCGCGGCTCTTGGCTAACGTGGAAGTCGTGTGTGTCCGGCGCAACAACGACGGCACGCCGATGCATCCGTTGTATGCCCGGAACGCCGTCGTTCCGGTACGCTGGACGTGCCCATGAAGCACGCAGTCGTCGCTGCCGGTTTCACGTCGTACGACGATGCCGCCGCGAAGATCGCAGGTACGAAGCGCAAAGAATCGTGGCGGGGTCGCGTCCGCATCAAGTTCCGTAAGGGCACGGGGACGTTTGAGGTCCAGGTTCCTGCATAGGTGATCGCGCACGCGATCGTGATAGTCTGATTCCACTATGGCGAGGTTCCGAGGCACCAAAATCACCGGCAACTGGTGGGACAAGCACGAGAACCGCAGCGACGGCAAGCGCTGCGAGATCACCGGCAACGCCGGTCACGGTCCCGCCGGCCAGCGCATCGGTATCCACGACGTCAAGGAGTGCGTGACCATCTGCAAGAGTCACTTCTTCGACAAAGACACGATGCGGTTCTTCAACTCGCGCGTCGGCGAGACCGCATACCTCGACGGTCGCGGTGGCGCGTTCTTCACGACCAGCGAGAAGGGCCCTGACGGTCGACGTGGCTACTCGGTGCGGCACTACGATCCCGAGCGTTGCGGCGTCGAGACCG
>Ga0137353_1000198_pt1 | contig 10984 bp, 5 predicted proteins | sample EasRivERMLT760_2_FD_104759 | JGI IMG/M metagenome (GOLD analysis project Ga0137353, IMG submission 104759) | Soil microbial communities from meander-bound floodplain in the East River, Colorado, USA - East River MetaG ERMLT760_2 | ecosystem: Environmental > Terrestrial > Soil > Floodplain ...
CCGGACGTCGACCTCCGAGCGCCGGACCCGGACGGCACGCCCTACATCTTCCAGCCGGACAACACCGACCCGCGAGAGGAGAATCCGCTCTACGTCCTCTCGACCGAGGATAGCCGCCGCCGGCGCGCTCGCACGCAGGGCTCCCTCGAGGGCAAGTATACGCCATTGAGCTGGCTCACGATCGACGGCAACGTCAGCTACGACCGCTCGGACCGGCGCAACAACTTCTTCCTCGACCTCGGCGCGAAGACCGAGGGCTTCTCCGGCGGCGGCATCGGCGAGATCAGCCAGCTGACCGGCACGACGACCGCCGTGAACGCGGCGCTGAGCGCGAACGCGCTCCAGCAGTTCGGCGACTTCACGCTGCGGTCGACGTATCGCTGGCTCATCGAGCGCGAGGACAACCAGGTCACGGAGGCCGAGGGTACCGACCTCACCGTGGTCGGGGTGCGCAGCCTCGACAACGCGCAGACGGCGTTCGTGTCGTCGACGATCGAGCGCGTCGAATCGTCGGGGTTCTTCCTCACCGGCGGCGGCGACTACAAGGGCAAGTACATCGCGGACGCGCTCGTGCGTCGCGACGGCAGCTCGCTCTTCGGCCCCGAGGAGCGGTGGAACACCTACTATCGGCTCAGCGGCGCCTGGCGCATGACCGAGGAGTCGTGGTGGCGCTTGCCGGCGTTCAACGAGTTCAAGCTCCGCGCCTCGCGCGGCACCGCGGGCGGACGGCCGAGCTTCAACGACCAGTACGAGACCTACGCCTTCACCACCGGCGGCGGCGTCGAGAAGCAGACCCTCGGCAACGCCGCCCTCAAGCCCGAGCTCGCGACCGAGACGGAAGTGGGCGTCGACGCGATCTTCCGTGAGCGGTACTCGATGCAGCTCAGCTACGCGAACACCGTCGTCGAGGACCAGCTCATCCAGATCCCGCTCGCCGGCCTCTACGGCTACTCGAGCCAATGGCAGAACGCGGGGACCGTCGAAGGGAACACGTTCGAGGGCACGTTCGAGGCGCAGCTCTACCGCACGGCCGACCTCAGCTGGAAGATGGGGCTGGTCTTCGACCGCACGCGCCATCGGATCACCAAGTTCGACCGGGCCTGCCTCCCGACGAACACGATCGCGTACCACTGCGCCGGCAACTCGCTCGGCGAGATGTTCGGCTTCAAGTGGATCAATTCGGTCGGCCAGTTGCCCACCGGCGCGCAGGCCTCCGCCGACCAGTTCGACGTGAACGACGAAGGGCTGCTCGTGTGGGTCGGCGCGGGCCGCACCTACCAGGATGGCGAGGACGTGACCGGCTGGGGCACGACGAGCCCGCTGATCGACGGCCGGCAGTACGGCTGGGGCATGCCGATCGCGCTCCTCGACTCGACGGGGAGCCAGGCCCTCGTGAAGATCGGTGATGGCAACCCGCGGTTCCGCTGGGGCATGAACCACAGCGTCAGCTGGAAGTCGTTCGACTTCTTCGCCCTGCTCGACGTGCAGGTCGGCGGCAACGCCTACAACCAGACCAACCAGCGCATGTACCAGTGGGGCCGCTCGGGCGATGTCGACCAGGCCGGGAAACCGCAGGCGCTCAAGAAGCCGTGGGACTACTACGTCGCGCTCTACGCCGCGACGAGCCCGAACGACTACTTCGTGGAGCGGGCCGGGTACATCAAGCTGCGCGAGCTCTCGGTGCGCTACCGCTTCGACGGACGGCTCCTCGGCGCCGTCCGCGCGCTCGGGGCGCGTGAGGCCTCGTTCTCGATCATCGGGCGCAACCTGCTCACGTTCACCGACTACAAGGGCTACGACCCCGAGGTCGGCAACGCGATCGTCCGGCTCGACAGCTTCGATTATCCGCGCTACCGCACGATCACGAGCAGCATCACCCTCAACTTCTGAGCGAGGAGCCCATGCGCAAGCTCTCTTCGGTCCTCGCGCTCACGGTCGCGCTCGCGGCCTGCCAGGACCTCAACGTCACCAATCCCAACCGCCCCGACCGGCTCCGTGCCACCACGGATCCCGCGGCGTCGGAAGCCTTCGTCTCCTCCTCGTTCCGGACGTGGTGGCAGGTCGGCGGCCATGACGACTATCCGTCGTGGGCGTTCTCGACGATGGCGAACGAGTTCACCTCGGGCTTCGCCGACTTCGGCCAGCTCGAACCGTCGGCCGAGCCGCGCTCGTCGTGGAACAACAGCCCGGCCAACGCGCGCGACGGCGTGAACCGGATCCCGTGGTTCGACCTCTACGCCACCAACTCCGCCGTGAACGACGCGATCAAGGCGATCGACGGCGGCCAGGTGATCGGCGACGCGGCGCGCACCACGCGCACGCACGCAGTCGGCAAGTTCATGCAGGGGATCTCGCACGGCTATGTCGGACTCTACTTCGACCAAGGGTACATCGTCGACGAGTCGGTGGACCTCGACACGATCACGGTGCCGGCGCTGCACCCCTACCCCGACGTGATCGCCGCGGCGATCGGCATGATCGACAGTGCGATCGTGATCGCGCAGGGGAACGACTTCAGCCTTCCCGCAGCGCCGGACGGCTGGTTCTTCACGGCGATGACGCGGGACCAGTTCGTCCGCCTCTGCAACTCGTTCATCGCGCGGCTCATGGTGTACTCGGCACGCACGCCGGCCGAGCGGGCGGCGGTCGACTGGGCGGCGGTGATGACGCGGGTCGACGCGGGGGTCCAGGCCGACTTCGCGCCGAACGGCGTGATCGACGTGATCTGGGACGACTGGAAGCGACTGACCTCGCGCGTGCGCAATGCGGCGCGTCCGTCGGACTTCGGCCGGCCGAACTACTGGCTCATCGGGCCGGCGGACTCGACGCAGGGTTTCGTGAACTGGGTCAACACGCCGGTCGCGAACCGCGTCGCCTTCCAGATGCGCACGCAGGACCGCCGCATCCAGGGCGCCGGCGGGCCGACGATCGCGGGAACGTACGCGGGCTACAACAACAACAACATCTTCGCCGCGAGCCGTGGCACGTATCGCTTCTCGCACTACTACTTCCGCCGCTACGGCAGCAGCACCACCTGGACCGGCTGGACCGATTCGCCGCTCCCGGCGCTCACCGTGTCGGAGATGAACCTGCTCAAGGCGGAGGCGTACATCCGCACCAACCAGGCAGCGCTCGCGGTCCCGCTCATCAACCTCACGCGCATCGCGAACGGCCAGCTGCCGGCCGTCACGGTCGATGGACCGCCCGACCTGCCCGGGTGCGTGCCGCGCAAGCTGAGCGGCGCGTGCGGCAGCCTGTGGGACGCGTTGCGCTACGAGAAGGGGATCGAGGGAATGGGCGTGAGCGGCGTCGTGCGGTACTTCGATGCGCGCGGGTGGCAGATGCTGCCCGAGGGCACGATGCTGCACCTCCCGGTGCCCGGTGATGAACTCGTGACGATCGGCGTCACGAACTACACGTTCGGTGGGATCGGCGGCGCGTCGGCCGCGCCGGCGCCCGCACCGGAGGCATGTCCGGTGGTGCTCACGCGGTGCCCGTAGTCGCTTGAGCTGCTGGACGGACGACGGCCCGCGCGAGACATCGCGCGGGCCGTCGTCGTTTCCTTCCCGCCCGGGGAGGCGCCCTCAGTGCTTCCGCTTCTTCCCCGCCCGCAGCGGCATCGTGAACAGCGCGCCCACCGACCTGTGCTCCTTCGGGTCCATGTGCGTGTCGATCCCGTAGACGAGCTTCGCCCGATCCATGTCCATGAACGTCCCGAAGAGCCGGTCCCACACCGAGAACACGTTGCCGTAGTTCGAGTCGGTGTACGGCAGCACGTAGTGGTGGTGCACCTTGTGCATGTCGGGCGAGACGATCACCCAGGCGAGCACGCGGTCGAGCGCGGCGGGGAGCGCGATGTTGGCGTGGTTGAACTGGCTCAACACCACGCTCACGCTCTGGTAGAGGAAGACGAGCCACATCGGCGCACCGACGACGAGGACGGCGACGAGCGTGAACGCGAACCGGATCACGCTCTCGCCCGGATGGTGCCGGTTGGCCGACGTCGTGTCGACGTGCGTGTCGGAATGGTGGATGATGTGCAGCCGCCAGAGCAGCGGCGTCTTGTGCTCGACGTAGTGCGCCAGCCAGGCGCCGATGAGGTCGAGCAGCAGGAGGCCCACGAGCGCCTGCAGCGCGAGCGGCACCGCCGACAGCATCGGGAGCAGGCCGAATCCGCGCGCCACCGTCCACTCCGACGCCTGCAGGAGCAGGAACGCGAGCGCGAAGTTCACGACGATCGTCGTGATGGTGAAGAAGATGTTCACGCCGGCGTGCGGCCACTTGCGGTAGTCGAACCGGAACAGCGGCGCGGCGCTCTCCCAGACCCAGAAGAAGGCGATGCCACCGGCGAGGATCAACGCGCGGTGGGAGCTGGGGATCGTGGTGAAGTAGTCGACGATCGCGTGCATGGTCCTCGGTCAGCCGGGGTGCGTGGGCGTGGAGATGGGGGTCGGCCTGCGGTCGAGCAGCTCGCGCACGCGGCGCGCGAGCTCGTCGGGCGTGAAGGGTTTCGGCACGAACTCGCTCCCCGGCACGTCCTGGCCCTCACGCAGCGCATCCGCAGAATAGCCGCTCATGAACAGGACGCGCAGGGAGGGGTCGGCGCGACGGAGGGCACGCGCGAGCTCCGGGCCGCCCACCCGCGGCATCACGACATCGCTGACGAGGAGGTCGATCCGGCCCGGGTGCGTGCGCGCGAGCTCCATCGCCTCATGGCCGTCGGCTGCGGTGAGCACGGTGTACCCGCGCCGCACGAGCGCACGCTGGATGAGGTCGCGGATCACGCGCTCATCCTCGGCGACGAGCACGGTCTCGCGTCCGCCACCCGCGACCGCGGGGACGGCCACTGCCTCCTCGACGGGTCCGTCCGCCGCATGCGGCAGCAGCACGCGGAAAGTCGAGCCCGCGGCGGGCGCGCTCTGGACGCCGATCGCGCCGCCCGCTTGCCGCACGATCCCATAGCAGACGGCGAGCCCCAGTCCGGTGCCCGCGCCCTGCGCCTTCGTGGTGAAGAACGGGTCGAACACCCGCTCGGCGACGTTGGCCGGCATGCCGACGCCGGTATCGACGACGCGGAGCTCCACGTAGCGTCCCGTCGCGATCCCCAGCCCCCCGGCCTCGTTCGCGTCGATGCTCACCGGGCGCGAACTGACGCGGATCACGCCGCCTGCCGGCATCGCGTCGCGTGCGTTCACCGAGAGGTTCATGAGCACCTGTTCGAGCTGTCCTGCCCCGAGGCGCACCCGGAGCGGCGCATCGTGGAGGTCGGTCTCGATCTCGATCGCCGCGCCGACCAGCCGCCGCAGCATCCGTTCGGCGTCGCGCGCGACGGTGTTGAGGTCGTGGACCTGCACGTCCACGCGCTGGTGCCGCGCGAAGGTGAGCAGCTGCCGCGTGAGGTCGGCGGCGCGACGCGCGGCCTGCTCCGCCTCCGTGAGCTCGGAAACGACGGGCCCGTCGGGGCCCAGCGCGCTCTTCGCGACCTCGAGGTTGCCGAGGATCGCGGTGAGGATGTTGTTGAAGTCGTGCGCCACGCCGCCGGCGAGCTGGCCGATCGAGTCGAGCCGCTGCGCCCGCGCGAGCGCCTGTTCGAGGAGACGGCGCTCCTCGGCGTCGAGTGCGCGCGCGACCATCGCGGAGACAGCCCGCAGGAAGGTCTCCTCCTCGGGCGTCCAGGTGTGGGCGTCCTCGGGCGCCTCGGCGAGGAGGATCGCGCCGCCGCGCGCGACGGCGGGCACGGTGAGCGCGAGGTGCGCCCCGCCCGGCGGGAAGCGCCGAGTCGCGAGCTCGCTGGTGTCCTCGGTGTCCGACGCGCCGACGCAGGTGCGCAGGCCGCTCGATTCGCGCCAGACGCTGACGCGCGGCGCGCGCAGCGCGCCGCGCGCCATGTCCGTGATCGCACCGAGCGTCTCGGCGAGTCCCGCCTGGTCGGTCTCGCGCCGGTCGTGCATCGCGAAGTCGCGCAGGGCGCCGTCGAGCTCGCGCACGCGCTCGCGCACCCCGGCATCCTCGGCGACGGTGATGAAGACGGCGGAGTCGCGGTCCACCGAGTGGTGGATCGTCATCTCGACCGGATAGGAGCTTCCGTCCTTCCGCTCCTGGCGCGTGCGCAGCACGAGACGCGAGCGCTCACCGGAACGCAGTTGCGCGAGCTCCTCCTCGAGCACGCCCGGTTCGATCGAATGCAGCAGGCCGCGCAGCGTCACGCCGCCGACCTCCTCCGGGCGCAGTCCGAGGTTCACGCGCGCGCCGCGATTGAGCTGCAGCGCTCGCAGCGTCGAGGCGTCGAAGACGCCGATCTCGTTCGACGACTCGTCGAGGAGCCGGCCGAAGCGCTCAGTGAGCGACTCGCGACGCGCGGTCTCCTCGGCGGCGCGCTCGCGGAGGCGCATCGCCATCGTGTTGACGTGCGCGCCGAGGCGGCCAAGTTCGTCGTCGCGCCGCACCGCGACCTCGGTCGCAAGGTCGCCCGAGGCGATCCGCTGCACCGCGACCTCGAGTTCGTTCACCGGGGCGAGGAGCTGCGTGCGGATGAACCAGGCGGCGCCGAGGAAGAGGAGGAGCCCGACACCCAGCCAGGCGATCGCCCATCTCTCGAGCGTGTCGAGGCGCGCCTGGAGCCGCTCCTGACTCTCGAAGAGGCTGATGAGCGCCATCCGCTGCGCGGTGGAGAGCAGGAACTCGGCTGAGTCGGAGCGCACTGCCGAGCCCCGCAGGGACGGGACGGCGGCCTCGGGATGGCCGGTCTCGATGGCACGGATCGCCTCGACGAGCAGCACACCGAGCACGGTCTCCTGCTCCAGCGCCTCGGCGAGGAGGATCCGCATCTCGACCGGGATGCCGCTGCGCTCGACCGACCCGCGGAGTGCGACGCCGGAGTCGAGGAGCGTGCGCACCTCGGTGCGGATCTCCGCGATGGGCCGGCGAAGGGTATCGGACGGGTTGATCGGCGGGACGAAGCGCGCCGCGTCGCGACGCGCCGTGCGCAGGATGCGCAGGCCGTCGGCGATGCGGTCGTGGTCGCTGAGGAGGTTGCGCGTGCGACCGCGCAGCTCGTCCGCGGCGGGTCGCAGCACGCTGGCGAGCTGCACGGCGACGACCATCACGTAGAGCAGGCCGACGAGGCCGACGACGAAGAGCCGGCCGCGAAGGGAGCCCGCCGCGCCGTTGCTCATCGGACCAACTCGCTGCGGTCGCCGACGACCCGGGTCATGAAGAGGTTGCGCGGGGCGCCCGGGGCGAAGGAGATGACACCGGTGATCCCTTCGAAGGCCGGATGCTCCGCACCGACGCCCCGGAGATACTCCTGCACGCGGAGGCGACTCGCACCGGCGGCGTGGATCGCCGACCCGGCGAGCATCACCGCATCGAAGAACATCGCGTCACCGTGCCGCGCGCGACGGCCGACGCGTGCCTCGAATCGCTGCCGGAATCCGAGCGCACCGAACCGGTCCACGTCCGCGTGCCAGAACGCGACGAGGAACGCACCTTCGGCTGCACCAGCCGCGCGCAGGAGAAGGTTCCGCTCGAAGTAGGTGCCATCGCCGGCGATGAGCTGTATCGCCGGGAAGCGCGCACGCAGCGCACGCGCGAGGCAGCCGGACTCGGCGGTGCGCGTCGCGAGCACGGCGACGTCGGGCGTGCCGCGCAACGCAACCTCGTCCACGATCGCGGCATGTTGTGCGCGATCCGCGGCGACGAGGCAGTCGAGCTGCAGGCGGATCGGGATCCGGTCGAGCAGGCGCACGCCGCGCGCTTCAAAGGCCGCAGCCGTCCCGGCGGCGAGGCCCACCCCGTACTCGTCAGGCGCGTGGATGATGACGGCGGCACGCGCACGCAGGGCCGTGTCGGCGAAGGCGCCGATGAAGTCCCCCTGCACCGAGTCGTTCGCGGCCATCAGGAAGACGCTTGCCCCAAGGGCGCCGAGGAGACGGCTCGTGCCGGTGGGGACGATCTCGGCGAGGCCGGCCTCGCGATAGATCGGCGCCACCTGGAGCACCTCACGACTCCCGCCGGGTCCGATGGCCACGACGACAGTGGGATCCTTCACGAGCGCGGTCGCGCGGCGCAACTCCGCGGAGAGCGAGGTGATGTCACCGGCCATGAACGCGGACGAACCGCCGAGCACGCGGATGTGGACGCCTCCCTCCGGACGAGCGCGCTCGAGCTCGTCGACGAGGAACCCCTCGAACGCGGTGTCGCCGAAGCTGTACGAGAACGCGATCGCGGGATTCGCCGGCTCCCGTGCACACGAGGCGGCCGCGAGTGAGATGCCCAACGCCAGCAGGAGGCGGACGCGATGCATCATGATGGTCAATCTGGTGCCCGCCGAGCGAAGGTGCCACAACGGAACGCGGGCGCCCGGGAAGAACCCGGACGCCCGCGCCCTGCATCGTTGCCTGGGCCTACTGGACGACCGGCTTCGGCAGGAGCTTGGCGGCCCAGAGGCCGCTGTTGAAGTCGGTGAAGAGCACGCGACCCTTCCACGGCATCGCGTTCATCACGAACGGCGCATTGGGCGTGTACGCGTCGGGATCGTAGGGCTTGAAGACGGCGATCTCCCGGTTCTGGTCGGTGAGGTTGCCCATCAACTCCCCCGAGACGTCGACGACGCGCACGCCGCCGTCGTAGTACGCCTGGTAGAGGATGTCGTCCTCGACGATGATGTCATGCGAGCCGTAGTCCTCGAGGTGGTAACGGCCGACCGGCATGGGGTGCAGCGGGTCGGTGAAGTCGACGATGTGCGTGTAGCCGCCCGAGGTCTGGGCGATGCCGTTGCGCGGCGGCTTGCCGTCGGGGCCGGAGAGCGAGTACTGCGTGCCCTCCCAGACGCGCCCGCGGCGGCTCATCTCCTCGTCACCGATGAAGAGGTAGGTGCGCCCGGTCTTCTGCTGGAAGTACGGGAAGATCTCGTGGCCCGAGTTCACCTTGTACGTCGTGATGAGCTTCGGCTGCTCGATCGAACCACCGTAGCGCCCGTTGCCGACGTCCACCACGACGACGCCCACGCCGCCCTGCGCCGAGTAGGCGATGCCATCGCGGACCCAGAGGTCGTGGATGCGGGCGTTCGGATGGCGGTACTCGCTCACGTACTTCGGCTTGTAGATGTCGCGGACGTCGATGATGATGTACTTCGAGCCGCCCGAGATCGCGAACAGGTAGTCGTTCGTCGCGAACATGTTGTGCACGCCGCCGGTGAGCTCCTGGTCGAAGGTCGCGGCGATCTTCGGGTGCGCCGGGTCGGCGAGGTCGAGGATCACGACGCCGTTCACGCGGTTCGACGCGCCTTCGCGCGAGAGGACGCCGTAGCGTCCATCGGGCGAGACGGTCACGTCGTTGATCGTGCGGGCATCGACCTTCACCGAGTCGGTCTTCACGATGTTGTCCATGTCCGTGATGTCGAACACGAGGCCGTAGCCATCGCCACCCCAGGTGCCGACGAGCACGTAGTCACGCCCGTTCTTGCCGGTCCACGGCCAGAGGTCGGAGGTGTGTGTGGAGTTGATGTTGCCGCGGCTCGTGACCTGGATCCGCTGACGCACGTCGCGCGGGTTCACCTGGATGGCCCACTGCGCATAGGCGCCACCCGACTGCGCGAGCAGCGTGTAGCGGCCGGGATAGTTCGCGGCGAAGCGGTCGAACTGCACGATGCCGGCGCCGCCCGGGAGTCCGGCGGGCGCAATGGAATCATCGGGAACGTAGGTGTAGCTCCACGTGATGGGCGCATCGGCGACGACCGCGCCGCTGGCGCGCTTGGCGGCGACCTTGAGGTGGATCACGTCACCGGTGCGGATCTGCGACTCGGCGATGCCGATCTCGAGCTTGGCGACCGGGTTGGCGGTGATCGTGTACGACTTCGTCGCGCGCACACCCTCTGCCTCGGCGGTCACGGTGACCGCGCCCGGGGTGAGGGCGGTGATGTCGCCGAAGCGGTTCACCGTCGCGACACGCGTGTCGGAGGTGCGCCAAGTGGCGGAGAGGCCGCTGCGCTCGCTGCTGTCCGCGTGCCAGCCCTGCAACTTCTGCGACTGCGTGAGGCCGGCGTAGAGCGGGCCCGCCGTGCCGCCGATGGCGATGCGCGTGAGCGCCGGCCATGTGACGTTCACGGGGATGGTGATCGAGATCGGCGCGCCGTTCGCGCCGAGGGCCATCGCGGTCGCTTCGAAGCGGCCGGCGGCGGTGGCGGTGACGGTCGAGTCCGCGAAGCGCACCGCGCGGCTGCTCGAACGCACCTGCACGAACGGGTTCATGATCTCCTTGCCCGCGGCGTCGTATGCACGGACGCGGAAGACCATCGTCTGGCCAGCCTTCAGCGTCAGCGCGGCGGGTTCGGCGACGATGCGCGCGGCGGGGACGGCTTCGGGCGGCGCGCCGCGCACTGCAGGACGGTCCGCGGGCGCAGCGCCGGCCGGCTGCTGCGCCATGAGCGGCGTGGCGATGCTCAACGCCGCGAGGACGGACTGCGTGACGATACGACGGCCTGGTGTTAACATCTTCATGGCAGGGCTGCTCCGCGGTTGGTTGGCCGACTCATACTGGGTGAGACGATGCACCGATATGTCCTACGCCGCAACCTGACGCAGGGTTGGCTGGCGCTGCTCGCAATGGCGCTCTTCGGCGCTGCGATCCCGCTGGATCGGGTCGCCGCGCAGGGGACTCCCGCCGCGGCCGCCGGACCGATCGCGCGCCCTACCCCGCCGACGGCGACCTACTATGTGTACGCCGGCGCCGAGAGTGCGGACAAGATCTATCGCATCCGCTTCGGCCCGCAGGGAACGGCGGTCGAGCGAGAGATCGAGATCGGCGAACTGCAGGCGGAGATGGAAGGACCGCACGGCCTCGCGATCTCGGCGGACGGGAAGCTCCTGCACATGACCACCGGCCACGGCTTCCCCGACGGGAAGTACTGGCAGTACGTGCTCGGCCCCGACACGGTGGTCGGCCCCGGCACGTTGCTCGGCAACTTCCCCGCATCGATCGATGC
>Ga0137353_1000199_pt1 | contig 10974 bp, 10 predicted proteins | sample EasRivERMLT760_2_FD_104759 | JGI IMG/M metagenome (GOLD analysis project Ga0137353, IMG submission 104759) | Soil microbial communities from meander-bound floodplain in the East River, Colorado, USA - East River MetaG ERMLT760_2 | ecosystem: Environmental > Terrestrial > Soil > Floodplain ...
CCGCCGCCGAGCGTGAGGCCGAATGGCGCCGCGACGACGGGGAAGGGCGCGAAGCGGAACGACATCACGGTGTCCTGGAAGCGCTTCACCATCGCCTCGACGGCCTTCCAGTCACCCTTCTGCACGACTGCACCGACGCCGGCGAGGTTCGCGCCGGCGGTGAAGGTGCGCGGGTCGTCGTTGCCGATCACGAGCCCGTGGTAGCCCTTGGCCACCGTGTCGAGCGCGGTCGCCGCGAGGTTCATCACGCCGTCGCCGAGCGTGTTCATCTTGCCGCAGAACTCGAGGCAGAGGATGCCGTCGCCGAGGTCGATGAGGCGCGCTTCGGGGTTCTCCTGAAGCACCTTCCTGCGCGCGCGCAGCCTCGCGAGCGAGAGCTGGCCGGGGATCGGCGGCACGACGATCCGCGCGCCCCCCGAGAGCGAAGGAACGGTCTCGTCCGCGGCGGCGTCCGCCGTGCCACTGCCGGCGGCGGAGACCGCGTAGACGTAGTCGCCTGCGCTCGCGAGCAGCGGCGGCACGGCCTTGCCGCGCGTCGCCATCTCTGCGCGCAGCCAGTCGAGTCCCATCGCATCCATCGTGCGGAACGGGCCCATCTCCCAGCCGTAGCCCCATTCGAGCGCACGATCGATCGCCGCGAGGTCGTACGCGAGCTGCGGCGCGAGCGTGCAGGCGTAGTGGCACTGCTCGACGAGCAGGTCGCGCAGGAACTCGCCGTGCTTGCCCTCAAGCACCTTCGCCTGCGCGACGCGCTCGGGAGCCGCGAGCTTGGTGATGCGGTCGATCTCGGGCGTGGAGAAGCGACCCATGTCGCGGTACTCGAGCGTCTTCCAGTCGAGCGCGAGGATGGCCTTGCCGTCCTTCCGATAGAAGCCGCCCGCCTTGGTCTTGTCGCCGAGGCGGCCGGACTTCACGAGCTCGTGAATGAAGGGTTCGAGCGCCAGGTCCTCGCCCGTCGTCTGCGAGAGACCGGCGGTCACGTGCACGAGCACATCGAGTCCGCTCAGGTCGCCGGTGCGGAAGGTGGCGGTCTTCGCGCGGGCGATGAACGCCCCTGTGAGCGTGTCCACTTCGGGAATGGTGAGGTCGTGCTTCACCATCAGCCGCCCGGCAACGACCATGCCGTGCACGCCAAGCCGGTTGGCGACGAAGCCCGGCACATCCTTCGCGACGACGATGCCCTTGCCGAGCACGCGCTCCTGGAAATCGCGCATGCCCGTCATCACCTCGTTCGCCGTGTCTGGCGTGGGGATGAGTTCGAGCAGGTGCATGTAGCGCGGCGGGTTGAAATAGTGCGTGCCGAGGAACTGCTTCTTGAATCGCTCGTTGCGGCCCTTGAGCAGGATCGACATCGGGATGCCCGATGTGTTCGACGTGACGACGGCGTTGGGCGCGATCGTCTCGAGCTTCGCGAAGAGTTCCTGCTTGGGCTCGGGCTTCTCGATGATCGCCTCGCAGATCCACGAGCAATCGGCAAGGAGGTCGAGGTGATCGGCGGTGTTGCCGGTGACGATCCGCGCGTGCGCTGCCGCTTCCATGAAGGCCGCGGGCTTGGACTTCTTCACGCGGTCGAGCCCGTCGCGCGCGGGCTTCGAGCGATCGGGGGACTTGGGGTCGTCGCTGCCGGGGATGTCGAGCAGCACGACGGGGAGTCCGGCGCTCGCGGCGAGGGCGGCGATGCCGGCCCCCATGGCGCCCGCGCCGATGACTCCGACTTTCGTGATCCGCACTTGGGCTCCTGTGGAGGGATGTTGCGGGTGCGGCGTGCGCCGCTGGCCGTCGCAGGGCTCGGGCCGTTCCAGAAGGTAGCGCCCAACGGTAGGTTCCGGCGGTGATCAAGTACCTCGGCTCCAAGCGCCGCCTCGTGCCGCACATCGTCTCGCTCGTCTCGGCGATGCCGGGTGCGCGGACCGTGCTTGACCTCTTCACGGGGACGACGCGCGTGGCGCAGGGGCTGAAGTCGGCGGGGTTCACGGTCACGGCGAACGACCTCGCGTCGTACAGCCGCGTGCTGGCCGAGGCGAGCATCGCGACGGATGCGGCGACGCTGGACATGGCGCGGCTCGAGGGCTTCGTCGGCGAACTCAACGCGCTGCCGGACGTGCGTGGATACGTGACGCGCACCTTCTGCGAGGACGCGCGCTACTTCCAGCCGTTCAACGGGATGCGCATCGATGCGATGCGCGCGGGCATCGCGACGCTCCGAACGACGGCGAGCGAACGCGCGATCCTCATGGCCGCGCTTCTGCTCGCCGCGGATCGTGTCGATTCGACGACCGGATTGCAGATGGCCTACCTCAAGAAGTGGTCGCCGCGCAGCGCGAAGCCGCTCGAGTTGCGGCTGCCGCCCTTGTTGCCGGGGTGCGGCGTGGCACTGCAGGAGGACGCGCGGAGCCTGGTCGCCCGCAGCCGGAGCGCAAGCGGTGTTGCTCTGGGCGGACGAGCCCCGCGCGCCGTCGAGTGCGACGTCGCCTACCTCGACCCGCCGTACAACCAGCACTCGTACTTCTCGAACTACCACATCTGGGAGACGCTCGTGCGCGGCGACGAGCCGCCCACCTATGGCATCGCCTGCAAGCGCGAGGACTGCCGCTCGAACAAGAGCGCGTTCAACCAGCGCGCCGAGTCGTGGAACGCGCTGCGCGACGTGGTGATGGGCGTGCGCGCGAGGCACGTCGTGCTCTCGTTCTCGAACGAGGGGTTCTTCACCGAGCAGGCGATCCGCGCGCTGCTCACGGAGCGGTTCGACGAGGTGGCGCTCGTGCCCGTGGATTCGCCGCGCTACGTCGGCGCGCGGATCGGGATCCACAACCTGCGCGGCGAGCGCGTGGGGCGCGTGAGCCACGTGCGCAACACGGAATGGCTCTTCGTTTCCGGGCCGGGCGCGGAGGCGATCGCCCGCGAGGGGATGGCGCGGCTCGCCGAAGGCGATAGGGTTCAGGCAGGAGCGATGACATGACGCCTGCGAAGCGCCCACTCCTGCTCATCGTGGACGACGACGCGGCGGTGCGACACGTCCTGCGCGCCGGACTCGAGCGCGAGGGATTCCGCGTGATCGTCGCCGAGCACGGGCTCGACGGGCTCGCGCAACTGCACGCGTCGGGCGAACCGGTGAAGCTCGTGATCTCCGATGTGGTGATGCCGGAGATGGGCGGTGTCGCGTTCGCCGAGCGCGCGCTCGCCTGGGATCCTGCTCCGCGCGTGATCCTCATGAGCGGCTTCTCGCAGGACGCAGCGCGGCTTCGCGTGGCCGGCACCACGCCGCCCTTCGTGCAGAAGCCGTTCAAGATCGACGAGGTCGCGAAGCTCGTGCGGCTCGAACTCGGGATGACGCACTGATGGCGGCACGGCACGCGAAGGCGATCGCGCACCTGAAGACCGTGGACCCCGTGCTCGGGGCGTGGATCGACCAGGTGGGCCCCTGCGGATGGAAGCGCGCAGGCGACGGCAGCCACTTCGACCACATCACGCGGTCCATCGTCTATCAGCAGCTCTCGGGCGCCGCCGCGGCGACGATCTACGGCCGCTTCGTCGCGCTCTACGGCACAGGGAATGGCGCGCCGACGCCGAAGCAGGTCGCGAGCACGCCCGACGCGAAGCTCCGCTCAGTCGGACTCTCGGGGCGCAAGGCCGAGTACATCAAGGACCTCGCGAAGCGCACGCACGAGGGGTCGCTCGCCGTGAACTCGATCCACGAGATGGACAACGACGAGGTGATGGAGACACTCACCTCGGTGCGCGGCATCGGCGAGTGGACGGCGCAGATGGTGCTGATGTTCCGCCTCGGGCGTCCCGACGTGCTGCCGGTGCTCGACCTCGGCGTGCAGAAGGCGGTGAAGATGCTCTACAAGTTGCGCTCGCATCCCAAGCCGGACCGTGTCGCGAAGATCGGCGCCTGCTGGGCGCCGTACCGCACGGTGGCGTCGTGGTATCTGTGGCGGCGGGTGGACGACCCGCCGCAGTGACGGGCGACCAGGGAGCTCGCCGCGAGGGTACGCGCCGCGTCGCGATCGTCGGCGCGAGCGGTTTCCTCGGTGCGGGGCTCGCCGGCCATCTGCGCGCGAACGGGCACACCGTGGTCACCGTCGGGCGCGGCGCGAACAGCGACGTGCGATGGGACCCCGCGCGCGGCGTGATCGACGCGAAGGGACTCGCCGGCGTGGACGCGGTGGTCAACCTCGCGGGGAGCACCATCGGCGAGCGATGGACCGCACGCCGCCGTGTGGAGTTGCGAGAGAGCCGTGTGCGCGGGACGCGCTTGCTGTGCGAGGCGCTCGCCGCGCTGCAGCCGCAGCCGGCGGTCCTCGTGAGCGGCTCGGCGATCGGCATCTACGGCAGCCGCGGCGACGAGTGGCTCGACGAGCAGAGCGCGCTCGGCGACGACTTCCTCTCCGGGATCGCGCGCGACTGGGAAGGGGCGACGTTGCCCGCGCGCGACGCGGGGATCCGCGTGGTCCTCTCGCGCACCGGCATCGTGCTCCACCCGGCAGGCGGCGCGCTCAAGAAGTTGCTGCTGCCATTCCTGCTCGGCGCGGGCGGCAAGCTCGGGAACGGCCGCCAGTGGATGAGCTGGGTCTCGCGCACCGACTGGGTGAGCGCGATCGACCACGCGATGCGCACGCCGACGGTGGATGGCCCGATGAATCTCGTTGCACCGGAGCCGGTCACGAACGAGACGTTCACGGAAACGCTCGGCCGGATCCTCCGCCGCCCGACACTCGTGCCGGTGCCTGCCGTCGCGCTCCGACTGGTCTTCGGCGAGATGGCCGACGGCACCGTGCTCGCGAGCCAGCGCGTGCGGCCCGCGGTGCTCGAAGCGAGCGGATTCCGCTTCGCGCACCCGACACTCTCGAGCGCGCTCCGCGCCGAGCTGGGGCGGCCGTAGCGCGCGGCGTGGTCGCCCTGCGATCCGGCCCGTAGATTCCGCGACCATGGAGCTCAAGGGCGCAGTCGTCGTCGTGACGGGAGGGTCCGGCTTCCTGGGCCGTCGCGTGGTCGCCGCGCTGGAGACGCGTGGCTGTGCCGCGATCCACTCGCCGCGCTCGGCGAAGTACGACCTGCGCGAGAAGTCGCAGGTCATCCAGCTCTACGAGGACACCGAGCCCGACGTCGTGATCCATCTCGCCGCGGTCGTCGGCGGGATCGGCGCGAACCGCGCGCACCCGGGGCGGTTCTTCTACGAGAACCTCGTGATGGGCGTCGAGACGCTGGAACAGGCGCGGCGCTTCGGCGTGAAGAAGTTCGTGGGCATCGGGACGATCTGCGCCTACCCGAAGTTCACGCCGGTGCCGTTCCGCGAGGACGACCTCTGGAGCGGCTACCCCGAGGAGACGAACGCGCCATACGGCCTCGCGAAGAAGATGCTGCTCGTGCAGTCGCAGGCGTACCGCGAGGAGTACGGGATGGACGCGATCCACCTGCTGCCGGTGAACCTCTACGGACCGGGCGACAACTTCGATCCCGAGACGTCGCACGTGATCCCGGCGATGATCCGCAAGATGGAAGAGGCGCGCGCGGCGAAGCAGGACGAGGTCGTGCTCTGGGGCGATGGCTCGCCGACGCGCGAGTTCCTCTACGTCGACGATGCGGCCGAGGGGATCGTGCTCGCCACCGAGCGCTACGATGGTTCGGGCGCGGTGAACCTCGGCAGCGGACGCGAGACGTCGATCCGCGACCTCGCGCAGGTGATCGCGCAGGCGGTCGGCTTCACGGGACGCATCGCGTGGGACGCGACGAAGCCGAACGGCCAGCCGCGGCGCGGGCTCGACACGTCGCGCGCGCGCGAGGCGTTCGGCTTCACGGCGCGCACCGACTTCGCCGCGGGGCTCGCGAAGACGGTCGAGTGGTATCGCGCGCGGGCGGGGCGATGAGCGACGACGCCTTCAAGGGCTTCGTCGACTTCCACAGCCACCTGATGCCGGCGGTGGACGATGGTGCGGAGGACGTCGCGCAATCGCTCGCGGCGCTGCGCATGTTCGGCGCGCAAGGTGCGGCGGCGTGCATCACCACGCCGCACTTCGATGCGTCGCTCACCAAGCTGCCGGGCGCATTCGACGTGCGCATGGCGGCGTTCGACAGCGCCTGGGCGACGCTGACGGCGGCGCATGCGGCGACGCCGGGCCTCCCTCGCATCGAGCGCGGCGTGGAGATGATGCTCGACGATCCCGATCCCGACCTGGACGATCCGCGGGTGCGCCTCGCCGGCGGTCCGTTCGTGCTCGTCGAGTTCCCCGCGATGCAGCTGCCGCCGAACGCGGAGTGGGCGATGCACAACCTGCGTCGCGCGGGATGGCGGCCGATCATCGCGCACCCCGAGCGATACCGGAACCACGATGGCCGCCTCTCGACGCTGCAACGCTGCCGCGCCGCGGGGGCGCACCTGCAGGTGAACGCGGGCTCGTTCCTCGGGCAGCACGGCGACCGCGCACGCACGGTGGCGAACGTGCTGCTGCAGCAGGGGTGGATCGACTACCTCGCGAGCGACCACCACGCGCGCGGCGAGCCGGCGACGGGCAAGGTGGCGACGCTGTTGATCAAGCGCGGCGCGGAGCAGCAGGTCCGGCGGCTCACGGTGGAGAATCCATCGCGCATCCTCGCCGGCGAGGGGCCGCTGCCGGTCGCGCCGCTCGAAGCGGCGAAGGCGCGCCCATGGTGGGCGCGCCTCCTGGGAAGGATCGCGGGCGAAGGGTGAAGGTCGCGAACCCGAGGATGACATGACTGCGAAGAAGGCGTCCAAGGTCTTCACGGCCGAGGAACGCGAGGCGATGCGTGAGCGCGCCCGCGAGACGAAGTCCGCTGCGCGCCGCGGTGCGACGGCGAACGAGGAAGGAGAGGTCCTCGCCAAGCTCGCCGAGATGCCCGCCGCGGATCGCGCCATGGGGATGCGGCTGCATGCGATCATCAAGGCCAGCGCGCCCGGTCTCACGCCGCGTCTCTGGTACGGCATGCCGGCGTACGCGAGGGACGGTCAGGTCGTCTGCTTCTTCCAGGCGGCGCAGAAGTTCAAGACCCGGTACTCCTCGCTCGGCTTCAGCGACAAGGCGATGCTGGACGACGGGTCGTCGTGGCCGGTCGCCTTCGCCCTGAAGGAGTTGACCGCCGCGGTGGAAGCGAGGATCGCGGCGCTCGTGAAGCGGGCCGCGGGCTGAGACCAGGCCGCGCCGCTCGGTCCCGAGCCTAGCGCCGCAGTCCGCGCAACTGCAGCTCGAAGTCGAGCGAGTTGGTCGCGAGCGAGACGGCGACGTCGAACGAGACCTGTCCCGAGATGACGCGATCGGCGAGGTGCTGGTCGAAGGTCTGCGTGCCGTACTGCGCGCGCCCGTCGGCGAGCGCCTGCCGCAACTCACCGAGACGCCCGGCATCGGCGAGCACGTCGCGCACCATCGGCGTCATGAGCATCACCTCGGCGGCGACGATGCGACCGCGACTGTCGGCGCGCGGCAGGAGGCGCTGCGCGACCACGCCGCGCAGCAGCTCGCTCAGCTGGAGCCGTGCCGAGTCGCGCCGGTCGGGCATGAACTGCGAGAGGAGGTTGCGGATCGCCGCGGTCGCATCGGTCGCGCGCACCTGGCCGATGACGAGACGCCCCTGCTCGGCACCGCGCACTGCGAGTTCGACGAGGTCCGGATCGTCGAGGTCGCCGATGACGATCACGTCGGCGTCCTGCTCCATCGCCCCGCGCACGCCGACCGCGTACGACTCGGTGTCGATGCCCACTTCGCGCTGCGTGACGGCGCACGAGCGGTTCTTGTGCAGGAAGCGCAGCGCCCGCTCGACCGTGACGACATGCCGGCGGCGCGGGCTGTGCTGATTGAGGTGATTGACGAAGGCGGCGGTGGTGCTCGCGCGTCCCGCGCCCTGCGAGCCCGCGACGAGGATGAGCCCGAACTCGGAGAGCGCGATCGACGCGAGCGAACTCGGCAGGCTGAGCGAGTCGAACGTGGGGAGCACGTCGGGGATGACGCGCAGCACGATCATGAAGCTCGACCGTTGCTTGAGCAGGCTGAGCCGGAAGCGGCCGATGCCCGGCGCCGACCAGGGCCCCGAGTGGTCGTTCACCGTCTCGATGTCGGGGGCGTGCGCCGAGGTCGCCAGGATGTGGCGCGTCATCTCGAACGTTTGTCTCGCGCTCAGGACGCCCGTGTCGAGTGCGACGAGTTCGCCCTCGATGCGGATGTAGGCGGCGTCGCCGGCACGGATGTGGATGTCCGTCGCGCGACGGGCGACGGCGGCGGTGAGGATCGAGCGAAGTCGCTCGACCTCGGACGTCGCTGCCGGTGCGGGATCGAGTGGGCTCGTCGTCACAACGTGATGCGAGGAGAGGACAAATCGCCGGTGATTCGATGACGATTAGAGGTGAACGAAAGTAAACACTGGACGAGAAATGTCCAGTGACCTAGAATTACTCACTCTCGCAAGGTTGATGATCACCACCGTCAGCATCGAGCCCGCCGCTCACATCGCACGACTCGGTGCCCGCCAACGTGCGGTGCGCCTGCAGCGTCGTCGGTTCTGGCGCGAGGTGATGTATGGCGGGATGATCGTCGCGTCGGACGTGGTGACGCTCGCACTCGTGTTCATCGCGATGTCGACGCTCCCGCTCACGCGCATGGGTGAGCTGCTCGGGCCCGATGGCGCGGAGTTCCTGAGATTCCTGCTCCCGGCCGAACCGCTGCCGCTGCTGCGCCGATTGACGGCGCTGATCTTCTGCCTCATCGCGACGCGCAGCTACTCGTACACCGAGCGCGAGTTGAACAGCGGCCGCATCCTCGCCGCGCTGCTGCTCGGGCTCGCGCTGCCGCGCTGGACGGAGATCTGGACCGCCTTCGTGCTCTGGCGCGCCTCAGCGATCAGCCTCGTGCTGCTCGCGCTGTGGGGCGCACTCATCCTACAGCGTCGCGTGATCACGCAGGCCCTCCGCTCGCTCGACCCGCGCGGACTCGAACCGGCGCGCACGATCATCGTCGGCGTGGCCGACGTGATCGGCGGCGTGCGTGCCGACTGGCAGCGCCGCATCGCCGAAGCCGGCCCCGACGCGGTGGCTCCGGGCTTCTTCGTCATCACCGATGCCTGGCCGAGCGATGCCCCGGGCGGCGCGGGCGACCTGTACGAAGCGCTGTCCAACCAGAGTGCCGATGCGGTCGTGCTCGTCGGCCAGCTCGGCGACGTCGCGCTGCAGAGCATGATGATCGCCGCGTCGAGTGCGGGGTGCCGCGTGTTCGCGACGCGGCGGCGCGCCTTCCAGCGGCTCGACGAGCCGAGTTTCCTGCTGCGTCGCGCGGAGCCGCTCGCGCTGCTGAGCCGCCCCGCGCTCGTCGGCGTGCAGCTCGTGGTGAAGCGGTTCGTCGACGTCACCGGGGCGGTCTTCGGGCTCGTCGTGGGCGCGCCGGTCATCGCGCTCATCGCCGTCCTCGTGCGGGTCACCTCGCGCGGGCCGGTGCTCTTCAAGCAGGTGCGCGTGGGCCTCGGCGGCGACGAGTTCACGCTGCTCAAGTTCCGCACGATGGTCGCCGACGCCGAGGCGCAACGGCACGCGCTCGAGGCGGCGAACCAGTACTCGAAGGACCCGCTCTTCAAGATGAAGGGCGACCCGCGCCTCACCACCGTCGGGCGCTTCCTGCGCCGATCGAGCCTCGACGAGGTGCCGCAGCTGCTCAACGTGCTGCGCGGCGAGATGTCGCTCGTGGGCCCGAGGCCCGCGTTGCCGAGCGAGGTGCAGCGGTACCAGCCGCACCACTACGTCCGGTTCGAGGTGCTGCCCGGCATCACGGGCCCGTGGCAGGTGGGCGGCCGCAACGCGATCACCGACTTCGAGGACGTGGTGAAGCTCGAGTCGGCGTACATCCGCGGCTGGACCGTCTGGCGCGACCTGCGGATCCTCGCGCGCACGGTGCCCGCGGTGGTCAGCATGCGGGGCGCCTACTGATGTGGCGGTCCTCCTTCGGCGTTTCTTCCTCTTCCGTCAATCGTACTACTCCGGACCCCTTGAGTATGCGAAGTACGCCCCTGCCGCCCCAATTCATGAACCATTCCCTGCGTCGTGTCGCGCTGCTGCTCGTCGCGCTGGCCGCGACGGCTTGCCGCGCCTCGGCTCCGAGCGCGCCTGCGCCCATCCCGGCGCAGTTGCTGCAGCCCTGGACGACGCAACCCGGCGACATCGTGCGCGTGACCGTCTGGCGCGAGGCCGAGCTGTCGGGCGACATCCTCGTGCAGAACGACGGCACGGCGATCGTGCCCGCGCTGGGTCGCATGAAGCTCGGCGGTCTCACGGCCGACTCGCTCAATGCGCTGCTCATCGAACGCTTCCGCGACCGGATCGTGAACACGCCGGTGGATGTGCGACTCATCCGTCCGTTGCCGGTCTTCGGGGCGGTACGGTCGCCGGGCGTCTATCCGGTGGACCCGACATCGACGACGATCCAGGTGATCGCGCGCGCCGGCGGCACGATCGGCGCCGAGGGACTGCCGCGCGTGCAGCTCATCCGCTACGACGGCTCGAAGCTGGACCTCACGGTCGAACAGTCGCTCGGCGCGTTCAACCTGCGCTCGGGCGATGCGATCTTCGTGCAGGACCACTCGTGGTGGATCCGGAACCAGCGGCAGATCACGACGGTGGCGGCGGTCTCGACCATCATCGCGTCGGTGATCTCGATCGCCGTCCTCCTGCGGCAGTGAGGAGACGCGAATGACCAACCTCCCCATGATCATCCCGGTCGAGCCGAACCAGCCGATCGACCTGCGTCGCGGCTGGGCGACGATCGAGCGCAGCGCGTGGATCATCGTCGTCGCGGTGGGCCTCGCGGTGGCCGCGGGCGTCGTGGCCGCGCGGCGCGTGGAGCCGCTCTACCAGGCCGAGGTGACGGTCCGGATCGACGAGCAACGCCCGACCGGCATGACGAACTACTTCGGACCCGACTACCAGCAGCTGCTCGCAACGTCGACCGAGATCATCACGAGCCGCACCGTCGCCGTCGA
>Ga0137353_1000200_pt1 | contig 10941 bp, 8 predicted proteins | sample EasRivERMLT760_2_FD_104759 | JGI IMG/M metagenome (GOLD analysis project Ga0137353, IMG submission 104759) | Soil microbial communities from meander-bound floodplain in the East River, Colorado, USA - East River MetaG ERMLT760_2 | ecosystem: Environmental > Terrestrial > Soil > Floodplain ...
GACGAGGATGTGGCGAAGGGCGAGCGTGTCGCCCTTCCGCTCCGTCGCCTTGATGAGGTGCCAGCCGAACGACGTCTTCACCGGTTCGGAGAGCTGTCCGACGCGCAGTGCGAACGCCGCCGTCTCGAAGTCGGCGACGAAGCGCCCCTTCGTGCCGCGGCCGAGGTCGCCGCCCTGCGGGCCGGAGATCGTGTCCTCGGACTCGCGCTTGGCGACGTCCTCGAAGGTCGACCGGCCGCTCGTGATCTCCTCGCGGAGGGTGCGCAGCCGAGCCGCCGTCGACGCCGTGTCCGCGGCGCTCGGGACGCGACTGAGGCTCAGCACCGAGATCAACGCGCTGCCCGGACGCTCCCAGCGGTCGGTGTAGCGATCGTAGAAGGCGCGCGCCTCGTCGTCGGTGACCTTCGCCTCGGCGATCTGCGCGGGCGTCGGGCGGAAGGCGACGTACTGCACGCTCGCCGAGTCGCGCTCGTCACGGAAGATCCGCCACAGGCGCTCGTCGCTCACGTAGGCATCCGAGATCAGCTGCGAGATGAGCTTCTGCTTCGGCAGTTCGGTACGGTAGTAGCCCTCGAGCTGCGCGGCGACGCCCTGCTGGCGCGCGACCGACGAGGTGATGAAGCGCTGGTACTTGGCCTGGTCGAATCGGCCGTCCGTCTGGAAGCTCGGATTGTTGTAGACCTCGGGCGGCGGGGAGGTCAGGAAGGCCTCGCGGACCTCCGCATCCGTGACGCGGATCCCCCGCTTCTCGTATTCCTGTTGGAGAAGGACGTCGGAGACGAGCTGGTTGAACGCCTGCTCGTCGACCTGCTGGCGCTCGTCGAGGTTGAGCGAGTGTCCGCTCCGGCGTTCCTGCTCGCTCGCGAGCTGGGCGGAGACGTTCTGCCACGTGGTGTAGAGGATCTTGGTGCCGTTCACCTTGGCGACCGCGGTCGTCGGGGTGATCGGGGCGCGTCCCAGGAGGCCCGAGACGTCACCGAGCAGGAAGCCGCCCACGAAGGCGATGAAGATGAAGATCCAGATCCACTTCGCGATACCCCGCATCGATTGCAGCACGGACGACGACCCCTGGAGCAGACGGTAGTGAACATGCGCGGGGAGCCCGACCGCCGGATGCACGGTCCCGGACCCCTCGCGCCGTTGATGTAGCAGCCTCGAAAAGTACCCGGTAAAGCGACGTAAAATCAAGCGAGACGCCAACTTCTGATTGACGCTCGCTCCGACGATGTGATAGTTTCCGCAATCGAAGCGGTCGCCCCGCGCGACCCCCTCCCAGCTCCCGCCGAATGACCGCACCCAACCGCGTCGACGATCTCCGAAAGCGATACCACGAGAACCCGCGGCGCTTCTTCGCGCCGCTGGCCAACGAGTACCGCAAGACGGGCTTCGTCGACCGCGCTATCCTCCTGTGCGAGAAGCACCTGGGCGAGCAACCGGGCAACATGAACGGGCTCGTCGTCTATGGGCAGTGCCTCTTCGAGACCGGGCGTCTCGAGGACGCGCGGAAGCCCTTCGAGATGGCCCTCGGCGTCGATCCCGAGAACATCATCGCGCTGCGCCACCTCGGCGATATCGCCCGGCTGGGCGGTGACGCGGCTACGGCGCGCGGCTGGTACGAACGGCTCCTCGAGTTCGACCGGCGCAACGAGGAAGTGATCGCGCTGCTGCAGGAAGTGGGCGGGGGCGCGGAGAAGTCGCCGACATCGCCGTCCAATGCGCCGAACATCGTCTCGGTCGCCGGGTCGGTGAGTGTCACCAACTCGCCCGACTTGGCCGGCATGATCGATCTCGATGCACCCGAGCCTCCGTCCGCTCGGGCTCCCGCGCCACCGCGCGAACGCGCGCCGACGCCCGTCGACCCGACTGCCAAGACGGTCGAAGTCTCCGCGCAGCCCAAGGCGCCGCGCACGTCGCTCATGAACATCGCGTTCGACTTCGGCGAGATCGGAGGCGAACCCGCAGCTCCGCCCGCACCGGAACCGCTCCTTCCGTCGGAGGCAGCGGAGTACGGTTTCGCCGCGCCCGCCGAGGAGCCGACTGCCGAGGAGACGCTCGACTCGTTGCTCGACTTCGCGCCGAGCGCTCCCGCGGCCTCCGGCGGTGCCATCGAGCACCACGAGCCGCTCGTCGACCTCAACCCGGAAGGCGAGTCACTCTCGTCCATGCCCGAGGTGGAAGGGATAGAGAAGGCCGAGTTCAGCTCCGACGTCTCGCCGCTCGCGGGTCTCGAGTCCTCGGAGTTCGAGTCGGGCGACTCGACCCGACTCTCCGATGTGGAACTCGGCGAGTTCGAACCACCGCCCCCGCGATTCTCGTCGGCGCTCGATGGCCTGGAGACGGCCGAGTTCGTCCCGCCCGCGTCGTCCGACATCGAAATCGACTCTTCCCTCTTCGGCGACAGCCCGCATGCGCCCGAGCCGGAGTCCGACGAGTTCGTCGTGACGCCGCCGGAGCAACCGGCGGAGCGCCCCTCGATGTTGGGCCTTCCGCTGCTCGATCCGCTCGGTACGCCCACGCCCATCGGGACGCCGACGGTCCAGGACCTGCCGCTGCTGCCGGCACTCGAGGACGTGGACACCGTACAGATCGACCTCGCCGCCGCTCGCCGCGAGATGGAGACGCCGCAGACCTTCGTCACCGAGACCATGGCGCGCGTCTACGTCGAGCAGGGGCACGTCGACAAGGCGATCGATGTCTATCGGCAGCTGATCACGCAGTCGCCGGCGGACGAAGGGCTCAAGCTCCGACTGCGCGACCTGGAATCGCCGCCACCCGCGCCGCCGGCTCCGCCCGCGCGCGCGGCGACCCCGGCCGCCACTCCGATCGTCACGCCGATGGTGATCCCGGCGCCGACGCCGTCTTCGGCCGCCACTCCGATCGTCACGCCGATGGTGATCCCGGCTCCGGCTCCAGCTCCGACGCCGGCCCCCCCACCCGCGCGAAGCCCGACGCCGCGGTCGACCTTCGGCTTCGAGACTCCGGCCGCGGGTGACGTGATCGAGGAAGCGCCGCCTGCCGATGCGATGCTCTCGGCGATGTCGTTCGATGGTGTGCGCCTCAGCACGCCGACGCCGGCGCGCCCGCTGCAGGCGATGCCGAGGGCCTCCGCGCCGAACGAGCCGCCCGCGACCGGACCGAGTGCGCGCGAGTTCTTCTCGAGCTTCGCGAACCGCGCGGGCACACCGCTCTCCACGCCGTCGGTGAGTACGTCGTCGGTGAGTCCGTCGTCGGAGAGTCCGTCGTCGGTGAACACGGCGCCCTCCGCGAACGGCGTGCTGCTCAGTCCGCTCGACGACCTCTTCGGCACGTCGGTGCCGGCGGACGATGAGTCGGCGGCCCATCGCCTCGCGGCCATCGGCGCCACCTCCGGCCCCTCGGGAGGTACTGCGCTCGACTCGCTCTTCGGTGAGGGTCCGTCCGCGCCCATGCCGAGCATGACGCCGAAGGGCTCCGCGCCCCGCCTCTCCGACAAGCTCAAGTTCGACCAGTTCTTCACCGAGCCGGCGAGTGCGCCCGCTGAAGCGGCCTCTGCGCCTGAACCGCCGAGCGTCTCGGACCCCGACATCGTCGAGCGTGAGTCGGCGAAGCCCGGCGAGGGCGGCGGTGACGACGATCTCGACCAGTTCCACGGCTGGCTCAAGGGGCTCACCACGTGAGGATCGCCGTCCTCAACGGTCCGAACCTCAACCTGCTCGGCATCCGGGAGCCGGAGATCTACGGCACCACGACGCTGGCCGAGATCGAGGCGCGGCTCGAGGAAGTGGGGACGGAACTCGGCGTGACGCTGCTCTTCTCCCAGTTCAACGAGGAGGGCAAGATGATCGAGGCGATCCACAACTGCCGCGGGGTCGTCACCGGCTGCCTCGTGAATGCGGGGGCGTGGACGCACACGAGCCTTGCGCTGCGCGACGCGTTCACCGGCGTGTCGCTGCCGTACGTCGAGGTCCACCTCTCGAACATCTTCGCGCGCGAACCCGAGCGCCGGCACTCCTGGCTCGCCCCGGGGGCGATCGCGATGGTCGCGGGATTCGGTGCCGACGGGTACGAACTCGCGTTGCGCGGACTGGTGCGCGCGCTCGGCGGCGCCCCCACCGGAGCGCGCTGAGCCGCCGTCGCACCCGCTGACGACTGGCGTCGTCGGCTACCTTTCCTGCCGTGACCTCACTCCTCTACGCCGTGCTCGCCGCGGCGGGGAACCTCGTCGGCGCGATCGCGATCACGGCGCGCCCACGCTGGTCGCCCCGGACGCTCGAGCTCTTCCTCGCATTCTCCGCCGGCTTCCTCGTCGCCGTCGCGGTGACGGGATTGCTTCCTGAAGCACTCTCCGTCGCGGGGATGGAAGCGGCGCCGGTCGTCCTCTTCGGCTTTCTCGCCGTGCACCTCACGCAGCATGCGCTCGTGGGGCATTTCCACTTCGGCGAGGAGACGCACCATGTGAGCCGCGCGGTGAGCGCCTCCGCGCTCGCGGGCCTGCTGCTCCACACGTTCGTCGATGGCGTGGCGATCGCGAGCGCGTTCGCCGTGAGCGCGAAGCTGGGCTCGCTCGTCTTCGGCGCCGTCTTCCTGCACAAGGTGCCCGAGGGCCTCGCGATCGCGTCGCTCTGGATCGCCGCCGGCCGTTCGCGCACCGCCGCGCTCGGCGCCGCCGCGGCACTCGGTGCGGCCACGCTCGCCGGCGTCGTGCTCACCAGTGCGAGCGACGTGCTCGCGCACTGGGGCCTCGCGCTCAGCGCGGGTGTCACGCTCTATGTCGGCGCGTCGAACCTCATCCCCGAGTTCCAGGGGAAGCCCGGTTGGGCGCACAACGCCGCGTTCTTCGCCGGCTGTGCGATCGCGCTCGGCCTCGGCACCCTCGTCGGGAGCTGAGCATGGGACGCACCGGGGCCGGTCGCGGACGTTCGGCGCCGACGGCGCCGGGGCTCTTCGAGCGGCCGATGGGCGCGCCGCTCGCCTCGCGCCTGCGGCCGCGCACGCTCGACGAGGTCGTGGGGCAGGAGCACATCCTCGGCGCGGGGAAGCCGCTCCGCGTCGCGATGGAGCGCGGCGAGACGGGCTCCATCCTCCTCTGGGGCCCGCCCGGCACGGGGAAGACGACCATCGCGCGTCTCGTCGCGCGGCATGTCGAGGGAGAGTTCGTGCCGTTCAGCGCCGTCACCGATGGCGTGCCGAGGATCCGCGAACTCGTGGGCGAAGCCGAGCAGCGGCGCGCACTCGGCGCGCGCACCGTGCTCTTCGTCGACGAGATCCATCGCTTCAATCGCGGGCAGCAGGACGCGCTCCTCCCGCACGTCGAGAGCGGCCTGCTCACGCTCATCGGCGCGACGACCGAGAACCCGAGCTTCGAGATCAACGGCGCGCTCTTGAGTCGGCTGCGCGTCTTCGTGCTCCAGCCGCTCGGCAACGAGGCGATCGAGTCGCTGCTCGACGTCGCCATCGGCGACAGCGATCGCGGACTCGGTGGCCGCGGGTTCTCGCTCGCCGAGGATGCGCGGGGCCTCCTCGCCGAGCAGGCCGACGGGGATGCACGACGCGCGCTCACCGTGCTCGAGGCGGCCGCGTTGCTCTGCGAGGCCGAAGCGCCCGCCGACGCCACGGAGCGCACGATCTCGCGCGCGCAGGTCGAGGCCGCGCTGCAGCAGCGCATCGCGATCTACGACAAGTCGGGCGAGCAGCACTTCAACCTCATCTCGGCCTACCACAAGGCGCTGCGCGGCTCCGATCCGCAGGGGGCGCTGTACTGGCTCGCGCGCATGATCGAGGGCGGGGAGGATCCGCTCTACATCGCGCGCCGCACGGTGCGGTTCGCGGCCGAGGACGTGGGCCTCGCCGATCCGCGCGCGCTGGAGATCTCGATCGCCGCGCGCGACGCGTACCACTTCCTCGGCTCGCCCGAGGGGGAACTCGCGCTCGCCGAGGCGGCGGTCTACCTGGCGACGGCCCCCAAGTCCAACCGCGTGTATGTCGCGTGGAAGGCGGCGCTCGAAGCGGCGCGCGAGACCCCCGCCGCGCCCGTTCCACTGCACATCAGGAACGCGCCGACCCCGCTCATGAAGGAACTGGGATACGGCGCTGGGTATCAATACGCGCACGACGCGCCGGGCGCGTTCGTGCCGCAGGACTACCTTCCGGACGAAGTCGCCGAGCGCACGTTCTACGAGCCGGGACCGTTCGGATTCGAGAAGGAAGTGGAGAAACGCCTCGCCTGGTGGCGCGCCTTGCGCGACCGGGAGGCGCAGGCAAGGTCGTCGAACCCGGGAGGCTCGCCTCCCAAGCCGGAGGAGTGATGAAGCGTCGGTGGATGGTGGGACTCGCGTTGGTCACGGTGGCCGGGATCGCCGGGTGCAAGACGCTCGCGCGGCAGGCCTTCTCGAACCCGATCGTCGAGGTGAAGGACGTCAAGGTGAAGGGCGTCGGATTCCAGGGCGGTTCGCTCGACGTGATCCTCGACGTCTACAACCCCAACGACTATCGGATCGACGCGCGGAGCATCAGCTACCACGTGTTCGTCGACTCGGCCGAGATCGCGACGGGGGAGATCGAGAAGCTGCTGACGCTCTCGAACATGGGCCACTCCGAGGTCATCGTGCCGGTGGACTTCACCTTCGCCGCCGTGCAGCGCGCGATGCAGAAGTTCGCGCAGCGCGGATTCGTCGACTATCGCGTGACCGGCGCGTTCACGATGGCGACGCCGTTCGGCAACATCACGAGGCCGTACTCCGGGAATGGACGGCTGGACTCCTTCCGCTGATCCCAGGCTGAAGGATGGAGGATGGAGGATGAAAGTGTCGGATGCGGGGTGCGCGGGCGTTAGATTTCTCCCCGGCACGCCGTTCTTTCATCATTCAGCCTTCAGCCTTCATCCTCCATCAAGTCCTTAATTGAGCTGGCCGCGCCCCAGGAACGCGCCATCCTCGTCGGCGCGCCCATCAAGCGCTCCAACGCGCGCCATCACGTCACCGAGCACCTCGAGGAGCTCGAGCGCCTCGCCGATACGGCGGGGGCGCTGGTCACGGGCACCCTCACGCAGCAGCTCGACCGGCCCGATCCCGCCACCTACATCGGCCGCGGCAAGGTCGACGAGCTCAAGGGACTGATCGTCGAGAAGGAGGCGACGCTCGTCATCTTCGACGATGAGCTCTCGCCGGCGCAGGGCAAGAACCTCGAGGGCGAGCTCGGCAAGCGCGTGATCGACCGCGCCGAGCTCATCCTCGACATCTTCGCGACGCGCGCGCGCTCGGCCGAGGCGCGCATGCAGGTGGAGCTCGCGCAGCTCGAGTACTCGCTCCCGCGCCTCACGCGCATGTGGACCCACCTCGAGAAGTTCCGCGGCGGCATCGGCGTGCGCGGGCCCGGCGAGACGCAGCTCGAGACCGACCGCCGACTCGTCGGCACGCGCATCAAGCTGCTCAAGGACCGGCTCGAGGAGGTCACCAAGGCGCGCATCGTGCAGCGCGCGGGCCGCGTCGGCACGTTCCGCGCGTCGCTCGTCGGCTACACGAACGCGGGCAAGAGCTCCATCCTGCGCGGGGTCTCCGGCGAGAGCGACGTGTTCGTCGAGGACCGCCTCTTCGCCACGCTCGACCCGCTCACGCGCGAGGTCGACCTCGGTGACCACCAATCGGTCCTGCTCACCGACACCGTCGGATTCATCCGCAAGCTGCCCCACCATCTCGTCGCGAGCTTCCGCGCCACGCTCGAGGAAGTGACGGAGGCGGACCTCCTCCTGCACGTGATCGACGCGAGCCACGCCTCGTGGGAGGAACAGCGACTCGTCGTCGACGAGGTGCTCGCCGAACTCGGCGTGCAGGCCATCCCGATGGTCTACGTCTTCAACAAGATGGACCGCCTCACTCCCGAGGTGCGCGAGGCGCTCGTCGCGCGCATCGACAACCTCGCGCCGGGCTCGATCTACACGTCGGCCACCGACGCACAGGGACTCGAGTCGCTGCGCACCCTCCTGCGGGAGCGGCTGCGCGATCGGCGTCCCGAGGTCGAGCTGCTCCTGCCGATGACCGACGGGCGGCTCCTCGCCGAGGCGCATCGCGCGGGCGAAGTGCTCGGCACCGAGGCCGACGAGGCGGAAGGCGTCATCCGGGTGCGCGGCAGGTTCGAGGCCGCGGCCGTCGCGCGCCTGGAGCGGGGCGGGGCGGTCCGCGCATGATCGCCGCCGCCGGGCGGCTCGCCCGGCTGCGCCACGCGCTCGCCGCGAGCGGGCTCGACGCGATGCTCGTCAGCGCGCTGCCCAACATCCGCTACCTCACCGGCTTCTCGGGATCGAGCGGGCTCGTCGTCGTGACACCGAGCGACTGCGTGCTCCTCACGGACTTCCGCTACGCCACGCAGGTGAAGCACGAGGTCGCCGCCGAGGTGCGCGTCCTCATCGAGACGTCGTCGCTCTGGGCGCGACTCTGGTCGCTGCTGCAGGAGCTCCCCGGCACGAAGGTCCTCGCGTTCGAGAGCGCGCATGTCACGCACCAGGACGCGGCGCGCTTCCTCGACGCGGCGAGCGACGGCTCACGCTGGCTCTGGCGTCCTGCGATCAACCTCGTCGAGGTGCTGCGCGAATCGAAGGACGACGACGAGGTCGCGCGCATCCGCGAAGCCGTCGTGATCGCGGAGCGCGCACTCGGCGCCACGCTGCCGCACGTGCGCGCAGGGATGACCGAGCTCGAAGTGGCCGGCCGGCTCGAGTTCGAGCTGCGTGCCGCGGGATCGGAGGGGTTCCCCTTCGAGACGATCATCGCCGCAGGTGCGCGGTCGGCGCTGCCGCACGCGCGCGCGTCGCGCCACGCGATCGCGCGCGGCGACCTGCTGCTCGTCGACTTCGGCGCGATCCACGCCGGCTACTGCTCCGACATCACGCGCACCTTCGTGGTGGGCGCGCCGCCGACGGAACGGCAGCGCGAGATCCACGCGGCGGTTCGGGAAGCCAACGGGAGCGCTTCGGCCATTGTTCGGGCGGGGATGCGCGGAAGGGATGCCGACGCGCTCGCGAGGGACTACATTCAGCGCCTTGGCCATGGGGACGCGTTCGGACACTCGCTCGGGCATGGGATCGGCCTCGAGGTCCACGAGGCCCCACGGCTGGCGAAGAGCGCCGAGGCGCCGCTGCCCGCCGGGGCGGTGGTGACGATCGAACCGGGGATCTACCTGGAGGGATGGGGAGGGGTCCGCATCGAGGACGACGTCTTCCTCGGCAGCGATGGCCCCGTGGTGCTGACCAGCTTCTCGCGCGACTTGTTGCAGTTGTAGGACGGACGCCGTCCTTGAGGCTCCGGTCGGGAACCGGATGGAAGAGCAGCGCTCTCCCATCTCCCCTCTCCCTTCTCACATCTGCCTTTAGATGATCGACCTCCGATACGTCAAGAAGCTCCTTGAGATGCTCGATGAATCCACCGTGGATTCGATGGAGATCTCGTCCGACAAGGGCATGCGCATCCGGCTGAGCAAGTCGCCGACCGCGCGTGGAGTGGTCCAGTACGCCGCGGCCGCGGCGCCGGCCGCGCCGGCACCCGCCGCTCAGGCCGCGGTGCTTGCGCCCGCCGCGGCGCCCGCGGCCGCACCGGCCGCTGCCGCCGGCAACCTCACCGACGTGAAGTCGCCGATGGTCGGCACGTACTACGGCGCGCCGGAGCCCGGCGCCAAGCCGTACGTCACCGTCGGCGCACAGATCAAGAAGGGTCAGGTGCTCTGCATCATCGAGGCGATGAAGATCATGAATGAGATCGAGTCCGAGGTATCGGGCACCGTGGTCGAGGTGAACGCGACCGACGCGCACCCGGTGGAATACGGCCAGGTGCTCTTCCGCGTGCAAGCGAATGGCTGAGCCGCGCAAGACCGTCGCCGGCCCCGCCGCGGGGGCGCCCGCCGCGGGCGCAGCCGCGCCTGCGGCTGCGTACAACTTCAAGTTCGTCCTGCAGACCATGGCGCAGCAGGGCGGATCCGACCTGCACTTGAAGATCGGCCGCCCGCCCACGATGCGCCTGAACGGCGAGCTCGTCGCCATGGACCTCCCGGCGCTGCGGCCCGAGGACCTTCGCTCCATCGGCGAGCAGATCATCCCGCCCAAGCAGCGTCGCGAGTTCGACGAGTCGAAGGACGCCGACTTCGCGATCGGCGTGCCCGGCGTCGGCCGCTTCCGCGTGAACGTGTACCAGCAGCGCGGCTCGCTCGCATACGCCTTCCGCGCCATCGCGTTCCAGGCCCTGAGCATGGAGGAGCTGAACCTCCCCGCCGTGCTCAAGGAGATCGCGATGAAGCAGCGCGGCCTCGTGCTCGTCACCGGCATCACCGGCTCGGGCAAGTCGACCGCCCTCGCGTCCATGGTGCAGTTCGTGAACGAGAACCGGCACGCGAACGTGATCACGATCGAGGACCCGATCGAGTTCCTGCATCGCGACATCAAGTGCCACATCAACCAGCGCGAGGTCGGCACCGACACCACCTCGTTCGGCCAGGCGCTGCGTCGCGTGCTGCGTCAGGACCCCGACATCATCATGATCGGTGAGATCCGCGACCTCGAGACGCTCGAGATCGCGCTCAAGGCCGCCGACACCGGCCACATGGTCTTCTCCACGCTGCACACGATGGACGCGACGCAGACGATCAACCGCATCCTGTCGTTCTATCCGCCGCACGAGCAGGCCGACATCCGATTCCAGCTCTCGACCGCGCTGCAGGCGGTCATCTGCCTCCGCCTCGTGCCGCGCAAGGACAAGGCGGGGCGCATCCCGGCGACCGAGATCCTCGTCAACAGCGCCGCCGTGGCCGAGAACATCCGCGATGCGTCGAAGGCGCTCGCGATCCCCGACCTCATCCGCGAGGGCACGGTGCAGTACGGGATGCAGAGCTTCGACCAGTCGCTGATGCGCTGGTACACGATGGGCGAGATCACGCTCGAGTCGGCGCTGTTCTACTGCACGAACCCGACGGAGTTCGCGC
>Ga0137353_1000201_pt1 | contig 10920 bp, 6 predicted proteins | sample EasRivERMLT760_2_FD_104759 | JGI IMG/M metagenome (GOLD analysis project Ga0137353, IMG submission 104759) | Soil microbial communities from meander-bound floodplain in the East River, Colorado, USA - East River MetaG ERMLT760_2 | ecosystem: Environmental > Terrestrial > Soil > Floodplain ...
CACCCGGCCCCGCGCCGACGACCGACGACGACGCGCTGGCGCCCGACGTCTGGGGCTTCCGGGACACGCGATTCACGCTGCTTCCCAATGGCAGCGTGACCCTCACCGGGGCGCGCTATGCGCTCTCCGGCCTGGAGCTCCCCGACCTGCTGCCCTGGGTCGAGCGCGTGATGGGCGTGACGCTGCCGCGCACGGGATTGCAGGAGGGCCACTATCCGCCCGCGATCGCGCCCGCGCGCGACTGCGCGCCGTTCCTCGCCGCGGCGCGCGCCGCGCTCGGCGACGCGCATGTCTCCACCGACGCCATGCTGCGCCTGCGGCACGGGCACGGCCAGACGCTCGAGGAGATGTACCGCATCAAGCACGACGTGCTCGTGCGCGTGCCCGACGTCGTCTGCTTCCCCGGCGACGAGCACGCGGTCGCGGCGCTCGTGACCGCGGCGCGCGTCCACGGCGTCGCGCTCATCCCCTACGGCGGCGGCACGAACGTGACCGACGCGCTGCGCTGCCCCGAGCACGAGGAGCGCCCGATCGCGTCGATCGACATGCGGCGCATGACGCGCATCCGTTGGATCGACCCGGTGAACGAGATGGCGTGCATCGAGGCCGGCGCGGTCGGCCGCCACCTGCAGGCGCAACTCGAGCAGCACGGCTTCACGCTCGGCCATGAACCGGACAGCGTCGAGTTCTCCACCCTCGGCGGCTGGATCGCGACGCACGCGAGCGGCATGAAGAAGAACCGCTACGGCAACATCGAGGACATCGTCCTCGACGTGTACGCCGTGACGGCCGAGGGCGCCTTGGCGCGCGAATCGGTCGCACCGCGTGAGTCGGTGGGCATCGACGTGCGCCGCTGGCTCCTCGGTTCCGAGGGGACGCTGGGCATCATCACGCACGCCGTCGTGCGTGTGTTCCCGCGCCCGGCGGTGCAGCGCCACGACGCGATCCTCTTCCCGTCGTTCGAGGAGGGCTTCGCCTTCCTCCACGAGCTGCAGCGTTCGGGGGCGATCCCTGCCAGCGTGCGGCTCGTCGACAACCTGCAGTTCCAGCTGAGCCAGACGCTCAAGCCGCGCGCGGCCGGGCTCGCCGCGCTCAAGCGGCGATTCGAGAAGTGGATCGTGACCTCGCTCAAGGGATTCGACCCCGCGCGAATGGTGGCGTGCACGCTCGTCTTCGAGGGCGGCAACGACGAGGTCGCACACCAGGAAGCCGTCGTGCGCCGCCTCGCGGCGCGCCACGGTGGCATGCGCGCCGGGGCCGAGAACGGGCGGAAGGGGTACGAACTGACGTTCGGGATCGCCTACATCCGGGACTTCGTCATGCGCCTGCGCGTCGTCGGCGAGAGTTTCGAGACCTCGGTGCCCTGGAGCGGGGCGCTCGCGCTCTGTGACGCGGTGAAGCGTCGCGTGCGCGACGAGCACGCACTGCGCGGCCTCCCCGGCACGCCGTTCGTCACGGCGCGCATCACGCAGCTCTACCAGACCGGCGTCGCCGTCTACTTCTACCTCGGTTTCAGCCACGAGGGAGTGGCGGACCCGGTGGGCGCATACGCGGCGATCGAGCACGCGGCGCGCGACGAGATCCTCAAGTGCGGCGGGTCGCTCTCCCACCACCACGGGATCGGCAAGATCCGCGCGGGCTTCCTCGATCGCACGCTCTCGCCCACGGCGCGCCGCTGGACCACGGCGATGAAGCAGGCCGTGGACCCCTCCAACCTCTTCGCGGCGGGGAACCAATGATGCGCCGCCGACCGACCACTTGGCTCGTCACCGGAGTGACGGGCTTCCTCGGCAAGGTGCTGCTCGAGGAACTGATGCGCCGACGCGAGGAGTTCGAGCTCGCGGAGGTCATCGTGCTCGTGCGCCGCAAGAAGGGCGCCTGCGCCGCCGAGCGATTTCAGAAGGAGGTCGCGCGTGCGGCCTGCTTCGCGGCGCTGCCCGCGCGCTGGAGCGACGTCGTGACCGTGCTCGATGTGGACCTCTCGCGGCCTGACCTCGGGATCCGCGCCGATGCACAGCACGCGCTGGATCGTGTCACCCACGTGGTGCACGCCGCCGCCTCGGTGAGCTTCGACCTTCCCGTGGCCGAGGCCGCGAGCGCGAACATCACGCCCAGCCTGAACCTGCTCTCGATGATGGGCGGGCGGCCGGCGCTCGAGCGCTTCGTCTATGTCTCGACCGCCTATGTGACGCCGCACACCGGCGACGCGGCGGCGATCCACGAGTCGCTCGTCGAGCTGCCGGCGCCCGCGTCGGAGCTGCTCGCGGCGATCGAGGCGGGCGCCTCGGACGCGGCGATGCTCGCGCGCACCGGGCACCCGAACACGTACACGCTCACGAAGTGCCTCGCCGAGCGGCTGCTCGTGGAGCGGCGCGGCACGGTGCGGCTGAGCATCGTGCGGCCGAGCATCATCTCCGCGACTCGTGCCCTCCCCTTCCCGGGATGGATCGACAGCACCGCCGGCTTCGGCGCCTTCGCGACGCTCATCGGCCTCGGGCACCTGCGCGCCATCGTCGGCGATCCCGAGGCGCAGCTCGATGTGGTGCCGGTGGACGAGGTCTCGCAGCGCATCACGCACGCCGCGCTGCTCGACGCCGAGCCGGTGACGATCCGCCACGCGGTCGCCGGGCTCGAGCGCGCGCCGCGCGTGCGCGAGTGCCAGGAGGAGGTGGAGCGCTGGTTCCGCCTCCATCGCACCGAGCGTCGCCCCGGCGTGGGATTCCTCGGCCGCGCGGGCGTCGGATTCCGCCTCGCCGACCTCTGGCATCATCGCGTGCCGATGGCGATCGGCGCGCTGCGGTCGGACGTGCATCGCCGTCGGGCGAAGAAGCTTGCCGCGAGGCTCGCGCACCTCAACGCGGTCTTCCCGTACTTCACCACGCGGAGCTTCGACTTCCGCGCGTCGCTGCCGCTGCCGGCGGCGCATCACCCGAGATCGTACATCGCGACGATCTGCCGAGGCCTCTACCGGCACGTGCTGCGCCGCGACGACCGCGAGTGGTCGCTCGCCGGCCGCACGCACACCGGGTATGACGGCGATGCGCGCTGGGCGATGGAGCAGCCGCGCGGGAATGCCTGGATCCGCGGCGCGGTCGTGCTCGTCACCAAGATCCTGCGGCGCACCACGGACTCGGTGACGGTGGACCTGCCGTCGTTCGAGCGGGCGCGCGAGGCGTTGCCACCCGGAGCGGCGATCGTGCTGGTGCCGAGCCATCGCAGCTACCTCGATTTCGTGCTCTGCTCGTACCTCGCCTTCGCGCGACCCGACCTCGGCCTCCCCATCCCGCACATCGCGGCGACGATCGAGTTCGGGCGCATCCCGCTGCTCGGACGCATCCTCTCGGCGCTGCACGCCTTCTACCTGCGGCGCGGCACCGGCAGGGCCGACCCCGAACTCACCGACCGCGTCCACACGCTCGTCGCGTCCGGGCGCGCGCTCGAGTTCTTCATCGAGGGCGCGCGCAGCCGCTCGCGCGAATGGCTCCCGCCCAAGCGCGGCCTGCTCCGCTGCCTGCAAGGCACCGGGCTGCCGAGCGCGCTCATCCCGATCAGCATCAGCTACGACCGCGTCCCCGAGGAGGCGAGCTTCGCGAGCGAACTCGCGGGCGCGGCCAAGCCGCCGATGCGACTTGGCGCGCTGCTGCGCTGGTGCTGGAGTGCCTGGCGCGGCGACATCTCGCTCGGGCGGATCCACATCGCGGCGGGTCGGCCGGTGCTCCTCGGCCCGACCTCCGACGTGCCCACGGTCGCGGCGTCGGTGGTGAGCGAACTGCGCGAGGCGATGGCGGTCACGACCTTCCATCTCTCCGCGTACCTGCGGCACCATCCGATCGAGGGCGTGGATGCGGCGTCGCTGCGCATCGCGCTCGAGGGCGCGGGCGTGCGCGTGCTCGAGAGCGCGCTCGAGCCGGACGACACGATCGACCCCTCGGTCGCGCGAACCTTCGGCGAACACTTCCTCGACCGGATCGGCGCGCTGGGACCGCCGCCACCGGCGATGCACATCGTCACGCACCTGCCGATGGAGCGTGCCGGATGAGTGGCGCCGTCCTCGTCACCGGCGCGACGGGCTTCCTGGGGCGGCATGTGCTCGCCGCCCTCGCGGAAGTCCTGCCGGACACTCGTGCGGTCGCACTCGTGCGCGACCGCGACAGCAGCGGCGCGCTCGACGCCGCGACGCTGGGCGCCGGAGTCATCGAAGGGCATCTCGAGGACTCCGAACGCTGGGGCACCGACCCGGCGCTCGCCGAGTGCGACGGCGTGGTGCATCTCGCGGGTCTCGTGCGCCACTCGAGGCGCGATCCCGCGGCGAGCTTCCGCACGAACGTCACCGGCACGCAGGAGATGGTGCGGCTCGCGGCGCGACTCGGCTGCCGGCTCGTCGCGGTCTCGACCTCGGGCGCGGTCGGTTGCTCGCGCGACCCGTCGGCGGCGCCCGATGAGGAGGCGCCCTTCGCCGACCACGTCGTCGGCGACTGGCCATACTATGCATCGAAGATCGCCGCCGAACGCGGCGGGCGGGCACTCGCGGGCGTGCTCGACGTGGACCTCGTGGTGCTGCGCCCGCCGGTGCTGCTCGGTCCGGGTGATCGCGGCGGGCGCTCGACGTCGATCCTGCGGCGCATGCGGCGCCGGTCGCCGCTGATCCTCGGCGGCGGCTACCACTTCGCCGACGTGCGCGACGTGGCGCGCGCGGTCGTCGCGGCGCTGCGGCATCCGCATCCGCACCCGGTCTATCACCTGCCGGGATGGAACGGCACGCAGGCGGAGTTCGCGCACCTCATCGCCGAGGCCGAGGGAAGGCATGCGCATCCCGTGCGCGTCCCGTTCGCGGTGGCGCACATCGCGGCGCGATTGCTCTCGTCCTTCGGCAGGTTCGTCGACCCGGTGGTCGTCGAGATGGGGCGGCACCACTGGAACGTCGTCGCGCACCACAGCGCACACGACCTCGACTATCGCTCGCGCGATCCGCGGATGACGCTGCGCGATGCGATCGCATCGCTCGAGCGAGGCGCCACAGGGGGCGCGAGTCCGGCGGCGCCGGCTACGCCGGCATCTCGCGCGCCAGCTCCGCGAGCACGCCGCGCGAGTTGATCTTCAGCTTCCTGAAGATGTTCGCGAGATGGGTGCCGACCGTGCGCGAGGACATGCTGAGCTCTTCGCCGATCTCCTTGTTCCTCATGTGCTTCCCGACGAGCCGCGCCACGGCGACCTCGGTCGGCGTGAGCGATCCCCACCCCGCGCCCGCGGTGAGCGCGATCGGCGGCGGGCGCATGCCGAGTTCGCGCATCTTCTCGCGCACGTCGTCGAGCGCGAGCTTCGCGCCGAGGCGCTGGAAGACGAGATGGATGCGCCGCAGCTCCTCCTTTGCGGCCTCCAGCTCGCCCGCCGTGATCAACGCATCGACGAGCTTCCGGCGCAGGCGCGCGGCGTGCTCGACGAACGGGATGGCGTCGAGCGCATCCGCCGCCTGCCGGAGCTGCGTGATCGCGCCCGCGTGATCCCCGCGCAGCATCCGCTCGAGCGCGAAGCAGGCGTCGGCCCATGCGCCGGCGAGCGCATTGCCGAACTGCACTGACGCCTCGCGCAGCCGCTGTCCATACTGGCTCGCGCGCTCCCAGTCGCGCAGCCAGAGCGACGCCTCGGCGGCGAGCGGCAGCAGGCGATGCACGGCCCACACGGAGTATCCCGTGCGGTCGGCGATGGCGAGGCCGCGCTCGGCGAGGTCGAGCGCGCTCCGATACTCGCGGCGATAGAGATGGTAATAGCCGAGGCCCACGTGCGCCGGCACCACGTGGTGCACGTTGATCGGCACGCCGTCCATCGCGCGGTCGGCATCGGAGAGCCGCCACGCCTCATCGATGCGCGCCTTCGCATCCTCGAGTTCGCCGCGGCCGCACTGCATCATCGCCGACCAGAGGAGGAGCCGGGGGATGAGGTTGCGTTGCCCGAACGCGCGCGCCTCCTCGAGCGTGCGCTCGGTGAGCGCGAGCGCTTCATCCCACTCGCCGATCCCCGAGCGGTACTCGATGCTCACCTCGGCGGTCCAGAGCCGCAGCACCGGTGAACGGAGTTCCTCGGCGATCCGCGTCGCCTCGGCGATGTGCCGCGCCGTGCCCGCCGAGTCGCCGGTGAGACCCGCGTGGAAGCCGAACACCCACTCGGCCTGCCACGCCGTGCGCTTGTCGTTCGCGAGCCGGGCGAACTCGAGCGCCTTGGTGCCGTGCTCCACCGCCGCGCCGCTCGGACCACGCCAGACGCTGAGCACCTGCAGCGCCTGGTGCACGCGCGCGAGGAGGCGCGGCTCCGCGAGCCGCTCCGCGATGCTCAGCGCGAGCGCGCCCGCGCGCTCGGCGGCGGGTCCGTCGCCGATCTCCATCATCCCCGTGCTGCGTGCAAGGTGGAACGTCGCCTCGGTCGCCTTGTCCCCCACCCGCAACGCGGCCGCCATGCCGCGGTCGTGATGCGCGATCGCCACAAGGAACTCGCCCATGCGGAGCGCGGCGAGTCCGAGTCGCCGCTCGAGCGCCGCGACGCGCGCATCGTCGCCACGCTCCTCAGCCAGCACGACGGCGCGCTTGAAGAGCGCGATCGCGCCGCGGTAGTCGCCGAGCCGGTGTTTCGCGCGGCCGAGCGACTCGAGCACCGACGCCAGCGTCAGCGGGTCGCCGTCTCGCTCGAGCAGTACCAGCGCCGCGGCCAGCGACTCCGCCGCCTCGCGGTGCGCGCCGCGTGCGACCGCGATCGCGCCCGCCGTCGTGAGGTAGCGCACGGCGCGCGCCGCCTGCGCCGGCGACTCCGCGCGGCGGAAGTGGACGGCGAGCTCCTCCGCATGCGTGTCGGCTGCGGCCCCATGCATCGCCTCGAGCGCGTCGGCGATCTGCGCGTGCATCGCGCGCACGCGCGCGCGGCCGAGCTCGGCGTAGAGCATCTCCTGCAGCAGCGGGTGCGCGAAGACGTAGCCCGAGCCGACCGACCCATCCACCTCGTCGAAGACGCGCTCCTTGCGCAGCTCGTCCACCGCCGAGAGCAGTGTGTCGGCGTCGAGGTTCGTGAGGCGTTCGAGCAACGCGTGCGGCACCTCCGACCCGACGACGGCCGCCACCTGCACCACCTGCTGCGCCGCCTCCGAGAGCCGTTCGTAGCGCTGCGAGAGCGCGTCGCGGATGCTGTCGGGCAGCGCGAGCTGCTGTGTCGCCCAGCCGACCCAACGTTCTCCCTCGCGGCGCAGGCGCCCCCCGCTCACGAGCGCCTTCAGCGTCTCCTCGATGAAGAAGGGGTTCCCGCGCGTGCGCGTGTGCACGCGCTCGGCGAACTCGCGCACCACCTCGGGCGACTCGCCGAAGGCGGTCACCACCATCTGCGCCGTCTCGTCGGCCGTGAGCGGCGGCAGCAGGTGCCGCGTGAGGACACCGAGCGAACTGAGCGATTGCTCCGCGGCGCGCAGCTCGCGGTGCGACTCACGGTGCGCGTCGTTGTACGTCGCGACGAGCACCACCGGCATGCGCGCCGCGCTGCGCGCGACGAAGTGGAAGAGGTCGAGCGACGATGGGTCCGCCCAGTGCAGGTTCTCGAGGACGACGAGCATCGGCGCCTTCTGCGCGAGACCCTGGAGCAGCTGCAGGAAGGCGTCGAAGAGGCGGGGCTTCAGCTCGACCGCATCGGCGGGACGCTGCGCACCGTCGGTGGTGCGCAACGTCGGGAACAGGAGCGCGAGCTCGGCGCCGGCGCCGCGCGAGAGACTCTGCAGCGAGGCCGGCGCGAGTTCGCGCAGCAACGGCACGAAGCCGTCACCGAAGATCGCGTACGGGATCCCCGTCTCCACCGGGAAGGCGCGGCCGGTCACGATCGTGAACCCGCGTTCCTTCGCGCGGTCGCGCAGTGCCTCCACGAGTCGCGTCTTCCCGACGCCGCCTTCGCCGGCGACGATGTGGACGCTGCCGCGCGGCTTGCGCTTCGCCTCGTCGAGCGCGGATCCGAGCGACTTCAGCTCGCGCTGCCGGCCGACGAGCGGGATCCGGGCCGCGGGCAGGTTCACCGACGGCTCCGGCGCATCACCAGCGCATCCCCAGCGCGTCGCGGAACGCGCCCGCGTGCTCGTACCGGTCGGGCGGTTCCTTCGCCATGCCCTTGTCGAGCACCTGCGCCACGCCCACCGGGACCTCGTCGCGCACGTGGCTCGCGAGCGGCGCCTGCTCCGTGAAGTGCGCCACCATGAGCCGCGCCCCCTTGTAGTCGGAGAACGGCGCCTTGCCCGTGAGCAGTTCGTAGCCGAGCATCGCGAGCGAGTAGACGTCGGCGCGCGCGTCGGCGGGGTCGTCGCCGATGAACTGCTCGGGCGCCATGTAGGCCGGCGTGCCCACCGCGAAGCCGTGCTGCGTGAGGCGTCCGCCGCTCAGCGCCATGCTGCGCCGCATCTCGCCGAGTCCCACGCCGCTCGAGCGGCGCGCGCCCTCGAGGCGCGCATGCGCCACGCCGAAGTCCGTGAGCAAAGCGTGCCCCGACTGGAAGAGCACGTTCTCGGGCTTGAGGTCGCGATGCACCACGTTCGCCTCGTGCGCATGCGCGAGCGCATCCGCGACCTCGTACAGCGCCTTGAGCGCCTCGTTCACCGGGATCGGCCCGAGCTTCAGGCGCGCCGCCAGCGAGTCGCCGCGGATGTGCGGCATGATGTACCAGAGCAGGCCCTTCGCCGAGCCGGTGCCGAGGAGCGGGACGATGTTCGGGTGCTGCAGCGTGCCGAGCACGCGGATCTCGCGCTTGAAGCGCTCGGCCTCGATGTCGCCCCCCATCTCGGGCGGCAGCAGTTTGATCACGACCTTCCGCACGCCGTTCGGATCGTCGGCGATGAAGAGGCGGCTCTGGCCGCCGGACGCGAACTCGCGCTCGATCTGGTAGGCATCGCCCACCGCCTCCTGAAGGCGCGAGATAAGGTCTGGTTCCATGGCACGGAGAAACTACTCCTTGGCGCCCCCCTTCGCCCGCTTCCGGGCGGCATTCCGGACCGGCTTTCCGGGGGCGGGCGCGCCCCGAAGCCAGGCGTCCACCACGGCCACGTGCCCCTCGTGCGGGACGTCCCGCCACTCCTGCTCCAGCCGGCCCTCGGCGTCGACCACGAAGGTCGATCGCACGACGCCCATGTAGCGCTTCCCCCAGAAGAGCTTCTCGTGCCAGACGTCGTACGCCTGGCAAGCGACCGCGCCCTTGTCGGCGAGCAGTGTGTAGGGGAGTCCCTGAGCCGCCCTGAACTTCGCGTGGCGGCGCCACGTGTCGGGGGAGATGCCGAACACCGTGACGCCTGCACGCGTGAGGCGCGGCAGCGCGTCGCGGTACTCGCACGCCTGCGCCGTGCAGCCCGGAGTGCTCGCCTTCTGGAAGAAGAAGAGCACAAGGCGCTTGCCGCGCAGGTCCGCGAGCGACACCTGGACACCGGTCTCGTCCTGGAGGCGGAACGCGGGTACCTTCCGCCCGACCTTCACAGCGCGCCGCGCGCGCGTGCCTGTTCCACGAAGTACTCGAACGCCTCGGCGCTCGTCTTCGCGGGGCGATAGCCGAGCTCCTCCTTCAGGCGGCGATTCGAGAGCACCGGACGGAATCGCAGGAAGTCCACTTGCTCGGGCCCGTAGCGCGAGACGCGGAAGCGGCGCCCGACGGCGAGCGCGGCCTCGAGCACGCGACCCGGCACGGTGAGCATCGGCTTGCCGAGGCGGTCGGCGATCTCGTGGATCGAGAGCTTGCCGTCGCCCGCGAGGTTGAACACGCCGGTGCGATCGCCCATCACGCCGTGGAGGATCGCACCCACCACGTCCTCGTCCCAGACGAAGGTGAAGGGCGACTCGCTGCCGCGCACGGCGAGGATGCGCTTGCGCGAGAAGAGCGCCGTGATCTGGTTGTTCGTCGTCGCGCCGAGCACCGTGCTGATGCGCAGCACGAGCTGCGCGAGCCGCGGCTGCGTCGCGCGGTACTCGGCGAGCAACTCCTCGACGAGGCGCTTGTGGTGCGCGTACGCGAACCGCGCTCCGGCGCGCAGCGGTGCCCGCTCGTCGAGCCACTCGGGGTTGTCGGGATGAAACCCGTACGCCGCGCCCGAGCTCGCGACGGTCAGATGACGCACGCCGGCGAGGAGGCTGCACTCGACGACGTTGCGCGTGCCATTCACGTCGATGTCGTGCTCGCGCTGCCGGTCGCGCCCGCCCTCGAGCACCGATGCGAGGTGCACGACGTGCGTGATGCGGTGCTCGTGCAGCATCGGCTCGAGCGCGCGGTCGCGCACGTCGAGGGTGCGCACGGGGAAGCCGAGGTCCGGGTACGCGCGGAGGTCGGTCCCGATCACGAAGATGCCGGACTCCGCGAGCCGCGCGCCGAGCAGGCGTCCCACGTACCCCGCCCCGCCGGTGATGAGCACACGCCGCTCCACGCTCACGCTGCCTCCACGGTCGCCGCGATCGGCCGCCGCGCCCACCATCCCGAGAGCGCCATCCCCGAAACGAGGTGCCACACGCCCCAGAAGGCCGTGATCAACATCATCGAACCTGCCGCAGGGAAGAAGGTGAAGAGGATCGCCAGGCCGAGGCCGGAGTTGTGTATGCCCACTTCGATCGTCACGGCCCTCCTGTCAGCCTCGCCAAGCCGGGCCGCGCGCGCAACCACCTGCCCTATCCCGAGCGCCATGAGGTTCTGCAACACCACAAGCCAGAAGAAGTCTCCGAACCTCGCGAGGAAGAGGCCGCGGTTCCCCCAGAAGGCCCCCGCGATGAAGGCGAGCAGCAGCAGGAACGAGAGCGCGCGCAGCGGCTTCTCCGCCCGCGACGCGAGCGCGGGCTGCCGCGAACCGATCACCATCCCCACCACGACCGGCAGCGCGAGCACCAGCGCGACCTGCGCGAGCATCCCGCCCACCGGCAGCGTCACCTCCTGCAG
>Ga0137353_1000202_pt1 | contig 10876 bp, 8 predicted proteins | sample EasRivERMLT760_2_FD_104759 | JGI IMG/M metagenome (GOLD analysis project Ga0137353, IMG submission 104759) | Soil microbial communities from meander-bound floodplain in the East River, Colorado, USA - East River MetaG ERMLT760_2 | ecosystem: Environmental > Terrestrial > Soil > Floodplain ...
ACCCAGGAGAGGGTCGTGTAGTAGTCGAGCACGCCCTCGATCGAGTAGACGATCTGGTACTTGAGCGGACCCACCGGGTTCTGCGGCAGCCCGCCGACGAAGATCTTCACCGTCTCCGTCGTGTCGAGCCGGTCGATGCCGAGTTGCGCGAGGATGTTCACCATGCCCGGCGCGAGACCGCAGTCGGGGATCACGCTGACGCCTGCCGCGGCCGCCTTCTCGCTGAGCTTCTTCTGCGTCTCGACGATCTCGGTGTTGCCGCCGAGGTCGCAGAAGTGCGCGCCCGCCGCGATCGCGGCCTCCGTCATCGGGAGGTTGAAGTAGTACGGGATGGCGCACATCACGGCCTTCACGCCCTTCATCGACGCGGCGACCGCAGCGGGATCCTTCACGTCGAGCGCGATGAGCTTGAGCCGTTCGCCGCCGACATAGGGCTGCAGGAAGGCGGGGAGGTGGTCGACCGCCTTGTCGGCGAGCCGCACCTCGGTGATCGAGTCGTTCTGCAGCAGGTCGTATGCACACGCCGAGCCCTGCAGGCCGGCGCCAAGGACGAGCATCTTCATTCGGTTCTCCAAGGGTGTTGCCAGTGGGACAGCCCTTGAATTTAGCCGCGCGCGACCGTGATTTCACCCCAGCGATGACGGACTGGCGCAGCCACCTGCTGGAGACTCCGGAGGCGATCACCGCCCTCCTGGACCGGGTCCGGACGGTCGCCGTCCTCGGCATCAAGACACCCGACACGGGCGCGCCCGCGTATTTCGTCCCGGCCTACGCCAAGCGCGCCGGGTTGCGCATCATCCCCGTGCCCGTCTTCTATCCCGAGCTCACCGAGATGCTCGGCGAGCCGGTGCATCGCTCGGTGGCAGGGATCGGCGAGCGGGTGGACCTGGTCGATGTCTTCCGCAAGGCGAAGGACTTGCCGGCGCACCTCAACGATCTGCTCGCCGCGCGGCCGCATGCGGTCTGGTTCCAGTCGGGGATCCGCCACGACGACATCGCGGAAGAGCTCGCGACCGCCGGGATCGACGTGGTGCAGGATCACTGCCTGATGGTGGAGCTGCAGGAACGCGGGCGCTGAGCGCCCGGGCGTCGCACTGTCAGCCGACCCGCCGCGCGAAGTAGGCCGCCACGCCCCGCACCGCATGCCGCGACTCCGGCGTGAGCGGCACCATCTGGTGGAAGTCGTGCATCATCTCGGGGAAGATGGTGAACTCCACCGCGACGTTCGCGGCATGCGCGCGCTCGGCGATGCGGCGCGCGTCGTCGAAGAGGATCTCGTCCTCGCTCGCGTGGATGAGCAGCGACGGCAAACCGTGCAGGTCGGCGTAGAGCGGCGAGATGAGCGGATGCTCCACCGGATGCTGTCCCGCGTAGAGCCGTGCGATCTCCACGCGATGCTTCGGCGAGAGCATCACCTCGGTGGCGGCGTTCTTGTGGATCGACTCTCCCGTGCCCGCGAGGTCGGTGAGCGGCGAGAGGAGCGCGGCCGCGGCGGGGAGCGGGTCACCCGCGTCGCGTAGTGCGAGGAGCGTCGCGAGGACGAGTCCGCCGCCGGCGGAATCGCCGACGAGTCCGAGCGACCGAGGGTCGGTGCCGAGCGCGTAAAGCGCACGCACGGCCGCCACGGCGTCCTCGAGTGCGGCAGGGAACGGATGCTCGGGAGCGAGACGATAGTCGAGCGTGAGCAGTTTCGCTCGGGCGCGCGCAGCAAGCCAGGCGCCGAACGGACGGAAGGAACGCGGATGCCCGGCGATGAACGCACCGCCGTGCAGGTGCAGGATCGTGCGGCGCGGGGCGACATCGGAGGGGAGGTGCCACTCACCCTTCAGCGCGGGTTCGCGTGATTCCTCGATGCGCGAGCCGCGCGGCAGGAAACCGGGCAACAAGCGTCGAGCCTCGAGCGAACGGCGCACGCGCCCCACATTGAGCGTGGGTGCGTCGAGGGCCGGCTTCACGAAGACGCGCGTGAGGATGTCGGAGAGTCGAGACTCTATGCTTGCCATGGTCGGGTCATCGGTCCACGACGATGGTAGCGTCGGGACCGTTCCACCACCAGCGGCTCGCACGCAACAGTCGACGGCCACGCACCGAGGCGATCGCGATCGGCGGCTCGCCGACCACTGGCACGAGCCACGCGCCGGGGAAGGCAAGGGCGAACGGGATCTGGATCGACGTCGAGGTGGGACGCTTCCGCTCCGGGGAGAGACGCAGCATCCCCGCGCGCTCGTCGAACACCGGCTGCAGCGACCAAAGCACGTCGAGCCCGATGCGCACCTCACCCTCGGGTACGGAAACGTCGACTCGACCCTCGACACCGACCAATCGCTGGTCACCGATGTACAGCTCGGGGATGAGCAGCGGTGCCCCGGCTCCCGTCGCGCCGAAGCTACGCGGAGTGAGCGCGGAGTCAGCAGCGTTCGCGAGCGCGATGCCCTGCACGAATGGATCGAGCACCGCGGTGCGCACTCCACCTGCGCCGCGCACTTCGAAGCGGCCGATCGTGCGACCGTCGGCGGAGAACATCATGAGGACAGCCGTGTGCACGAGCGCGACACTCTCGGAACGCGCGGCGATCCGCGCCGCTTCGCGTGCCGCTTCGCTCGGCGACAGGCGCAATCCCGGGATGCGCCGGCGATCCACCTCGGGACGGAAGACCGCGATCGCGCGCATCGCCTGCGTGACGCTCGACGTATCCGCGCCGAAGCGCAGCGCCTCGGCGAAGAGCACGTCGGCGATGATGAAGCGTGCGCGCGATGCGAGGTAGCGGCCGAGCTCGCCGCGCGCCTGCGGTGCGTACGGATTCGAGTCGACCGCCCGGTACAGCGCGTCCTCGGCCGCGCGCAGTCGTCCGCGCGCGACGAGCGAATCGACGCGCGAGGGCGGTGCCACCGGCAGCGCACGCTGCGCGAACGCCGTCGTCGCGTCCAGCGTCACGAATGCGCCCGCCGACGCGGCGGCGAACAGGGCCGCGCGCATCGCACGCGCGGTGGCTCGCCTCACGGCGCGTGGAAACGCGCGAGCAGTTCGCCGGCCGGATCGAATCGCAGCGCCTTCGGCGCCGACGGTAGTCGCGACTGCAAGCGCGCGGTGCCGTTCGATAGAGCCGGGATCTCGGCCGTCGTCATCGTGCGTGTGCCATCCGCCGCCTCGACCTCGACCGGCACGCGAAGGCGATAGGCACCGAACGGCCCGCGCTGCTGCGTCGTGATCACCACCTGGCTCGTCGTCGCATCGTACGCCCAGGTGAGCGTGACGTCGGCCCAGCCCGGCTTTCGCAGCCACTGGTCGAAGAACCAGGTGAGGTCCTGGCCCGTCGTGCGCTCGATCGCCGTCTGGAACTGCCGCGTCATCGCGTTCGAATGCTTGAACTCGGCGTAATACGCGCGCACGCCGCGGAAGAAGGCACTGTCGCCCACCTGCCGTCGCAGCATGTGCAGCACGAAGCCGCCCTTCTGGTACGAGTTGGTGTTGAGCAGGGCGAGCAGGTCGGTCTGCGCGGTGTCGATCACCGACCGCTCGGACACGACCTTCGCTGCGAAGACCTGGTCGCGGATGCGCGACATCTCGTCGCCGAAGGCGCTGTCGCCGCGCGAATGCTCCGTGTAGAGCGCAGCGAAGTAGGTCGCGAAGCCCTCAGAGAGCCAGACATGCCCCCACTCGCGCTCGGTGACCGCATCGCCGAACCACTGGTGCGCCGTCTCGTGCGCGATGAGCCCGACGCCGAGCCCGTCCTGGGTGCGAAAGAGCCGGTCGGCGTAGAAGATCGCACCCGCATTCTCCATCCCGCCGAATCGCGTCGAGCTCTGCAGGTGCGCGAGCTTCTCGTACGGGAACGGCCCGACGGCGCGCGCGAGCCACGTCACGATCGAATCTGACTCGGCGAAGTGCCCGGGCATGAATCGCGCCTGCTCGGGCGCCGTGTAGACCTGCTGCGGCACGCAGCGCGCGATGGCGCCGTGCCCGCAGGCGGTCTGGCCGAGGTCGTGCTCGACCAGCGGCGCCGCGGCGATGACCATCAGATAAGTCGGGATCGGCAGCGTCGTCGCCCACGTCGTGCGCGTGCGTCCCGCGCCGGACGGTGCGCTCGCGCGTTGCGTGCCGTTCGCGATCACGCGCAGTGGGGAGGGTGCGTCGACGACGAACTCGACGAGCGCCTTGTCCGACGGATGGTCGACACTCGCGAGCCAATGGCGTCCGCGGTCGGGCCAGTTGTCGCCGAAGGCGCGCCAGCGGCCAGCGGAATCGGTTGAGATGATGAGCCCGTCCTTCGGCTCGCCGGCGTAGCGCAGCGAGACGCAGACGGTGTCGGCGCCCGGAGGCGCGCCGGGATCGAGCGTCGCCGGCGCCGCGAACACGCTGAGCACGACACGGACTCGCGCGCCCTCGTGCGTGAAGCTTGTGACGGTCGTCGCGTCACCGCATCCGAGCCGCGCCTCGCTCACCTGCATCGGCGGCAGGAGGTCGAGCGCGAGTTCGCTCGTGCCGGCCGCGCGGATCGCTCGCAGCCGCTCGGCGACCTCGATGCGGGGACCGCTCTCGGGCAGCGTGAGCGCGAATCGATACTCGAGTACGTTGATGCCGCGCTGCTGGGCGCTCGCCGGTGCCGTGAGCAAGAGGAAGCCCGCGGCGCCCGTCGCGAGTGCGTCGAGGAATGGATGGCGCATCTGGTGTGGTACCCCGAAAAGGGGAGGGGACTCTCGTCGCCGCGCGCTCAGCCGGCGGCGACGCGCAGGGCCTGCGCGAATTCTGGGGCCGTCTGGTAGCGCTCGCCGGGCTCGCGGGCCATCGCCTTGAGCAGCACGCGGTCGATCGCCTCGGGGAGCTCGGGGCGCCTGTTGCGCGCCGGGATCGGATCCGAGCGCAGGCGCGCGATCATCATCTCCTGCTGGTTCTTCCCTTCGAACGGCAACTTGCCGGTCATCATCTCGTACGCCATGAGGGCCAGCGAGTAGATGTCGGTCCGCGGGTCGAGCGGCTTGCCGCGCAGTTGTTCGGGGCTCATGAACTCGGGTGTGCCGAGGATGATGCCTGTCGCGGTGAGCTTCTGCAACTCGCCCCCCGCCTTGCGCTCCTTCGCGAGCCCGAAGTCCATGACGACCGCGTACTCCACGCCGTCGGACTTCTTGCAGATCATGATGTTCTCGGGCTTCAGGTCACGATGTATGATCGTGAGCAGGTGGGCGACGTGCAGCCCGTCCGAGATCTCGTTGATGAACTTCACGGTGTCGGCGAGCGTCGTCTTGCCTACGCGATAGTTGCGGTCGCTGAGGATCTCGCCCTCGACGTAGGGCATCACGACGTAGACGAGCCCGTCCTCGGTCTCGCCCATCCGCACGATGTGGCAGACGTTCGGGTGCGCGAGGCGGATGCCGAGCGCGGCCTCGCGCTTGAGGCGCGCCATCGCGTTCTCGTCCTTGCTCAGCGAGGGCGAGAGGATCTTGATCGCGTAGCGCTCCTGTGTCGCGACGTCGTGCGCCAGGTAGACGTACGACATGCCGCCCTCGCCGACCTTGCGCACGATGTGGTAACGGCGGTCGAGCACCTTGCCGGACATGTTCGCGTGGCTCGAGGCGGAACCCGACTTCGCCGCCTCCTGCGCGCGGAACGACGTCGAGCGCACCGCGGTCGCGCCACCGACCACATTCGCCGGCGGCGGCGCGACCGGATTCGCCTGGAAAGCCATGAGCCGCGTGCCGTCGCGCGTGCAGAAGCGCGCCTCGTCGCCGTACATCGTGCCGCAGGTGGGGCAACGCTGGCTCACGGGGCGGATCCCCCGTCGCCGATCAGCGCACGAAGGCCGTCCCACTCGATGTTGCCGCCGCTGAGCACGCAGACCGTCGGGCCCTGCGCCTTCACCTTGCCCTCGAGCAGCGCCGCGACGGTGATCGCACCGCTCGGCTCGGCGACTAGCTTCATGCGATCGAGGATCATCTGCATCGCGCGCGGGAGGCCCGTGTCACTCACCGTCACCACGTCGTCGAGGAATGCGCCGAGGTGGTGGAAGTTACGCGTGCCGATGCGCACTGCGAGCAATCCGTCGGCGAGGCCGCCGGGATTCGCGGGGATGGACACCGGCTCATTCGCCGCGCGCGCCTTCGAGTACTTGGGCGAACCCTCGGGCTCGACGCCGACGACGCGCGCCTTCGGCGCGAGCAGCTTCACGGCCGCAGCGACGCCGGAACTCAATCCACCGCCGCCGATCGGCACGAGCACCGTGCCCACGTCCTTGAGGTCCTCGGCGATCTCCATGCCGAGCGTGCCCTGGCCGGCGATGATCGTGTCGTCGTCGAAGGGCGGCACCATCGTGAGCCCCTCGGCCAGCTGGATCGCTGTCGCCTTCGCCATCCGCTCGGCGGTCGTGACGCCCTCGAAGAAGCAGCGCGCGCCGAGTCTCACCGCGCCGTCCTTCTTGGCGCGCGGCACGGTGGTCGGCATGACGATCGTCGCCTGCACGCCGTAGAGCTTCGCGGCGAGCGCGACCGCCTGGCCGTGATTCCCTGAGCTCGCGGTGACGACGCCACGCGCGCGCGCTTCCGGGGAGAGCTTCGAGAGGTAGGCGTAGGCGCCGCGGAACTTGAATGCCCCACCGCGCTGCAGCATCTCCGGCTTCACGAATACCGGAACGCCGATGCGCTCGCTGAGCGCGTCGAACGCGAGGAGCGGCGTGCGCACTGCGACGCCAGCGAGGATCCGCTGGGCCGCACGCAGGTCGTCGAGGGTGACCAGCGCGGTATCGGGACGCACGGCGGTCGCGGTCACGGAAGCGCAGTGAGGCCGCTCAGCGAGCGGTCCAACCGCGCACCTTCCAACAGAACGCGGCAGGCGCGGCGAGGCGAGCCATCGATGCGGGTCTCCAAGGGCCAGCCAGCGGGGGTCTGTTTCGCGCTCGAATGGTAGGGAGCGAACGGGGGTAATCTGCCGTCCGGGTTGGACTTCCGCAACGTTCGCCCTCCTCTGTCAGGGGCGTTGCGCCGAGCTCGCGCAGGCGGCTGTCTGGGGCGGGTTCGGGGGGCCGTACCGCGCCTCGATCAGCCGCACCGACATCCCGTCGATGACGAGCGTGTAGATGCCGTCATAGTTGTGATCGCAGAGGTCGGGGCGCGTCGGCCCGCCCAGCGCGGCGATCCACGGCATCACCGTGTTCGAGTGCCCGACGACGAGAATCGTCTTGCCAGCGTTCTGCGTGACCATCTCGCGCACGGCAGCGGCGACGACGGGGCCCGGACCGAGCGGGATGATCTGCGGCGTGAGGCTGAATCGTTCGGCGGTGGGTCGCGCCGTCTCGCGCGTTCGCGTGGTGGGCGTGTGCATCACGACGTCCACGTGCGCGTCGCGCAGGAACTCGGCGAGGCTCGCCGCGCGCTCGACACCCGTGGGCGTGAGCGGCGGATCGTTCGCCGGCGTCGTCCCTTTGTCGGCGTGGCGCACGACGATGACGACCGTCGGTGCCGTGCGCGCCTGAGCGAGCACGGCCGACGCAGGCACGAGGGCGACGGTGAGCAGGGCGCGCAGGATGGTCGAACGACGCATGTGGATCTCGAGTGAAGGGACGCGACCGCTCAGGCGGCCACGGCGTTCCCGCGGAAGACGAAATAGACTGCGCCGATGAGGCACAGGGCAGCCCAGAGGAAATCGAGCTTGAGCGGCTGCTTCATGTACACCACCGCGAACGGAACGAAGACCCCGATCGCGATGATCTCCTGCAGCATCTTGAGCTGGCCGAGCGTGAGCGCGGTGTAGCCGATGCGGTTCGCCGGCACCTGCAGCAGGTATTCGAAGAGCGCGATGCCCCAGCTCACGAGGGCCGCGACGTACCACGCCTTGTGCGCCTGGTTCTTGAGGTGGCCGTACCAGGCGTACGTCATGAAGAGATTCGACGCGATGAGGAGCAGCGTCGTGCGCAGGATGATCGACATGCCCGGAGCTTAGGTGGGCCCGGGACGACCCGCCAGCGCACTCAGGCCGCGCGCCGGCGTCCCGCCAGCACCGCCGGCATGATGAGCATCGCGCCGATGGTGCCGGCGACGGTGCCGCCCCCCGTGGCGAGCGCGATCGCGCCGAAGAGCGTGTCGCTTCCCGTTCCGACGGCGAGCGGGATGAGCGAGGCGAGCGTCGTGAGGGTGACCATCATGATCATCCCCGAGCGGTCGAGCGCCGCTCGATACACGCGGCCGGGGAAGAGCCGTCGCGTCGCGTGCTTGAGACGGCGCTCCAGCGCGTCGTCCACGAGCAGGATGCTCTGGTTCACCGCGAGGCCGACGACGAGGATCACGCCCACCGCGGCCTCGCGCGTGAAGCTTGCGCCGGCGAGCCAGAACGCCCCTTCCACCCCCGCAAGCGCGATCGGCAGCGACAGGAACACCATCGACGCGCCCCAAATGGAGTCGAAGACCATCGCGACCGAGAGGATGACGAGCAACACGCCGATCGCGAAGACGAGCCAGAGGCCGCGCTGGCTCGTGTCCTGCTCGCGACGGAAGCTCAGCTCGTCCTGCACCGTGAATCCGGGTGGCACCGCGATGCTCTTCATGAAGGCTTCGTGCGTGCGATTCGCGAGGCGCGTCGGGCCGCGGAACTCATAGGCGACGACACGGAGGTACTGCTGGTCCTCGCGCGTGATCGTGTTGAGCTGCTCGCGCTCGCCGACGGCGGAGAGGTCGCTCACGCGCACGGTGTTGCCGCCCGGCGTCGTGATCAACGCCTCGCGCAGTTCGTCGAGCGAGCGGTCGCGCGCGCCGTCGGCCTTCACGCTCACCGGGATCTCCTCCCCGCCGATCTCGAGGCGCTGGCCGCCCACCGAGCCGCGCACCTCGCGCTGCACCGCGGCGGTGAACTGCTGCGCCGTCACGCCGTAGCGCGCGAGCGCGTCGCGGTCGGGCTCGAGCGTCACCGCGAAGGCGCGATCGCCGCCGAAGAAGGAGCCGCTCGTCACCGTCGCATTGCGCACGCGAGTGATCCTCTCGAGCCGCTGGCGGATGTCCTCGGCGAGCTGCGCGACGGATGCGTACGAGTAGCCGAGCACGCGGATGCGGAAGTTGCTCATGCTCCCCATCCCGCCGCCCGAGCTGAAGCCCTGTCCCTGCCCCTGCACGCTGATGCTCGCGCCACCGATATAGACCGCGCGCGACGTGAGTTCCTCTTGCAGTTGCAGCGGGACGGCGCTGTTGTCGTAGCTCCGCTTGAAAAGCACCATCATCCCGGCCCCGAACGTGCCGCGGGCCTGCGCGAGCACCTCTTCGACGCCTTCGCGGCCGACGACGACGGCCTCCATCTCCCTCATCGCCGCGTCGAGGCTCGCCGGATCGGAACCGCGCGGGAAGGAGATCGAGACGTTGATCGTCGTGCGCTGTCCGCCGAACCCGCCGAAGGAGAAGCGTGGGACCTTCTTCACGAAGAAGTACGTGAGCCCGCCGCACGCGACGATGGTCACGAGCAGCGTCGCCCAGCGCCAGCGCAGCGTGCCGCGCACGATCCAGCCGTATCCTCGCTGCAGCGCGGGCCAGTGCGTCGCCTGCAACCCGTGCCCCTTCGCGAGCGCGGGGACCATCACGACGGCGCTCACGATCGAGCAGAAGAGCGCGAGAGTGAACGCGGCGGCGAAAGGGAAGAACGCTGCGCGCGCGTTCCCCTGGAGATAGAGGAACGGGAAGAGCACCACCGCCGTCGTGAGCGTCGAGCCGAGCACGGCGGGCACCATGCGCTGCGCGACATCGGCGCGGCCATCGGGCGTGTCGGGCGAGCCGCGGAGCCGCTCGACGATCACCAGCCCGTTCTGCACGAGCACGCCGATGCCCATGCCGAGCCCCGCGAGCGTGAGCATGTTCGCCGGGATCTCGAGCAGGTAGAGCCCGAGTGCCGTGCCGGCGATGGCGACCGCCACGCTCCCCATCACGAGCGCGACCGCGCGCCAGTTCCTGAGCGCGACGATCAACACGAGCATCACCGCCGCGAACGCGACCGCGCCGCGCAGGACGAGGTCCTTGAGCTGACGCGCGAGCTCGATCGAATCGTCCGACGTGATGCGATAGCGCACGCCCGGCGGGAGGCTCGGCGCCATCGCCTGCATCGCCTTTCGCACCGCCGCGGCGGTCTCGATCGCGTCGCTCGTCGGCTCGCGCGTGACGGTGAAGCCGAGCGCGGTGTTGCCGTTCACGCGGAAGAACATCCCGCGCGTGTCCTCCTCCGGGCGCACCTTCGCGAGGTCGCCCAGGCGGAAGACCTTGTTCCCGCGCCCGCGGATGGGGAGGTTCGCGAGTTCCTCGATCGCGTTCGGCTGGTCGCGCAGCACCACTTCACGCTTGCTCGCGCCGATGCGTTCCGTGCCAAGTGCGGCGACGACACGCGCGTTGGCGATCGCCTCGGTCAGCAGCGTGGGGCTGATGCCGAGCTGGCGAAGCAAGCGTCGGTCGTACGAGACGCTCGCGCCGAAGTCGGTGCCGCCGCCCACCGAGACACCGGCCACCCCGGGCACTGCACTGATGCGCGGCGTCAGGCGCTCGTCGGCGATGCGCTGCATCGCACCGGGCGTGTAGGGACCGCTCAAGAGGACGCGCAACAGCGGCGCCTCACTGAGTTCCTCGGGCACGAAGTTGCTCACCGTCGGCGGGACGACACCGATCGGATACTCGGGACGCAACAGCTCGAGCCGTTCGAGGATCGCGAGCCGTGTGAGTTGCACGTCGGCCCTGGGGTCGAGCTCTATCGTGAGCCGCGCCGTGCCGTCGCGCGATTCACTGCTCGTCTTGCGCACGCCGCGCACCGCCTGCGCCGCGGCCTCGATCGGCGACGAGAGGTACATCTCCACCAGCTCCGATGACGCACTCGGCCACTGCGCCGAGATGAGCAGGCGCGGCAGTTCGACTTCGGTGGCCGTCGC
>Ga0137353_1000203_pt1 | contig 10830 bp, 9 predicted proteins | sample EasRivERMLT760_2_FD_104759 | JGI IMG/M metagenome (GOLD analysis project Ga0137353, IMG submission 104759) | Soil microbial communities from meander-bound floodplain in the East River, Colorado, USA - East River MetaG ERMLT760_2 | ecosystem: Environmental > Terrestrial > Soil > Floodplain ...
CTTCGCGATGTCGGGCGTGCAGCCCTTCCTCGGCCGCGATTTCCGCCCGGGTGAGGACACCCCCACCGGCGCGCGCGTCGCCGTGATCAGCTACGGCATGTGGCAGTCGCGATTCGGCTCCGACCGCAACGTGCTCGGCACCACCATCCGGGTGAACGGCGTCCCCTACGAGCTCGTCGGCGTGATGCCCGAGGGTTTCGCCTTCCCGAACAACGACCAGCTCTGGCTGCCGATGCAGACCGACCCACTCGTCGGCGCACGCGGCGAGGGACTGTTCCTCCAGGTCGCCGGGAAGCTCCATCCCGGCGTCACCGGAGAGCAGGCGCAGACCGAACTCACGACGATCTTCCAGCGGCTCGGCGAGACCTATCCCGAGGTGGAGAAGGGGAACGCCGCGCTCGTCACGGGCTTCGTCGACTTCTTCATCGGCCCGCAGCCCCGGCAGCTCCTCTTCACGATGCTCGGCGCAGTGTTCTTCGTGCTGCTCATCGCGTGCTCGAACGTCGCGAACCTGCTGCTCGACCGCGCGGCGCACCGCTCCAAGGAAGTCGGCGTGCGCTCGGCGCTCGGCGCATCGCGCAGCGCGATCGTGCGGATCTTCCTCTCCGAGGCGCTCGTGCTCGCGCTCCTCGGCACGGCGCTCGGGATGATCCTCGCCAAGGTCGGCATCGACGGATTCAACCGGTCGATCGCCGACACGCAGCCGCCGTTCTTCATCCAGATCGGCCTGCATCCGCCGGTGCTGCTCTTCGCGATCGGCGTCGCCGTGCTCGCGACACTGATGTCGGGGCTCATCCCGGCGATCCAGGCCTCGCGCCCCGACATCGCCGAGGTGCTCAAGGACGACTCGCGCGGCGCATCGTCGCTCAAGATCGGCCGGATCAGCAAGGCGCTGATCGTCTTCGAGGTCGCGCTCTCGTGCGGCCTGCTGGTCGCGTCGGGGCTCATGATCAAGAGCGTCACGCGCACGCGCACGATGGACACCGGATTCGAGATGGCGAGCGTGTTCACGGCGCGCATCGGGTTCCCCGCCGCGTACACCGATACGGTGATGCAGCGGCAGTTCTTCGAGCAGCTCGATGAGCGCATCGCGGGACTCCCCGGCGTGGAAGCGTCGGCGATCGCGTCGGGACTGCCGGGCGCGCAGCAGGGCCTCAACGACCCCAGCTTCGCGCTCGAGGGGAAGTCGTACGAGAACGACCGCGACCGACCGGAGACGCGTGCGGCGTCCGTCACGCCGGGCTTCTTCTTGACGCTCCGCATTCCATTGCTCAAGGGTCGCCTGTTCGAGTCCAGCGATCGGCTCGCGGCGCTCCCCGTCGCCGTCGTGAATGAACGCTTCGTCGAGAAGCACCTCGGGGGCGGCGAGGCGCTCGGCAAGCGCATCCGGTTCGGTGACGCCCGCAGCACCGAGCCGTGGCTGACGATCGTCGGCGTGGTGCCGAACGTCTTCGGCGGCGACCCGGAAGAGCCGTTCCCCGACATCGTGTTCCGTCCCTTCGCACAGGCGCAGACGAGCTTCGCCTACGTCGCGGTGCGCACGAACCAGGCGCCGATGACCTTCGCCGATCCCGTGCGCACCACGGTGGCGTCGCTCAATCCCGACATCCCGATCTACTGGCCGATGACGCTCGACGAGGCGGTCGCGCAGCCGCTCTGGTTCATCCGCGTGTTCGGCACGATGTTCGCGATCTTCGGACTCGTCGCGCTCTTCCTCGCGAGCATCGGCCTCTATGCGGTGATGTCCTTCTCGGTCGGGCGCCGCACTCGCGAAGTGGGCATCCGCATGGCGCTCGGCGCCACGGCGCGCAATGTGATCGGGCTCATGCTGCGCCAGGGCTACATGCAGCTCGGGCTCGGCCTCGTGATCGGACTCGTGCTCGCCGGATTCATCTCGCGCGTGCTCACGATCATCCTCTTCGACGTGAAACCGCTCGACCCGGCGGTGTTCAGCGCCGTCGCGCTCACGCTCTTCGTGACGGGCACGCTCGCGTGCCTCATGCCCGCGAGGCGCGCGACGCGCGTGGACCCGTCGGACGCGATGCGCAGCGAGTAACTTCTCGGGGCCACTCTCCGAGGCCCCACATGCCGAGCCGTCCTTCGATGAGATCCTCCGCGGTGGCCGTCGCCCTCATGGCGATGGCCACCGTCGGCTGTGCGGGCACCGCCGCCGCGCCCGCGCCGGTCACCGTCTCGCGCACGGCGCAGGTGACCGGCACCAACGCGCTCTTCATCGGCATGAGCGCCGTGAGCGACGACATCGCGTGGACGGCCGGCGCGCGCGGCACGTGGGCGCGCACCACCGACGGCGGCACCAACTGGGTGACGGGCCGCGTGCCCGGCGCCGACTCCCTCCAATTCCGCGACGTGCACGCCATCGATGCACGCACCGCCTGGGTGCTCAGCATCGGGAACGGCAACGACTCGCGCATCTATCACACCAGCGACGGCGGTGCGAACTGGACGCGGCAGTTCATGAACCCGGACTCGGCCGGCTTCTACGATTGCTTCGGCTTCTGGGATGCGCGACGCGCGGTCGTCGTCGGCGATGCGATCGGCGAGGAGATGGCCGTGTTGCTCACCGAGGATGGTGGCGCGCACTGGACGCGCGTGCCGCCCTCACGGCTGCCGCGCGCACTCAAAGGCGAAGGCAGCTTCGCCGCGAGCGGGACCTGCGCAGAGGCCGGGCCCGGTGGGCGCGCATGGATCGTGATGAGCACGCCGACTGCCGCGCGCCTGATCCGCACGAGCGACTACGGCCACACCTGGGCACTCGAGACGCTTCCCATCACGACGCACGCCGGCAGCGGCCCGCAGTCGGTCATCTTCCGCGACGCGCGCCACGGCATGGTGCTCGGCGGCGGCTACGCGACGGCGGCTGGCGACACGCTCATCGCAGTCACGGACGATGGTGGTGACACATGGACGCCACGCAGTGCGCCGCCGTTCAAGGTCGGCACGTGGGGCGGCGCATGGGTGAGGGGCGCGCGCACGCCGACCGTCGTCGCGGTGGGGCCGAGCGGGAGCGCCTGGTCGGCCGACCTCGGCGCAAGCTGGGTCGTGCTCGACAGCGCGAACTACTGGACGGTCGGCTTCTCGTCACCGCGCGCCGGCTGGGCCGCCGGCACGCAGGGCCGCGTCACCCGCCTCGGCGGCTGGTGACGGTGTCGCGCGCGTGAACGAAGTCGTTCTCGAGCCGTCCGCACATGAGTTCGCAGAGCGCGAGGACCTCCTCGTCGGCGAGCGCGTAGTGCACGAATAGCCCCTTGCGCGTACGCGTGAGGAAGCCGTCCGCGTGCAGCTGCTGGAGGTGCTTCGAGAGATTGCCCTGACCCAGTCCCGTGCGCTTGACGAGTTCGGTCACCGTGAGCGCACCGCTCTCGAGCGCGTGCAGGATCGCCAGCCGCGCAGGCTCCGAGAGCGCCCGGAATCGGCCGGCGACCATCCTGAGGAGCTCCGGCGTCGGCGCTCGCTTGACTGTGGAACGCACCTGAAGTGCCATGTGGGAAAAGTTACCCCGCTCCGAGATCGGCGGGAGCGGACGGAGGGACGAGGGGGCAACCCGTACGACGCGTGAGGACAAGCCTTCTTGTTGCGTCGCGAGAAAAAGCCGATATGCAGTATCAAGCATATGGTGAACTCCATTCGCACACAAGTCACTCGCGCCCTCGGCGCCGGAGCAGTCGCGGCGCTGTTGTCGATCGCATCGCTGTCCGCGACAGCGCAGCCGACGGTCGTGCGACCCGACGCGGCGGGCGAACCGCGGGTCACGTGGACGATCGTCACGCCCGACGCCGCGCTCGCCTGGTACGCCGTGCTCTCCGACCTCGCCCTCCCCGGCCCGGGCGCCTTCGCGTACGTCGCGCGATCGTCGACGCCGGCCGACCGCGAGTTCGCCGCAGCGCTCGCGGCATCCCGCGAGAGCGAGATCCTCCACTTCGTTCCTCTCTATCACCCGTCGGCAGATCGTGCGGCGCTCGTTGCCGCACTGCGCGCCGCGGCGTCGGCGTCTGGGGCGCCGCCGCCGCGTGCTGCGCTGCTCGTCGGTGCGCTCACGCAGGTGATCTCCGCGGATCGTCGCGCTCGCGAGCTCCCGCGACTCGCCACCGCCCTCGAGCGCGCGCATCCGGTCGTGCCGAGCGATGCGGCGGTGCGTGCGTGGCAAGAGGCGCTCGATTCGGCGTACCTCCCGGCCCTCGCGTCATGGCTCGAGGCCGAGCGGCTCGATGCCGGTCGATTGATCGTCGCGCCGGGACTCGGCGCCGAAGGACGGCTGTTCGCCGCGACGGCGGCCCGGGATGACAACCTCGTGGCCGTCGGCCGCTTCGCCGACGACGCGTCGAGCGAAGCACCGTTGCTCGCCTTCGTGCGCGAAGCGTGCTTCCCGGCCGTCACCCGGGCGGCGCGCGACGCCGGCCTCGACGAGCGGAACGGCGCGCTCGCTCGCCGCGCGAGCATCGCCGCAGTGCGCTGCGGTGCCGCGCTGCTCGATGCGCGGCTGCCGTCACGCGCACGCGAGTACCGCGCATTCTGGCTGCGCCGCACGACGGACGTCCCTCCCGCTCCGGAAGGGGCCCGGGAGGGGACGGACCCGTCGCTGCGCGCAGCGTTCGACCGCGCCTTCCCCGTCGATCCCGCACTCACGGATCGGCTGGAGCGCGCCATCCGCACGTCCCAACGCAGCATTTCCCGATGAGGAGGTATCGCTCGATGCGCATCCCACGGATCACGGCCCTCGCGGCCATCACCTTCGTCCTCGCCGCGCCCCCCGCGTACGCGACCGACGGACACCTGCTGCACGGCGTCGGCGCGGTGAACTCCGCCGTCGGCGGAGTCGGCGTCGCCTCCAATGCGAGCCTCCTCGGCGCGTTCTATCACAACCCGGCGGGCCTCGCGTCCTTCGATGGCACGAACCTCGAGATGGGGTTCGAGCTCATGAAGCCCGAACGCACCGTCACCTCGTCGTTCGGGCCGATGACGGGATCGACGACGAGCGACGCCGACTTCTCGCCGATCCCCGCATTCGGCTTCAGCACGAAGCTCGGCAACGGGATGGTGATCGGCCTGTCGGGACTGGGCATCGGCGGGTTCGGCGTGAACTATGCGGCCGATCCGACCAACCCGATCCTCATGCCGGCGCCCAACGGCTTCGGGCAGGTCTATTCGAATTTCCAGCTGATGAAGATCTCGCCCGCCATCGCGTGGAAGGTCGGCGAGAAGCTCAGTCTCGGCCTCGCGGCCAACATCGATTGGTCATCGCTCGCAGTGAGCCCCATGCCGATCGCGGCTCCCGACTACGATCCGGGCGTGGACGGCACTCCGGGCACAGCGGATGACCGCTCGTACTACCCGTCGGCCTCGGCGAGCGACGCGGTGTTCGGCTTCGGGCTGCAGGCCGGCATGCAGTACCGCATGACGCCAAAGGTCACGCTCGGCCTCGCCTACACCTCGCCGCAGGTGTTCAGCGACTTCGAGTTCGAGATGACGCATGCGAATCCCTTCCTCGCGAACTACGGCACGTCGCGCACCGTCGCCTTCCGCATGGATGTGCCGGCGATCTACGCCGCGGGCCTCGCCTGGGCGCCGAGCGACCGGCTGCAGATGGGCCTCGACGCGAAGTTCGTCGCCTATTCGGCAGCCAAGGGATTCGAGGAGAAGGGCTACAACGCGGATGGCTCGGTGAAGGGCTTCGGATGGGAGGACATCACGGTCGTCGCGGCCGGCGTGCAGTTCAAGGCGTCCGAGCGCATCACGCTGCGCGGTGGTTACAACTACTCCGGCAACCCGATCCCGGACGAACAGTCGATGTTCAACATCCCCGCCCCGGCGGTCGTGCAGCACCACATCACCGGCGGCCTCGGCTTCGCGATCACCAAGGGCGTCGAGCTCAACATCGCCGCGTACAAGGCGCTGGAGAACTCCATTGAGGGCGCGATGTATCGCCCCACCGCGGTGCCCAACACCTCGGTCAAGAGCGCCATGTCGGAGACCTCGCTGCTCGTGGGCTTCACCTTCCGGCCAGCGAGATAGGAACGGGCAGCGGTCAGGCCCGTGGGGGAAGGACGGCGCCCCCGGCGGAGTGATCCGCCGGGGGCGTTCGACTGCGCGGGTGAGGGGAAGCCGCGCTAGGCCTTCTTCACCTCGGTCGGCAGGAGCTTGAGCACCACCATGAATGCGACGCCCATCGCGATGGCGACGCCGAGCGACGGGAGGTGCAGTACCTCAGGCAGGGTGAGCTTGCCGAGGTCGACGAGCTTCACGAGCGGGGCGATGGCGACGGTGTAGACGAGCGTGAACACGAGTGCACCGAACACGCCGCCAAGGATCGCGGCCCAGGCGTCACGGCGACCCTCGCCGATGCCGACCACGCACGTGCCGGGGCAGTAGCCGCCGAGCCCGAAGCCCACGCCGAAGACGAGTCCGCCGACGAGGACGCCGACGACGTACGCCGGCTTGATGTCGAAGTGCATCGCCCCGGGCGCGAACTGCGCGATGAGGTACGTGGCGACGGAACCCACCGCGATGGTGAGCGCCATGAACTTGATGACCGAGAGATTCTCGAGTCGGAGGTTGCGGGCGATCATCGCGGGGCTCGAGGCCTTCACGCGCTGGATGAAGAAGCCCATGCCCACGCCGATGAGCAGGGCGAAGATGGAGGCGGTCATGCGGGCACTCCCGCGCGCGGGGCGCGCAGCGTCTTGGCGGTGAGGATACCGGTGGCGAAGACGCCGGCGGCGAAGATGAAACCGCTGATCGACAGCTGCGTCATCCCCGAGATGATGTGGCCGCTGGTGCAGCCGCCCGCGATGCGCGCGCCGAAGACGATGAGGAAACCGCCGATGAAGGCGTCACGATAGCGCTTGCGCTCGTTCGTCTCGCCGGCGCGAGTGTACTCGCACTTCGGAGCCTTCTCGCGATTGGCGCGCGCGCCGATGAGGCCGCCGATCAGCAGGCCGACCACGAGGAAGGTCTCGGGCTTGAACAGCGAGCCCATCTTCACGAGGTACGGATTGGCCTCGGCATAGGCGGGGTCGAAGACGCGGAAGAGTGCGCCGATGAAGCGCGGATAGGTTCCCGAGACGCCGATCGGTCCCCAGAGGACGATCGAGAGTGCGCCGAGGAGCCCGAAGAGGACGCCGTACATGAGCCAGGGTGGCGTTGCCTCGCGCTGGAGGGCCCTTGCGGGTGCATCGGCGGTGATCGCTGGTGTGGTCATCTTGCCTTCCTGCGGTGAATGGTCATCGGTCGCCGGGTGGTGAACGGTCGTCCGGCACGAAACGGTCAGCGTACGGCATCTTCACCGCACGCAACGACGCGGCGTCGAGCGTCGCGTCGCGGGGGATCACGTCGTTCATCGCGAGCAGGTACGCCGACAGCGCGTACACCTGGTCGTCGGTGAGCGAACCGGGCGCCGCGTGCGGCATCGCGCGCCGGATGTAGTCGAACAGCGTCGTCGCGTGCGACCAGTAATTGCCGATCGTGTGCGGAAGCTTCGGATCCTTGGCGAACCTGAACTCCTCGGCCGCCGCGGGCCGGCCGACGAGCTGCGGGAAGGCGGGGGCCATGCCCTCGCCCCTCTGGCCATGGCACATCGCGCACTGCGCCTTGTAGAGCGCCTCGCCTTCGGCGACGGTTCCCTTTCCCGCGGGGAGCTCCGCGCCATCGGGTCCGATGTCGCGGTCCATCGCGCCGAGGAGCGAGTCGCTCGCCGGCGCGCCGATGCCGTAGCGCCGGCCGTCGGCGGGCGCAGCGGACGCCGAGTCTGCGGCGGGTGATCCGCCGCAGGCGGCGGCCAGGAGCAGTGGGAGCACGAGGCGCTGTCGCATGGGTGGTCGCACTGTCAGGTCGCCCCGTGGAAGGTGACCGCGCCGTCGCCCGCGACCTTCCATCCCACGATCTGATTGAAGTGGTAGTCGGTGCCGGGTCCGCGCGCGGCGACGAGCGCCGCGCGTGTCGGCTGCACGTAGCCCGCTTCGTCGGTCGCACGGCTCAGCAGTGTCGCCGTGCCTCCCTTCCACTCCCACATCCGCTGGAACCGCACGGTCGACTTCGGCTCGGAGGCGCCAAGCAGCTCGGCGTCGCTCCACGATGCGCCGCCGTCCACGCTCACTTCGACGCGCCTGATCCGGCCGCGGCCGCTCCAAGCGATGCCGCTGATCGCGTGCCAGCCGCGCGGCGCGATCCTCCCCGGCCCGGCCGGTGCCGTGATCATCGACTTCGCGTCGAGCTCGAAGGTGAAGCGACGTGCGGTGCCGTCCGGCAGGGGGTCGGTGTACTTCGACGTCTCCCAGCGCGTCATCCAGGGCTGCGTGCCGAGTTCGAGGCGGCGCAGCCACTTCACGTTGATGTTCCCCTCCCAGCCCGGGAGGAGCAGGCGCATCGGATAGCCTTGCGCCGGGCGCAGCGGCTCGCCGTTCTGCGCCCAGACGACGAGCGCGTCGTCGAACGCCTTCGGGACGGGGACTGAGCGGCTCATCAGGCACGCATCGCCCCCCTCGGCAAGGAACCAGGTCGCCTCGGGCTTCACGCCTGCTTCATTGAACAGCGTCGCGAGCCGGACGCCCGTCCACTCGGACGTGCTGATCATCCCCGCGACCTTCTGTGCGGTCAGTTCGGGCTTTGGATCGCGGAACGCCCCGCGGCCGTTGCCCGAGCACTCGATGAAATGGGTTCGCACGACCTGCGGGAACCGCTTGAGGTCCTGGAGCGAGAAAGTGAGTGGACGCTCGACGAGGCCATGGATGGTGAGCGTGTGGCGATCGGGGTCGAGCGCCGGGATGCCCGCGTGATGCCGCTCGAAGTGCAGGTCGCTCGGGGTGATGTTGCCCGCGAGTTCCTCGAGTGGCGTGTTCGAACTCCCGGTCGTCTCCCCGGCCGGCGAGCGCGTCGGGGTCTCGAAGGCGCTGCGCGCGCCGAGCGGCGAGGTCGCGCCGCCCTGCCGCTTCGTCGCGTCGTCGGGTACGCTCGGGAGGACCGGTGTCGACTGCTGCGCGTCGAGCGCGATCGGGAGTCCGGCGAGCATCGCGCCGCCGAGGGTGCCGACCGCGCCCGCGAGGAGGTCGCGCCGGGTGAGGGCGGGGGACGCGTCGGCCGCGGCGGTCATGTCGTCGGTAGGAGGGGTGGGCTTCATCGCGAGAGGTTACCGATGACGCGAGATCACTGGCGGATTCGGCACGATGGCGCCGCGCGCGTCGCGCCGGATGAGTGGCGGCGGATTCGCAGCCTTGTGCCCCTTCGTGTCGTACGGAACGTCCGTGGGAGCGCCGCCGAGAGGCCAGTCGGCTTCCTTCCCTGGCGAGTCGGGCCGCGGCTTCGAGTTGATGTAGGCCGCGAGGTCGAACGCCTCCTGTGGCGTGAGCGACCCCGGATTCGTCTGGGGCATGTTGTGCGAGATGAAGCTCGCCGCGCGCTCGAGGCGCGTCATCGATGCGCCGACCGAGTAGGACCTCGGGCCCCACAGGGCCGGGATGGGCCCGTTGCCCGCACCATCAGCACCGTGGCAGGCGATGCACGTCTTGGACGTGAAGAGCGCCTCGCCGCGTGCGACATCGCCGGCCAACGTGTCCTTCATCGCGATGAGGCCATCGGCGCCGGCGATCTTCGTGCCGATGGGAACATCCTTCGAGATGAACGCGAAGTAGGCGAGGATGTCGGTCATCTCGCGGCTGCCGACGGGGATCGCACTCCCCGCGAGCGAGCGCGTGAAGCAGTAGTTCACGCGATCGGCGAGCGCGATCACCGTACCGGAGCGCGGCATGTACTTCGGGAAGCGCGCGTGGGAGCCGGTGAGCGGCGCGGCGCTGGGCTTGATGCCATCGTCCTGGTGGCAACTGGTGCAGCGGAGGCTGCCCGGCGCGTAGGCGGGAAGGCTCTCGGGCGTGAAGCGCAGGAGATAGAGCCCGCGGCGGATGGAGGCGCCCATCGAGTCGGCCGGGATATCGGCTTCGCGATTCGGCTTCCACGCCGCTTCATTGAATGTCACCGCACCGGCGTCGGCGACGACGACCGGTGACTCGGTGGACTTGGCCGTGCAGGCGACGAACGCCGGGACGATGGCGACGAAGAGCAAGCGGTGAGCGCGCACAAGGACTCCTGCACTTCGGGGATGCGGACAGGTCACCATATTCCTGTATACTCCCGTACGGTAGTGCGGATGTGATTGGTCGGCAAGTCGGGACCTGCCCGATGGTGGGGCACCCGCGCCCGAGGCGCGAGAGGAGATTCACGCAAGTCGTGTAAGGGAGCCGGGAGATTCCTGCGGCTGCATGCACCAGAGGCACAGGGGACACAGAGGACCGCGGCGCGGCCTTCCCTGTGTCCCCTGTGCCTCAGTGGTGAAGCAGTTGCGGCCTCGGTCCAGACGCCCGGAGCGACCTACATCTTCATGAGCCCCGTCACGCTGAGCTCGAGGTTGTGGCTCACCCGGATCCCCCAGATCCCATCGGTCGACGTCAGCTTGTCCGCCGCAATGAACGTCGAGCGCTCGAGCGTCTTCACGACCTGCCCATTGATGACGCACGACGCCTGTCCGCCGCGCACGCGCCAGCCGACGGTGTTCGTCGCCACGCCGCTCGCGTCGGCCTTCACGACCGCCGCATGCGCTTCCGGGGCCACGAGCGTCACGACCGTCGCGCCGTGGAAGGTCTTGATCGCATACGTCCCGTTCGCGTAGACGATGCAGTACATCAGGGTCTCGGTGTCGCCGTCGAGCCCCGCGCCGCCGATGAACATGCCGTACGAGTGCGGATGCGAGGCCGCCATCTTGTGTTCCTTGAACGTGCCCATCACCTCGTAGTCGCCCGTTGCGGTGTTCGCGGGGTTCCAGAAATC
>Ga0137353_1000204_pt1 | contig 10812 bp, 6 predicted proteins | sample EasRivERMLT760_2_FD_104759 | JGI IMG/M metagenome (GOLD analysis project Ga0137353, IMG submission 104759) | Soil microbial communities from meander-bound floodplain in the East River, Colorado, USA - East River MetaG ERMLT760_2 | ecosystem: Environmental > Terrestrial > Soil > Floodplain ...
AGACGGCCCAGCGGATCAACTCAGGACTCCGGCGAGGCGGCACCCGCCGCCTGCGCGGTCGCGCCCGGGCCGCCGATCCTCGCCGCTTCGCGCTCGCGGGCCCTGCGTTCGGCGCGCCCTTCGAGTTGCGCGTACGCGACCGGGAGCAGGAAGAACGTGACGATCTGCGCCGAGATCGCCCCACCGATCACCGCTGCGGCGAGCGGCTGGTAGAGCGCGCCGCCCGAGCCGACGCCGAAGACGAGCGGCAGCACGCCGAAGATCGTCGTGAGCGAGGTCATCGTGATCGCGCGCAGGCGCTGGCGTCCACCGAGGAGGACCGCGTCGTGAATTGAGTGGCCCATGTCGCGGAAGCGGCGAATGGCGTCCAGCTTGACGACCGCTTCATTGTCGGCCATGCCGATCATCACGACGATGCCGATGAGCGACACGGCGTTGATGCTCTGCCCGGTGAGCCACAGCAGCGCGAACCCGCCCGCGGCGGCGAGCGGCACCGTGATCATCACGACGAGCGGGATGGTGAACGAGGCGAACTCGCCCGCGAGCACGAGGAAGACGAGCGCGACCGAGAGGAGCGCGACGAGCGTGAGTTCCGCGGTGGTGCGCCGCTGTTCGACATCGGCTCCGGTGACCTTCCAGGTGAGGCCGGCGGGCGGTGTCAACTCCGAGAGCTGCTGTTCGACGTCGGTCGTCGCGCGTGAGGTGCCGCCCTCTTCGATGAGTCCTTCGACGATGCTCACCGGACGCTGGTCCACGCGCACGACCTCGATCGGTGCACGCACTTCCTTCCAGTTCACGAGGTTGCTCAGCGGCACACCCTGCACCGGAGTCTGCAGCGCGGTGAGCAGGTCTTCATTGGAGTTCCCGGCGAAGCGCACACGGATCGGCGTACGACGGTCGGTCTCGCGCAGCTCGCTCGCGTTCACGCCGCCGAGCCCGCCTTGCAACGCGCGCTGCACCGCCTGCACGCTGATGCCGCGCTCGGCCAGCCGGTCGCGTTCGAGCGTGACTTCGATCTGCGGCTGCGTGGAACTGTAGGCGTCACGTACGTCGCTGAGCGTGATGAGGACGCTCAGGCGTCGACGCACGGAGTCCGCCCACACCTGCGACTCGGCGAGGTTGCGCGCGCTCACTTCCACGCGCACGAGCCGGCCTTCGCGCCCGATGAGCGAACCGAACTCCGACTGCCCAGCGAGGTCGAGTGCGAGCGCGCCATTCGCGAGATCCGGCACTGCTTCGCGAAGCGCGTTCGCGAACTCGGCAGCGTCGCGAGTGTCCGGTACGGGCACGAGCAGCTGCGCAGTGGCCGAGGTGCCGGGTTCCGCACCCGCGAGCACCTCTTCGTCAGTCGCGATGCCGACACGCGAATAGATCCCGCGCGACCCGAGCGCCTTCGCGGCCTCTTCCACCCGCGCGATCTGCCGCGTGGTCTCTTCAATGGATGTGCCTTCGGGCAACTGCACCGACGCGACGACCATCCCCTCGTCCACCTGCGGCAGGATCTCCTTCGGCAGCACGTAGAACAGCACGAGCATCATCGCGAACAGCCCGACCCCGAGCCCGAGCATCGCGCGCGGCGACTTGAGCGCCCACTCCATCCCGCGCTCGTAGAACTCGGCGCACTGTTCGCCGAAGCGATCGAGTTTCGCTTCCCAAGCGGGCTTTTGAACCGCAGGTGGTAGGTCGTAGGCGGTGGATGCGTCCACAGCATCTGCTCGCCCCACGGCACCCTCCGCCGTTCCCTGCGCCCCCTGTGCCCCTGTGGTGATGGCAGTGGGTCTTGCTCTTCTCCGTCCGACGATCATCACCGGCATGAGCGTCAACGCGAGCACGAGCGACCCAGCCACCGAGAGCACTACCGCCAGTGACAGGTCCCGGAAGAGCGCCGCCGCCAGTCCCTTCACGAACACGATCGGCCCGAACACCAACAGCGTGGTGAGCGTCCCCGCGAACAGCGGCCCCGCCACCTCCTCTGTCGCCTCGATCACCGTCTCATCCGTCGCGCTGTTCGTCTGCTCCCTCAATCGCCCCGCCGCATCCGCGACGACGATCGCGTTGTCGACGAGCAAGCCCACGCCGAGCGCGAGCCCGCCGAGCGAGAGCACGTTCACCGTGACGTCGAAGAGCTGCAGGAAGACGAGCGCGATGAGCACCGACAGCGGCAGGATCGCCGCGATCGCGAGGCTCGACCGCCAATCCTTGAGGAACACCAGGATCATCAACAACGAGAGCACGCCGCCGAGCACGATCTCCTGCCCGAGGTTCGAGAGCGCATCGACGACGAAGTCGGCCTGCGCCGCGACCATGTGCATCCGGATGCCCGGGAACTCGCCCTCGAGCTGCGCGATCACCTCGCGCAGGTTCGACGTGACCGAGACCGTGTTCGCGCCGGCGTCCTTGTAGACGACGAGGCCCACCGCGCCCTCGCCGTCGAGTCGCGTGAGCGTGCGCGGATCCGCGACCGTGCTCGTGATCGTCGCGATGTCGCGCAGCCGGTAGTTCGCGTTCACTGGTCCGATCGGTGTCTCGGCGATCTCGTCGAGCGCGCGGAACTCGGTCATCGCGCGCACCGAGAACCGGAACTGTCCGCGCCGGATCGTCCCGCCCGCGCCGTTCGCGTTCGCCGCCTGCACCGCGACGGCGACGTCGTTCGTCGTGAGGCCGAGCGAGCGCATCTTCTCGGGATCCACCTCGATCCGCACCTCGTCTTCAGGCGCACCCGTCACCGCGACGCTCGCGACGCCCTGGATCTGCTCCAGTCGCCGCGCATGCACATCCTCGGCGGTGCGGCCGAGCAGTCGCAGGTCGTTCAGCCCCGTGAGGCCGATGACCGCGATCGGGCGTTCACCCGGATCGCTCGTGAGCAGCGTGGGCCGCGCGGCCGCCTCGGGAAGCCGCCCGCGCGCCTGGTCGAGGCGCTCGCGCACCGTGAGCACCGTCGTCTGCATGTCGGTGCCCCACGCGAATCGCGCCGTCGTGACGGCTTCGCCATTGCGACTCACCGAACGCAACTCGACGATCCCCGGCGTCGCTGCGATCGCTTCCTCGATCGGCTCGGCGATGAAGCGCGAGACTTCTTCCGCCGCTGCGCCAGTGTAGATGGTGCGGATCGTGAGCACCGGCAGCGTCACGTCGGGCAGCAGGGTGACGGGGAGGCGGGTGAGCGAGACGCTGCCGAGCAGGACGATCGCGAGGACGGACGCGATGGTCGTGACGGGCTTTCGGACCGCCGAGGCGACGAGTGACAAGCGGGGCTCGGTGGTGGAGCGTCAGTCCTGCTGGCCTGGCGCGCGCTCGCGCTGCGCGACCACGCGCACCGGCGCGTCGTGCGTGAGCGTGAGATGGCCCTCGACGATCACTTGGTCGCCCGGATTCACGGGGACGATGCCCGACGTCGAATCGGGAAGCACTTCGGTCAGGCGCCCGTTGGAGCGGCCGGGGAGGATGTAGGTCCACTGCGCGCGGCCGTTCTTGATCACGAAGACGAGCGGGCGTCCGTCGCGTTCGATGATCGCGCGCGTCGGCACGAGTCGACGATTCGGAAGGCGCTGCGCCTCGAGGCGCACATCGGCATACATGCCCGGGCGCAACACACCGTTGCCGGTCGTACGCACGTGGGCGCGACCTGCGCGCGTGGTGCTGTCGACGAGCGGCAGCACCGCGGAGACGCGTCCGGTGAACGACTGGCCTGCGAGCGCGGCCGACGTGATCACCGCTTCGCCGCCGACCTTGATGAGCGGCAGGTCATGCTCGAGGACCGCGGCTTCGATGCGCAGGTGCTGCAGGTCGACGATGGTGGTGATGTCCTGCCCCGCGCTGACGCGGTCACCCGCGACCACGGTGACGCGATCGACCGTGCCGTCGAACGGCGCGATGATGCTCGCGCGTTCACGCTCGTACTTCGCCCTGTCGAGCCGCACGCGCGCCGCGGCGAGACCGGAACGCGTGACGCTCGCCTCGAGGCGCGCCTTCGCGGGCATCTGGCCGGTGGCGAGCGAATCGGGGCGGTAGTTGTCCTGGTGCTGCAGTGTCGCGAGGTCTACGGCGACCTGCGCTTCATCGACTGCGAGATCGAACGGGCGCGGGTCGAGATCGACGAGCACCTGGCCCTTCGCGACGCGCTGGCCGGGGCGGACGTTCACCTTCATCACGCCGCCGGCCACCTCGGCGCGGAGGCGCCCTTCGGATTCGGAGCGCACTTGGCCGGTGGTGTTCACCGAGAGGACGAGGTCGCCGTCACTTACCTCCTCGGCGACGACGGGGAGGTTGACCGACGCGGAGGAGCCGCCGGTGTTGCCGGAGTCGGCGGCGGCGGAGTCCGAGGCGGTCGTGCTGCCCGACGCGTTGGCCTTGTCGCAGGCGGACAGGCCTGCGGCGGCCACGATCAGGACGAAGACACCAAGAACGCGATGGGATGGCCGAAGCGGCATGTGAAGGCTGGCGTGGGACCTGATGAAGCGTACCGTATTCGTCCCCCGGGCGACGACGAAGGTTGCCGAGGGCGAAGAGTCAGTGCGTGACACGGACGCGGACGATCACCTTGCCGCCACTCTCCTCGTCGTCCTTCGCAAAGAGTAGCTCGCCGTTCGGGAGGCGCGCGAGTGGCAGGCCGCGTCCGCGCATGGTGCCAGCGTAGATGCCGTCGGGGCCGAAGACGTCGACGACCGGCGGTGCCTGCGTCGGCGTGCGTAGCGCCCACATGGTGCCGTCGGCATGCAGGGCAACGTCGAAGATGAAGGGCATCAGCTTCGCGACGCCCTGCTGCTTCATGACTTCCTCCACCGGGACGATGCACGGCGGTCGACCTTCACCGAAGCGAATGATCATCCCTTCCGGATACAGAAGTCGCGTGTCGTCAGCCGTCGGCGCCCGAGGAGTGAGCGGGCGGCGGACCGAGCCGACGAGCCGCGGTCCCTCGAACAGCTGGAGCTCATAACCCGGTTGTGCGTTCACGAGCAGCCGTGCGACGCTCGCGCTGAGATTCACCTGCGGCGCGAAGATCGGCGCGGACGCGGAGATGCCGACGCATTTGAACCGCACTGGACCGCCCTGCGTGATCGCCGTCCTCGCGATCACCGGTCCCGCGGTGTCGGCCCAGACGGACGAGACCTGCATCGTGTCGTTGAAGTCCATGCGCCGGAACCAGACGCCGCCCGTGCGGAAGAAGATCATATCGGCGCGCTCCAGCGCCCCCTCGAGCCGCTGGTCGCTGGTCGGCGAGAGGTCGGGCAGGAAGCGAACGAACGCGCGTTTCCCCGCGTCGACGACCACGATCGTGTCGCCTTTCGAGCCGATCCCCATCGGGAACTGGAACTCGCCGGGCCCGCCGCCTTGGCGACCGAGCGTGAGGTCATGCTTCCCCTCGCGATCGAACCGTACGATCGACGGATCGCGCGTGAGCACGTACGTGCGCCCCGCGCGGTCGGTGAGGACGGTGAAGCGCCAGATGTTGTTGAATAGCCACGGCGCGCCGGACGAGTCGCGGAGGACGCCGACCTCCTCGAACTTCCACGTGAGCGCCGTATCGGTCGCGCCCGAGGTGATGATCTTCACGCCGGAGGAATCGGCGCGAGTGATGCCGAGCGCGGGGTCGTCGCCGGTCGCGCAGGCCGCCGCGAGGCAGGCGAGGAGCAGAAGTCGGTTCAGGGGCATGGCGGTTGGATGCACGGACAGGGCAGATCGACCACTCGAAGCTACATGCGCGGCGGCCCGGAATCCGTCAAGCTCCGGAAAATGGAGCGGGGCGGCCGAAGGGCCGCCCCGCTCACATCCCACATCTCACAGCGCAGTCGCAGCTAGCGCGCTTGCCCCACCAGTCGCCCCTCGCCCGCCGGATGCCGCTGTAGGTAAAGCAGGTCATCCTCATCCGCCTTGGTCGTATAGATCGTCCCATTCCCGAACCCCACCAGCGTGATCCCATCGGCGAGCCTCACCTGGTACGCCACCTTCCCATCGGTCCCGATCACGTCGTAGAGCGTCCCCTTCGCGCCGGCGGCCTCGGTGCGGCGCACCCAGAGATCGCCGTTCGGGCGCGCCCACACGCTCGCCGCGCCGGGGCGGAAGGGGGGCTTCACCGCCGGCCAATCCGTCAGCGGCTCAAGCGGCGGCGCGTTCGGTCCCGGGCCCATCTGGGCCGAGCGACGCATCCCTTCGGGGCCGTTCGACATGGAGATCAGCATCGAGTTGTTGCGGTCCTTCGCGCGTCGCGCCTCCTCCTCGCGCTTGTCGGCCTCGCCCATGCGGATCGGCGTGAACGCGATCGCCGCGCTCGACTTCTTCGTGCCGTTCGGCAGCACCCAATCGACGTGGTAGTCGCTCGCGCGCACGATGGCAACGCGGCCGTCGGGGAAGACCGTCCACTCATCGCGCGCGGCCAGCGGATTCGACCCGCCGATGCGGATGTTCATCTGCCCCTGACTGCCCGACACCTGCGCGTTGTTCTTCGGAAGATGGAGGTACGTGAGCGTGTCGAGCTTCTTCGTGGTGCGGTCGTAGCGAGTGATGACCACCGAATCCGCGGCCTGCGGCCGTCCGTCGGCGCTGAGCGAGACCGGCGAACCTTCGGCATAGAGCCGCCCCTGCGCGTCGCTCGCGCGCGCCATCGCCGAGCCCATCATCCGGAACCCGCCCCCACCCGGCCCGCCGGGACCCGCTTGCGCGGGCGCCGCCGTCTCGATCATGAAGGTCGACTTTGGCTTCCCGTCGGCGCCGATCACGAGGAATCGCGTGTTCACGGGATCGAAGATGAACGTGTCGTCCCCGCCGCCGGTGAAGACCCTCGACGGCATGCCGTACTCGCCCGGCCCGCTCCCCTCGCGCCCGATCTTCGTCGACGCGTTCGCCACGAGGTCCACCAGCGCGATGATCTTGTCGCGCCCATCGGCGACGATGACACGGCCGTTGGGCAGCTCACGGATGCCGGCGATCTGGGAGAACGGCTCCTCGAAGGTCGCGTTGGGCGCAGGAAGGGTCTTGGGGGCCTGCTGTGCAGCGAGCGCGAGCGGCATCGCGGCGAGCAGCGTGAGCGGACGGAAGGTCGTGTGATGCATTGGCGGCTGGGTTCGAGTGGTCCGGAGCGAATGCTAACGCGTCCCGGTCGGCTATTCAGTCACGTGCCACCCGGCGGGGGTTGCCCGCGAGCCGAGAAAGCCGAGCGGCCCGACCCCAACCAGGGACCGGGCCGCCCTACTGTCCACTGCCTACTGCCCACCGCTCACCGCCGATCCTTGTGCGTGTTGTAGAGCGTCGTATGCCTCGTATCGAGCGGCACCGGCCGCCCATCGATGAACAGGTACTTCGTCTCACTCCGCGCCTCGAGCAGGTCACCGGTCGTCACCACGATGTTCGCGACCTTCCCCACCTCGATCGTCCCGAACTTGTCCGCGACGTTGAAGATCTGCGCCGGCCACAGCGTCACGCTCTTCAGCGCGTCATCTTGACTGAGTCCGTATGCGGCAGCCATGCCGGCGATGTGCGGCAGGTCGCGCACTTCCGCACCGCCGTCACCCGCCGTGATCGCGAACCGCACCCCCGCCGCCGCGAGCTGTCCCGGCGCCGAGTAATTGATGTCGAACGGATCGTCCTCGCGCCCGGGCAGCGTGCGCACGTGCGAGTAGAGCACCGGCACGTTCATCGACTTGAGGCGATCCGCCACCGCGAGCGCCTCACGCGCCCCGGAGATGATCGGCTTGAGCCCCTGCTCCTGCGCGAAGTCGAGCGCGGCCCGGATGTCCACCGCGCGATCGGCCGGCATGATCACCTGCAGCGTGCCGTTCACGTACGGCACCATCGCCGCGAGCTTCACGTCGGGTTGCGGACGCGGGAGTGAGTTGTCCTTCGCATGGGCATCCATCGCCTTCGCGTAGGCGCGCGCGTCGGCGATCAACGCCTTGAGCGAATCGAGCTGCTTCTCGCGCGTGCGCGCCGCGTCGGCGTTGTTCCCGCCTCCACCACCACCCCCGCCCCCACCGAACCCGAAACCACCGCCACCGGCGCGCGGAAGCGTGATCACGAGCGCCGCGGTCTTCTGCACCGTCATCGCGGCACTCGTCCAGCCACCGAGGTTCGCGATCGTCGCCTGCCCCGAGACGATGCCGCCACTCGGGCTCGAGACCACGTGCGTGATGCCGAGCACGCGCGTCACGCCGATGTGCGCCGAATGCGGGTTCATCGCGTAGTACGCGATCGCGTTCGGGTTGAAGCTCCCCACCTCGGCGTTGTCCACCGTCGGCGTCGCGCCCTGCGGGATCTCATTGAGGCCCATCGCGGTCCCGGCGTCCATCATGCCGGGATAGACGGAGAGGCCGGTGCCGTCGATCACCTGCGCGCCGAGCGGCATCGGCACGGTGGTGCCGACCGCGGCGATCTTGCCGCGCGTGATGACGATCGTGCCGCGCTCGATCACGGGGCCGCTGACAGGAACGATCCGCGCATTCGTGATCGCGAAGGTCCCTTGCTCGCCCCAATTCGGATTCGGCGAGCCGAGTTGCGCCTGCGCAGCCGCGGGGAGGAGCAACACCGCGGCGCCAAGCGCCGCGCCCTTTCGTGCGGCGGCCGCTACCGACGCCGCCATCTCGTTGAAGCGATGCATCAGCGGATCCCCCCGTTCGGATTGCCACCGCGCGGAGGTCCGCCGGCGCCGCCCTGGCCGCGGGCGGCCGGTGCGGTGTTCGGTTCAGCCTTCTCGAGTTCCGCACGCTCGGCCGCGAGCGCCGCACGGCGCGCGAGGTCCTGCTGCCGGTCGAACATCGTCTCGCCGTCGACGATCGTGCGCTCGACGCGCGCGTAGACCGAGAACGGATGCGCGTTCCAGATGCCGATGTCGGCGTCCTTGCCGGCCTCGAGCGAACCGGTGCGGTCCTCCATGCCGAGCTGCCAGGCGCCGTTGATCGTGATCGTGCGCAGCGCCTCGTCCTCGGTGAGCCCGTACCGCACGAGCTTCGCCGCGTCGATGTTGAGCCGGCGGATGCGCTCGTCGGAGTCGGAGTTGACGGTCGTCGTCACACCGTTGCGCACGGTGATCACGCCGTTGTACGGGATCGCGTCGTAGGCTTCGATCTTGTAGGACCAGCTGTCCGCGAAGATCGAGACGCTCGCGCCGGCCGCCTTGATCTCGGGCCCGATCTTGTACGCCTCGAGCGCGTGCTGGAGCGTGCGCACGGTGAAGCCGAACTCCTTGGCGAGTTCGAGGAGCATGTTGTGCTCGTCCGCGCGATAGCCGTGCGCATGCACGAAGCGCTTCCCCTCGACGATCTCGACGAGCGGCTCCAGTTCGAGGTCGCGGCGCGGGGCGACGAGGTTCGTCGGCGCGGGCCGGCGCGCCATCGCGGCACGATAGTCGTCCCACTGCTGCTTGTACGTCCGCGCGCGCGTGAACGCGTCGCGGATCACCTCTTCCTGCCCCATGCGCGTGAACGGATAACGCCGCACCTGGCCCGGCTGGAGGTTCGAGCTCTTGCGCGTGACGTTCTCGCCGAGCGCGAACTTGATGCCGGGCTTCGCCGTCGGCGGGAGCATCTCGCTGATCGGGCGGCCGACCTTGAGCTTCATCGTCACCGACTGGCCGCCGATCGTATTGGCCGAGCCGTGGAGGATGTTGATCATCGTCACGCCACCGGCGAGCGCGCGATAACCGCCCGCTGCCGTCGGGTTCAGGATGTCGGCGATGCGCACCATCGACGTCACCGAGAGCGATCCCTCGTTGATCGAGCCGTCCGCCATCATGTGCGAATGCGGGTCGATGATGCCGGGCATCACGAACTTGCCCGTCGCGTCATACGTCTCGGCGCCGGCCGGCGCCGTGAGGTTACGGCCGATCCGCGTAATGCGGCCGTTCTCGACGAGTACGTCGGTGTTCTGCTGCGTGCCGTTCGTCACCGTGATCACGGTGCCGTTCTTGATGAGCATCGGTGCGATGCGCCGTGCGGCGGGTGCTGCAGCCGGCGCACCCTGCGCCGCGAGCGGCAGCGACGCCGAGCCCATCGCGAGCGCGAGCGCGGCGGTCCGCGCGAGTCTCGTGGTGGTCATCAGCGCTCCTGGGGCGCACGCGCCCGGTCGGTGGTCTCACTGCTTTCACCAGCCGAGCGGCGGAGTCCCGCGAAGCGGCCCTCGTTCGACCCGGTGATGGCGATCGTGCCGGAGAGGACGCCGCGCTCGAGCGTGCCGCGGAACCTCGCCTCTTCGGTCCCTTCGTTCGTCGTGACGTTCGTCGAGAACTCGATCGAGCCGTCCGCGTTCACGACGAGGTCGACGATGTCGTTCGCGCCGAGATCGCCCTCGATCGTGCCGCGGTACTCGCCGTCCTGGTCGTGCAGCGCGAGCGTCGCGATGTACTCCCGGCCATTCATCTGCACCTGCAGTTGCCAGCTGCCCTCGAGACCCGGAGGACGCTGTCCACCGGCCGGAGCACCCGCCGCACGCGCCGGCGGCGCCGGCACGGTGTGCGGACGTCCATCGACCCACACCTCGCTCACGCGCGAGTCGGCCGCGAAGAGATCGGTGCCGCGCACCACGGTGAGGTTCGCGATCTTGCCCGTCTCGATCGACCCGAGTCGATCGCTCGCACCGAGCAACTCGGCGGAGCCAAGCGTCGCAGCGCGAATCACGTCATCAGCCGAGAGACCACCGGCGACGGCGCGACGCAGGTTCGCGACGAAGTCGGCGTGGTTGCCGCCGGCCTGGATCGCGAAGCGCACGCCCGCGGCCTTCAGCACGCCCGGAGTCCTGGGTGCCTGCACGCGAGAGCGGAGCAGCGAGACCGGTTCCGGTTCCACATCGGCGGTTGAACCGGCTGGCGCCGCGGCGCGGCGCGGG
>Ga0137353_1000205_pt1 | contig 10809 bp, 10 predicted proteins | sample EasRivERMLT760_2_FD_104759 | JGI IMG/M metagenome (GOLD analysis project Ga0137353, IMG submission 104759) | Soil microbial communities from meander-bound floodplain in the East River, Colorado, USA - East River MetaG ERMLT760_2 | ecosystem: Environmental > Terrestrial > Soil > Floodplain ...
CCGATGGAGGCGCCGAGCAGGAAGACGAGCAGCGGGAACGCGATGGTCACGGGCGCGGTCTCAGGGCGAAGAGGGCGATGCCGGCCGCCACGGCGACGTTGAGCGACTCCACGCCCGGGGCCATCGGAAGGGCGACCAACCCCGCGCAGGCGTCACGCACCGAGGCCTTCAGTCCGGCGCCCTCGTTGCCGACGACGAGCGCGAGTCGCGGCGGCGGCGTGAGCGTGTCGACGGCCTTCCCCTCCGCCGCCGCACCCCACATCGGCACCGACTGCGCGCCGAGGAACCCCACGAGCGCTTCCTCGGTACAACCGATCGTGCGATGCCGGAACTGGATGCCGACCGCGCTGCGCACGACCTTCGCGTTCCAGGGATCCACCGTGCCCGGAAGGACGAGCGTCGCGTGCACGCCGAGGGCCGCCGCGGTGCGCAGCAGCGTGCCGACGTTGCCGGGATCCTGGATGCCATCGAGCACGAGGAGCCGCGCGGCCGCCGGGAGCGAGAGCGCGTCGAGCGTCGCGCGCGGCTGCTCGGCCACCGCGAGCACGCCCTGCGGATTCTCGGTGTCGCTCGCCGAGACGAATTCGCGCTCGCTCACCCGCACTCCGTCGACGTCGCGCGCGGGGAGCTGTGCGGCGAATGCGGCGCCGCGCGGCGTGCGATCGATGAGGTCGCAGGTGAGCGCGCCGGTGATCTTGAGCGGCGACGCGAGCAGTTCCTCGACCGTGCGGACCCCTTCGGCGACGAAGAGTCCGCTCCGCTCCCTCGCCTTGCGGCGTGTCAGGTCCCTAGCTAGGGTCAATATCCTCATGCGAAAGCTCTCAACGCTGGTCCTCGCGGTGCTCGTCAGCGGCTGCGCCGTCTCCACGCAACAGGAAGTGGACATGGGCGCCGGCTACGCCCAGCAGATCGCGAAGGAGCTCCCCCTCGTGCAGGATGCGGAGCTCAATCGGTACATCAACGTACTCGGCGACTCCATCGCCCGCATCGCCGACAGCCGCAACCTGGACTGGCGGTTCTCGATCGTCGACAGCAAGGACGTGAACGCCTTCGCCGTCCCGGGCGGGTTCATCTACATCAACCGCGGCCTCATCGAGCGTGCGACGAACATGTCGCAGGTCGCCGGCGTGCTCGGCCACGAGATCGGCCACGTCACCATGCGCCACTCCATCCAGCAGATGCAGAAGGCGCAGGGGACGAACCTCGGCGTCACCGCGGTCTGCGTGCTCACGAGCATCTGCAACAGCGACGCGAGCTCGGCGGCCATCCAGATCGGCGCCAACGCGGCCTTCGCGAGCTTCTCGCGCCAGGATGAGGACGAGGCCGACGCCGAGGGCGTGAAGTACATCGTCGCCTCGGGCATCGACCCGGCCGGCATCCCCGAGATGTTCCAGATCCTGCTCGACGAGCGCAAGCGGAAGCCCGACGCGCTCGAGACCTGGTTCCGCTCGCACCCGCTCGAGGAGTCGCGCATCACCGCGGCGCGGCAGCGGATCTCGCAGTACCCGGCCGCCCAGCTGCGCGGGCTCACGAAGGACACGCCGAACTTCGAGGCGTTCAAGCGACGCCTCGCGGCGCTGCCACCGCCTCCGCCGTCGCGCTGAGGCACGCCCACGGCGCGGAAGGGCGCCGCCCGTTCGCGTTCCTAGAGCAGGCCGACGAATCGCTCGACGATCCCGCAGAACGCCGTCGACGCCTGCGCGCCCACCGCGACGACCTCCGCGTGGTTCAGCGGCGTCGGTGAGATCCCCGCCGCGGGATTCGTGATGAGCGAGATCCCGGCCGCCTCCATCCCGATCGCGCGCGCGACGATCACCTCGGGCACCGTGCTCATGCCGACCGCGTCGGCGCCCATCCGCTCGAGCATGCGGATCTCCGATGGTGTCTCGTAGGTCGGTCCGAGGAGTCCCGCGTAGACGCCGCTCTGGAGCGGACGCCCCTCGGTCCTGGCCGCCGTCTCGATCAACGCGTTGAGCCGCGCGCTGTACGGCGCGCTCATGTCGGGGAAGCGGACGTCGCCCTGCTCCACCCCGCCGATCAACGGATTGCGGAACATCAGGTTGATGTGGTCCGCGATCACCATCAGGTCGCCGGGCTTGAACGTGCGGCGGATGCCACCCGCCGCATTGGAGACGAACAGCACCTTCGCGCCGAGCGCATGCACCACGCGGATGGGAAAGGCCGCCTCGCGTGCGTCGTGCCCCTCGTACATATGGAAGCGGCCCGCGAGCAGCAGCACCTCGCGCCCGCCCAGCGTGCCGCGGATCATCTCGCCGCGATGTCCCTCGACCTTCGGCGCATGGAATCCCGGGATCTCGCCGTAGGGGATGCGCGTCGCGTCCTTCACGCGGTCGGCGAGCGCACCGAGGCCGGAGCCGAGGACGATCGCCGCCGCCGGCGCCTGCACCTTCAGGCGTTCGCGAACGGAATCGGCCGCACGCTGTGCCTCCGCGCGGCCATGCGACGGTGCACTGCTCATGCGACCTCCCGCCGCAGCGCGGCGATGTCGGCGTCCACGCGCGCGAGCAGCGCGCGCTTCCCCTGCTCCGGCAGGAACGCGTGCTCGAACGACTGCCGCCCAAGGCGCGTGAGCTCGTCGAACGTGAAGCCCAAGTGCCGCGCCGCGTGCCCGTACTCGGCGACGAGGTCGGTGCCGCTCATCAGGCGGTTGTCGGTGTTGATGGAGACCTTGAGGCCCGCATCGAAGTACGCGCGCAGCGGATGCGTGTCGTACGAGGCGACGGCGCGCGTCTGCACGTTGCTCGTGAGGCAGCACTCGATCGCCACGCCGGCGGTCCGCGCCTCGGCCATCAACGCGGGGTCGTCGATGAGGTGCGTGCCGTGCCCGATCCGCGTCGCGTGGCATGAGTGCATCGCCAGGGCGACCGACTGTGCGCCGTCGCCCTCGCCCGCGTGGCAGGTGCATGCGAGCCCGTGCGCCTGGCAGTGCGCGAAGGCTTCCGCGTGCACGGAGGCGGGGTTCCCTCTCTCCCCGCCGGCGAGGTCGAACCCCGCCACGCCCGCGTCCCTGTGGTCCACCGCGAGTCGCGCGAGCTCGAGCGACATCGCGCTCGGCATGTTGCGGATCGCGCAGACGACCATCCGCGCGACGATGCCGTGGTCGCGCTCGGCGCGCTGGAGACCCCGGAGTGCTGCTTCGAGGACCTGCGCGCCCGAGAGTCCCTCGTGCACGTTGAGCACCGGCGAGAAGCGCGTCTCGAGGTACCGGATCCCCTCGGCCGCCGCATCCTCGGCGAGTTCGTACGCGATGCGCTCGATCGCCTCGGACTGCTGCATCACCGCGAGCGTGTAGCTGAAGCGCTCGAGGTACTCCTCGAGGTCGTGCGCATCGTCCACGCGCATGAACTCGCGCAGCGCGTCGGCGTCGTCGCGCGGCATCAGCTTGCCCTGCTCGCGCGCGAGGTCGAGCATCGTCGCGGGACGCACCGAGCCGTCGAGATGGCAGTGCAGTTCCGCCTTGGGGATGCGACGGATCAGGTCGCTCGTGACGACGGTCATTCGTCGCCGGTCGCGTCGGCCTTCGCGCGCGCCGAGATGAGGCGCACCACATAGCCACCGGAGAGCGGCGTGTCCGCGCTCACCGGGATGCCGCGGCTGTCGGCGACGGCGCGCGTGCCGGCGCGCACCGCGGCGGCGGCGGCCGGGTCGGCCGCCTCGATCGCGTCGATGACGGTGCTGCCGGACGGGACGGAGAGTCCGGTGCCGTTCACGAAGACGCGCAGTGGTTCGGTCATGGGAGTGCGATGATGCGGGGGGCCTTGAGCGCGGCGTCCGGCACGAGCCGGCGGCCGGGGAGCGCCTTCAGGTAGTCGATGATCACGTCGAGGTCGGCGCGATTGAGTTCTTCCACGACCGCGCCGGACGTGAAGCGCGCACCGTCGCCTCCGGCGGCGAGGAAATCGGTCATGATCACCCGGTACTTGCGGCGGTCGTCGAACCGCGAGCCATCGGAGAGCGTGATCCTGCGGATGCGTGCGCCGGCCGGTGCCTTGGGATCGAACTCGATGCGCACGCCGCTGACGTGGTACCGGATCCCGTTCCCGGCGACGAGTGCCTCGAGGTACGGGCGCAGCGCGGCACCGGTGACGCTCACCGCGACCATGCGATTCCCGAAGGGCTGGATCTCGTAGAGGTCGCCCCAGGTCGCGGTACCCGCGCGCAGCTCGGTGCGGATGCCACCGTTGTTGGTCACGGCGAAGTCTCCGCGACCGCCGGCACGCAGTGCGTCCGCGAGCAGGTTGCCGAGCGCGTACTGCCCACCCTCGCGCGGCAGCGGCTCGGCCACGTCGACGACCGAGGCGGAGATGCGCGACGCGACCTGCTCCGTCGCGGCCTGCACGAGCTTCGCGATCGCGGGGTCCGGTGTGATGGAGTCGCTCGTCACCGAGCGGACCTCAGGACGTGTGCGCGTCGCGCCGGGTCCGAGCGACAGGTCGATGACGCCGAGCGCTCGGCCGCTCGACCGTGCCTGCACGATCGGTATCCCGTTCACGATCGTGTTCACGGGCGAGTGGGTGTGCCCGCTCACGATCGCGTCCACGTCCTGCGGCGCGAGGCGCGCCGCGATGTCGAAGATCGCGCCGTTGCACTTGTCGGGGTCGTTGCGCTCGCAGAAGCCGCCGATGTGCGCGACGACGATCACCGCCTGCGCGCCGCGCCGGCGCAGCGCCTTCGCGTGCGAGGTGATCACCGGCGCCGGGTCGGTGAACCGCAGGTCGGCCACGTGCTTCGGCATCGTCGTGCGCGGCGTCGCGGTATCGGCGATGCCGATCACGCCGACCTTGATGCCGTCGATCGTGAGCAGCGTGTCGTCCTGGATCCACTCGACGTCGCGACCGTCGGCGTAGGTGACGTTCGCGGCGAGCAGCGGCGCGCGGAGCTCGCGCATGCGGGCGCGCAGCGTGTCCTGCGTCCAGTCGAACTCGTGGTTGCCGATGGCGCCCGCGGCGACGCCGAACGCCTCGAGCACCGGCACCATCGTGCGGCCGTAGGCGAGGTTCGAGGCGGGCGTGCCCTGGAAGAGGTCGCCGCCATGCAGCACGACCGGCACGCAGAGCGGCGCGCACTCGGCGCGTGCCCTCGCGATCATCGCGCCGAGCTCGGCGGCGCCACCGCGATTCCCCGCGTTGCCGTCGGGACGCTTCGTGAGCGCGCCGTGCAGGTCATTGAATGCGATGACCCGAATGGACCGCCGTGGCTGGAGCAGGCTCCAATTCCGGGTGAGCACCTCTTCCGGCACGAGCTTGCCGCGACGCTTCACCTCGGCGATCACGAGGTCGCGGATCTCCGTCGGCGACTCGAAGACCACCGGCGCGCCCGCCAGCATCGTGTAGCCGCCCGCCCCGCCCGCGCGATAGTTGTTCACCGCGACGGTGAAGCTGTCGGTCTCCGACATCGGTGCGCCCTTGAACCGCAGCGAGGTGATGCGACTGCCGATGGGCTTCGACAGGTCGATCACGTACTCGGCGCCGGCGAGGATGTCGAAGTTGAAGCCGGGGATCCGGGGGTCGGGCCGCGCGCGCAGCTCGCCCTGGCCATCGGCTTCGACGACCCAGTAGCGCGCACTGTGCTCGAGGAACGCGCGCACCTGCTTCCCCGTGAGCTTCACCGCGCGCAGCGTGTTCTCATACGGATAGAGCTGTGCGATCTGGCGCGTGGTGATCGGTCCGGGCTGCAGTTCGGCATCGACCGTGAATGCCGCGGCGACGCTCAGCTGGGCGCCGGTCGCGCGCATCTGCACCGCCTGGATGAGATCGACGAGCGCCATGTCGCGCACGCGCGCCGAGTCGGTGCGCCAAGCGAACGTCGTGCTGCCGATGACCTCGTTGGAATGGCGCACCGCCGACGCGTGCGCGCGCGCCACCGCCTTCACGACCGCCGCCGATTCCACGTGGCCGCGCGCCTGCACGAGTTCGCCACCGCGCGAGGTCACACGCCAGCGCCCTGCCTGCTTCTCGAGCGCGAAGGTCGCGATCGCGAGGCTCGTCGCCCAGTTCCGCGCCTGCACCACGAGCACGCCGTTGATCGTCGTGTCGCGCACCTCGCGATGCGAGTGCCCGATGACGATGAGGTCGATGCCCGGCACCTCGCGCGCGACGCGTCCCATCGCGTTCTCGCTGCCCAGGCGAGTCGAGGCGGTGTCGTATGACGACTCGCCGCCAAGGCCGGAGTGCGCGACCACGACGACGAGGTCTGCGCCGGCCTCGCGTGCCGCGCGCACCTGCGCCGGCAGCGCCTGCACGATGTCGCCGACGCGCAGGCGGCCCTTCAGGTTGTCGCGGTCCCAGACCATCGCTCCGGGCGTCGTCACGCCGATAATCGCGACCTTCACGCCGCCGCGCGTCACTACCGTCATCGCGCCGAACGCACGCCCGCCGTCGAGGCGCTCGGTGTTCGCGGCGAGGAACGGGAACCTGGCCTGCTTCGTCGCGCGATCGAGGATGTCGAGTCCGTAGTTGAACTCGTGGTTGCCCACCGCCGCCGCGTCATAGCGCATGGCGTTCATCGCGGCGATGACGGGGTGCGGCGCGCGCGGATCGATGCGCGCCGCGACGTAGGTCATTCGGGTTGCCCTGCAGCAGGTCGCCCGCGTCCACGAGGACGACGCGCCCGGGGGCGCTCATGCGCAGCGAATCGACGATCGTCGCGACTCGGGCCAGGCCGCGGGTGGAGTCGATGGCGTTCGCGTAGTAATCCCAGGCGCGCAGCCGGCCGTGGACATCGGTGGTCGCGGCCACCTTGATCTCCACGCGCTGTTGCGCTGGGAGGGGGACGGCGGCGAGGAGGCTCGCGGCGAGCAGGGCCAGGGGAGGCCGGCGCGACGTGGTCAGCATCCCGAAAACTAGTCCCGGCAACCGTTTACGGGCAGGCGCTCAATAGTTGGCCTTTCCCCTGCGGAGGCCCCAACTTGAAGCGCACGCCGATACGAGTTCGTGACCCGTCCGGGACTGCCCGGTCATCCGAGACCGCGGCATCTTCATGCCCGTGCCCTGCCCCTGCACCGCACCTCGATGAAACCGCTCATCATCGGAATCGCCGGTGGCACCGGCTCCGGCAAGTCCACCGTCGCCCGTCGTGTCGCCGACTCCCTCGCGGGCGCGCAGGTCGCCTTCATCGACATGGACGCCTACTATCGCGACCACCGGCACCTCTCGCTGGAAGAGCGCCGACGCGTGAACTGGGACCACCCGGACGCCTTCGACCTCGCGCTGCTCGGCGAGCACCTCCAGACGCTCAGCCGCGGCGAGGCGATCGACAAGCCGGTGTACGACTTCGTCAAGCACTCGCGGGCCCCGGAGACGGTGCGCATCGAGCCTGCCGACGTGATCGTCATCGACGGCATCCTGCTCCTCGTGGATGAGCGCGTGCGGCGCGAATGCGACGTGAAGGTCTTCGTCGACACCGACGCCGACATCCGCCTCATCCGGCGCATCCTCCGCGACATGGCGGTGCGCGGCCGGCCGCTCGAGGAGATCCTCGACCAATACCTCAATACCGTGCAGCCGATGCATCTGCAGTTCGTCGAACCGAGCAAGCGCTACGCCGACATCATCATCCCGCGCGGCGGCGAGAATGCGGTCGCGATCGACCTGCTCCTCGCCTCCATCTCGCGGCGCCTCGCGGGATCGCTCGCGTGAGCGCGCCCACCGGCGGTGAGCGGATCCTCGTCGTCGATGACGAGCCCGATATCGTCGCGCTGGTCGTCTACCACCTCGCCAAGGCGGGGTACCGCGTCTCCTCGGCGTCGTCAGGACCGGACGCGATCGCGCTCTGCAAGCGCGAACGGCCCGCGCTCGTCGTGCTCGACCTCATGTTGCCCGGGATGTCGGGCTTCGATGTGCTCGCCAAGCTGCGCGAGGACGAATCGACCGCCGGCATCGCCGTGCTCATGCTCACCGCGCGCAAGGAAGAGCCCGACCGCATCCGCGGCCTCGAGCTCGGCGCCGACGACTACCTCACCAAGCCGTTCAGCCCGCAGGAGCTCGTGCTGCGCGTCGCCGCGATCCTGCGCCGCGTGTCGGCGAGTGGCGAGGTCGCGGACGTCATCGCCATCGGCCCCATCCGCATCGACCGCTCGGCGCACCACGTCACCGTCGAGGGCCACGAGATCGAGCTGACGCCGATCGAGTACAAGCTGCTCCTCACGCTCGCCGAGCGGCGCGGACGCGTGCAGGGGCGCGCGCAACTGCTCGAGACCGTCTGGGACGCGGCCCCCGACATCCAGACCCGCACCGTCGACATGCATGTCCAGCGGTTGCGCACCAAGCTGCATCCCGCGGGCGACGTGATCGAGACGGTGCGTGGCTTCGGCTATCGCGTGAAGTCACCCGGCGCGCGCGAGGCCTGAGGCCCGCGTGCGGCTGACCCAGCGCCTCCTTCTCGGAGCGCTCCTCGTCGTCGGCTTCCTCGCCGCGGCGATCCTCGTGATGGTCGACCGGCAGCTCGGCTCGCGCCTGCGCGACGACGCGACGACCTTCCTCGCGCGCGAGGCGCGGCTCGTCGGCGACCTGTGGCTGCGCGACTCCGTGTTCCCCGATTCGCTCGCCGACCGCAGCGGTGCGGCGCTCGGACGCCGCGTGACGCTCGTGCGCCTCGACGGGGTGGTGATCGGCGACTCGGAGTTCGACGACGCGGGGCTCGCGCGGCTGCAGAACCACGCGACCCGCCCCGAGGTCGCCGCCGCGATGCGCGGCGAGACCGGCGTCGCGCGACGGCCGTCTCCCTCCACCGGCGACGTGGAGCTCTACGTCGCGGTGCCGGTCGATGGCCGCGGCGTGGCGCGCGTCTCGCTCCCCACGGCGAGCCTCGACGCGGTGATCCGCTCGTCGCGCCTCGATGTCGCGACCGCCGCGATCCTCGCGCTCCTCGGAGCGCTCGCCCTCGCCTTCCTCTTCTCGCGCTCGGTCTCGCGCCCGGTGGAGGAGCTGCGCGACGTCGCGCAGGCGATCGCCGACGGTGACCTCGCACGCCGTCCCATGCTCTCCGCGCCGGGAGAGGTCGGCGAGCTGGCGACGGCGGTGCGCGCGCTCGCCGAGCAGCTCTCGGCGCGCCTCCATGCGCTCGAGACGGAGGAGGCGCTGCTCCTCCAGGTCACCGAGTCGCTCAACGAGGGCGTGATCGCCGTCGACACGCAGCAGCGCGTGGTGCGCATGAACGAGACGGCGCGCCAGCTGCTCGGCGTCCGCGATGCGCTGCCCTTCCCGCTCGACCTGCTCCCGCGCGAGGTGGCGCTGCGCGACGCGCTGCTCGCCGCCTTCGCGGGGGAGACGACCGAGGGCGCCGAGGTCGTGATCTCGGGTCGCACGCTCAACGTCACGGCGCGACCGCTCACCGAGGGCGGCGCCGTGCTCGCGCTCTTCGACCTCACGCGCGTGCGGCGGCTCGAGGCGGTGCGGCGCGACTTCGTCGCCAACGTCTCGCACGAGCTGCGCACGCCGCTCACGATCGTCGGCGGCTTCGCCGAGACGCTCGCCGGCGAGGATGTGCCGTTCGAGGCGCGGAAGGGCTTCACCGAACGCATCCTGAGCAACACGCGCCGCATGCAGCGGATCGTGGACGACCTGCTCGACCTCTCGCGCATCGAGTCTGGTGGCTGGGTGCCGAATCCCTCGCCGATCGCGCTCGCCGCGGTCGCGGCCGATGTGCTCGCCGGCGCGCGTGATGCCGCGGCGCAGAAGGGGCTCACCGTCGTCACCGAGATCGCCGCGGACTCGGCGAGCGTGCATGCCGATGCGACGGCGTTGCGCCAGGTGCTCGGCAACCTCGTGGACAATGCGATCCGCCACACCGAGAGCGGCCGCGTCTCGCTCTTCACCAAGCGCCACGAGCGCGGCGTGATCGTCGGCGTGCAGGACACGGGGATCGGCATCGCACCGGAGCACCTGCCGCGCATCTTCGAGCGCTTCTATCGCGTGGATCCGGGGCGCTCGCGCGAGCAGGGGGGGACCGGGCTCGGCCTCGCCATCGTGAAGCACCTCGTCGAGGCGCACGGCGGACGCGTCCGGGCCGAGAGCGAACTCGGTCGGGGGACCAGCATCACTGCCCTCTTCCCCGACCCCGTTACACATCCGTTGCAGCGCCGTGGGGCGCCCGGTACCAGGCCGTCTGAGCTTTGATGCGTCCGCGTCGCCACGGCGACCGGACCGAACGCCATCAATCCTGACGAGACGCCCATGCGCCCTGTTACGAAGCTCTTCTCGATCCTCGCCCTGAGTCTCGCGCTGCCGGCCTTCGCTGGCGCGCAGGAAGCCGCCACCACCGGCCGCATCGTCGGACGCATCATCGACGCCGGGTCCGGGACCGGGCTCTCCGATGCCGGCCTGCAAGTCGTCGGCACGTCGATCGGCGCGACGTCGGGCGTTGACGGTCGATTCACCATCGCCAACGTCCCCGCTGGCACCGTGACGATCCAGGTGCGACGCATCGGCTACGGCCCCAAGACGGTCACCGGACTCTTCCTCGAGGGCGGCAAGACGCTTCAGCAGGACATCTCGCTCGTGCAGGCGAGCGTGCAACTCAGCGCGACGGTCGTCACCGCCGATGCGGAGCGCGGCTCGGTGAACGACGCGCTCGATGCGCAGCGCACCGCGACCGGCATCGTGAGCGCCGTGACATCCGAGCAGATCGGCAAGAGCCCGGACGGTGATGCCGCGAAGGCGATCCAGCGCGTCTCCGGTGTCACGGTCCAGGACGGCCGCAGCGTCTTCGTGCGCGGCCTCGGCGAGCGTTACACGGTCACGAGCATGAACGGCGCGCGACTCCCGAGCCCCGAGCCCGAGAAGCGCTACG
>Ga0137353_1000207_pt1 | contig 10586 bp, 7 predicted proteins | sample EasRivERMLT760_2_FD_104759 | JGI IMG/M metagenome (GOLD analysis project Ga0137353, IMG submission 104759) | Soil microbial communities from meander-bound floodplain in the East River, Colorado, USA - East River MetaG ERMLT760_2 | ecosystem: Environmental > Terrestrial > Soil > Floodplain ...
CATCGATTCGGGCAGGACATATCACATATTCAACCTGATTGGCTTCGGGATGGAATTCCATTTCTACCACGGGATAGGTTTTTATTTCACCAGATGGATTGCGACAAACTATAACTGCTAATTCATTTTTGAATGGCACCATTGTTTCTGCAATACACTCAACGTTTGGCAGATTGTCTAAATCCGAAATTTGACGAATGACTTTTACACCATTCCCATCGTATCCAAACTCCGTACATTTCCAAACGAAAGGTAACTGTAAATTAGAATCCACTAAATCGACTACTAACTCTTTTAGAGAAGCAAATCGTTTAAAATCGGCTGTCGGGATGTTGTTTTTGCTGTAAAAATCTTTTTGAATTCCTTTATTTTGAATGAGTTTCAAAGTTTTTGGTGAAGGATAGACTTTTAATCCTTCTTCTTCCAGTTTCACCAAAGCTTCAAGATTAACGAGTTCGATTTCGAAAGTTAAAATGTCCACTTGTTTTCCAAAGTTGTAAACAGTTTCAAAATCCATCAAATCGCCTTGAAAGAATTTATTGCAAGCAATTTTGCAAGGAGCCTCATCACTTGGATCGAGAACATAAGTTTGAATGTCGAATTTACGAGTGTCAAACAAAAGCATTTTGCCAAGTTGTCCGCCACCGAGAATTCCTAATTTAAAATCGGAAGAAAAATAATTCATTGTTGTGCTGAAATTTATCTGTAATGTTGATTGTACAAAGATACTTTTAATTGACTAATAATAAAAAGATACAAGTTGTAAAAAAAGATTGACAGTTTATTTCAGTATGGAGAATTTTATCTTCTTACAATCACTTTTTTTTGAAAATTACCATTGTTCGTTTCAATCTTTAAATTATAAAATCCCACCGGAAGATTTTCAACATTTATCGAAAACTGACTTCTAACGAAAGGATTATTGTATTTTCCGATAAACATTCCGTCTATTGAGTAAATTGAAACTGCATTAACAGCATTGTTTTCAGGGGTATTAATTGTAATGAGTTCTGATGTCGGGTTTGGAAAGGCTATAACTTCGTAAGGGCTATGTGATTCATTGTCGGATAAAGAACTCTTAGAATAACAGAATGAATTAACCATATTTTGGTTTCTTATTAAATCGGCTATTTTATTATTTGAAAATCCAGTATTAGTGGTGTGATTATAAAAAACCAAATCCAATGTTTGATTGCTGGTTCCAAACCAATCTTGAAGGATTGTGCTGAAAACTCTTCTGTAGTCATGCTGAACGGTTTTAACTTGAAAATTATTAGCAGTAACAGCCTCGGATAAATTAATATTTGTACCTGAGATTCCTGGATTTATGCAGTTGCCAAAAACAAACATTGGGGCAATTTCGCCATGATCGGTACCTAAACTTGCGTTTTCACCTGTTTTTCTTCCAAATTCCGAGAAAGTTACCGCTATGACATCATTTCCCATATTTTGGTTGTTCAAATCAGTAATGAAAGTATTGATCGCTTCCGATATTTGAGATAAAAGCTTTGCATGATTGCCCAAATGGGTCGTATCGCTCGCCGCTACTTGCTTTTCATGAGTGTCAAATCCGCCTACTTTAACTAAATAAACTTTGGTTTGAAGACCCCCTGAGATAAAACGTGCTACTGTTTTTAACTGATTGGATAAATTGGTATTAGGATAAGTTAAAGAATTGCTTCCCGAATTAAAAGAATTCGAAATAGTTTGAGCGTATAAATTTGTAGAGGTATCATTGTTGATGATATATTGGATTAATCCCCCGTATTCTGAATCTGGAATATTTGCGGGGGGTTGTCCGCCTAATCCATTTACAACAGTATAAAATCCAGATAAATCCTGTCCGCTAATATTTAAAGACATTCCATGTTCAACTTCTCCATGAAAACCTAATGAATTGTCATTGCTTCCTAATTGAATTCCCAGTGGAAAGTTCGAATTTAAAAAATCAGTATAATAATTCTCTAGGAAACGACCTATCCATCCACTGTCAGAATTGTTATTGTCCAATGTTCCATCTCCTCCAGTGAGCCATAAATCAGTAGATTTAAAATGGGATTTGTCCTGAGAAGGATAGCCAACACCTTGAATGATCCGCATCAAACCTTTTTCATATAAGCTTTTGAATCCGGTTAAAGAGGGATGGATCCCTACCTGATTCGTTAATGATAAAGTTGAATCCAGGTTTATAATTCCATTTGAAACTCCAACATTGTTAAGTTTTATGTTGGGGCGTAATTTGGCATAAGCGTCGTACTGATTCAGGGGTACAATGGTATTTAATCCATCATTGGCCCCAGCCAATTGAATCAGTACTATTTTTTTTGAGTTGGGATCAGGGCAGGAGGTCATTCCTGCTGATTTGAAAAGCGCAAAGACTTCTGATGGCAATAATGAAAGTACACTAGCTGTAGAAGTCAATTTTATAAAATTTCTTCTTTTCATTATGTTATTGGTTTATGGTTATTGGTTAATTTTTTAAATAATACTAAAACATTTGAGATTCTGGAGTTCTTAAAATCTTGCTGATAAGTAATTTTAGCCGAGATTCGACGACAGTGTTGTCATTTGTACTAATAAAGGAATTCCAGGCATCGGCCCAATAATCACCGGAAAGACCTTGCAGGAGAAAAGCATTCATAAAATAGGTAATACGAATTGAATCGGTTTCCTGTGCAAAAAGAGTATTGCATAATTCAGAAGTTAGGATAAAAGGGTCAGAGGGATTTGATACAATGGAGCCTTTTTTAATGACTTCTGATATGTTTATTTTGGTGGAGATATTGATATTTCCATTAATTCTGTTTATTCCATCGAGTAATGATTCCCCTAATTTATATTTTGCTATTAAGGTTGAGGAAGAAATCCAGGTTTTATCAAAATCGGGCGCTTGGTAATAGGCAGCGTGTCCGGCAACATTTTCAGGTTCAAACAAAATCATATTTGAGCGTACAAAAAAGGTGTTGTTAACGAAATTCATCCAAAAAACAGTATAGAAATTCATTGGGTTTGAATTAGGATCGGGGATTGTTGCATGTAAATACGTGCATATTTCGGATAATTGTTGAAGGGGGGATTTTATTATTCCACCTAAGATTTCATCGCTCGCATTTCTATCATCTAAATCATAAAAATGTTGACTTTCTAATAATTTTCTGACTACAGGAACAATTTCATAACCATTGTTGTAAAGGTCTTTTGCTAATGGACTTATTATATCATTTTCTACCTCCTCTGAAATATTGCTTTTCACAAAATAAGTATAGATTTTTCTGCAAATGTTTTTTGCTGTGGCAGATTGGTTAAAAACCATTTCGATATAACTGTCCAATTCAGCATCCATTGAAACTGCGTCACTGGCGGGCGTGATTATTTTGTTATTAAAAGCCTCGCTGAACGTTTTAGGTGTCGTATTATGGTCGGAAAATTTGTTATAGCCTTTTGGAATTCCGGTTTCCGGATCAATTATGGATCGATCCGGTTTTCTTTTAAACCCAGTCAAGACCCTTGCTGTCTGGATAATATCGGATTCGGTATAATTCGTGTAATTTCCACCTGCAATTTGTGGACCTTTGCCAATGGTGAATAATTCCAAAAATTCGCGGGCATAGTTTTCATTTGGTGAGCTCTTTATGTTAGAGGTGTTATTAAGAAAATAGAGCATAGAATTATTGAGTGTCATTTTTTTTGCCAGCTTTTTATAATTCCCATAAGAATAAAATAGAAGCAGTCGGATGTAATCATAAAATTCTGTTGCTGATCCGGATACCTCAGTATTTTTTATAATTGTAAATCGAGTGGATAAAAAATGACAAAGCTTGAATTTTAACGTTGGACTATTAATGGCATTGTACCACCACCATCCGGCTACAATGGTGGCTTTTCTGTTTTGATCAGAAAAGGAAGTGGGTAAATTTGTTGATTTAGTCCAATAGCCATCAGGTGCAGTCGTCGGTAATGGGTCATAAGGCAAATTCAATGTAAGCGGATTGTCAACTAATAAGAAATCTAAAGCTTGGTTTGGAGTTAATTTCGAATATTGGTCTATTAGGGTTTTAGTATAAACAAAAGTTGCTCTTCGCAATAAATGTTTCGCGTTTTTGACGCCTAAAACTGTAGTACTTGGATTTAAAGAAGCCATAGTTTTACTGTTTTTAATTTCCTACTAATAAATTTATGGATAAATGAATTCAATTCAATTTTTTTTCGATTAATGCCTTTTAATTCCTGTTTAACTGTTTGTTTTTAAGGAAATTACGTGTTTATTTTTAATTCCGTCGGCATCTGTTTTATTAGGATAATTAGCGCATTCAATTAGTAGATACAAATTAATGTTCAATTAGCAATTGTAAAAAGCGAAATACCTATCTTTGCAAATTATTTTAAAATTCAAAATAGTGATACAACTCCACGATAAACAATTTGTTCCGTTTATTTCTGCTCAGGAAATAGAATTTGCAATTGCCAAAATGGCGGCTTAAGTAGAAGCTGATTATGCCGATGAAATACCCGTGTTTATAGGTGTATTAAATGGTTCTTTTATGGTGGTTTCTGATTTTTTGAAACAGTATAAAAAACCATGCGAAGTGTCTTTTATTAAGTTAGCCTCGTATGAGGGTACTTCTTCGACAGAAAGTATAAAGCAATTGATCGGTTTAAACCAAGATTTGTCAGGTCGTTCAGTTATAGTTATTGAGGATATCGTCGATACAGGAAACACGTTGGTTGAACTTAAAGAGTTGTTCAAAAAAGAAAATGTGAAAAGTTTTAAAATTGCCACACTTTTTTTCAAACCTGACGCTTATAAAAAAGATATAAAAATAGATTATATTGGAGTTAGAATTCCGAATAAATTTATCGTAGGTTTTGGTTTGGACTATAATGGTTTAGGTAGAAATTTACCTGAAATTTACCAGTTAGAAGTATAAAAATAAAGAAGCAAGAGTTAAAGGTTATGAGTCCGGAGATTTAAAAAAGAAACCTTTTATTCGAGTAATGCATTGCAAATAACACATAATAAAAAAAACACATATAACTAACATAATAAAAATGATCAATATCGTATTGTTTGGAAAACCTGGCGCAGGAAAAGGAACTCAAGCAGAATTTTTAAAAGAAAAATATAAATTAACACACATTTCTACAGGAGATGTTTTTCGTTACAATTTAAAAAACAATACCGAATTAGGGAAGTTAGTACAAACCTATATGGATGCGGGGGATTTGGTTCCAGATGAGTTGACTACACAAATGCTTATTGATGAAGTAAAGAAGCACCCGGATACAAACGGAGTTTTATTTGACGGATATCCAAGAACGATTTCACAGGCTGAAGCTTTGGATGAATTTTTACTCTCGATGGGTTCAAAAGTGGCAGCTACAATTGCACTTGAGGCCGATGATGAAATCTTAATTCAACGATTACTTGAAAGAGGTAAAACTAGCGGAAGAATTGACGATCAGGACGAAGACAAAATCAGAAATCGTTACCAAGAATACAATGAAAAAACGGCTCCTTTAATGGGGTATTACAAACAGCAAGATAAGTTTCATGCCGTAAATGGGATAGGGACGATTCAAGAAATTACTGAGAGATTAAGTACTGTTATTGATAATTTGCTGTAAAAAAAATAAAGAATTAAAGTTCGTCATGAAGTTAATCGCTTCAAGCTTTAGTTCTTATATTTTGAAACAAAAAAAATGGAAATACTTATAATATTTTTCTTAATCATCCTAAATGGGGTTTTTTCCATGTCGGAAATTGCATTGATTTCGGCCAGAAAAAACAGATTGGAAAATGCTGCTAAAAAAGGGAATTCCAGTGCGAAAATCGCTTTGGATCTGGCTAATTCGCCCAATAAATTTTTATCTACGGTACAAATTGGGATTACCTTAATCGGTATTTTAACTGGTATTTTTAGCGGAAAAAAAATCACAGACGACGTCTATATGTTTGTTGAGGGTTTTGTGGTTTTAAAGCCATACGCACATACATTGGCGGTTGGAATTGTGGTAGTTACTCTGACTTTTTTCTCATTGGTTTTGGGAGAATTGTTGCCAAAGAGGATAGGGTTAAATCATCCTGAAGCAATTGCAAAGGCCGTGGCTTTGCCAATGAGGACGATTTCGATAATTACCGCTCCATTTATTTGGATGCTGACTGTTTCTACCGAATTTTTATTGAAAGTTTTGATGATAAAACCTTCGGCAGAAGGGAAAGTTACCGAAGAAGAAATAAAAGCCATTATCAAAGAAGGTACAGAAGGCGGTGAAGTACAGGAAATCGAACAAGACATTGTTGAGCGTGTTTTTCATATTGGTGACAGAAAAGTCAATTCGTTGATGACGCACAGGAAATCAGTAGTTTTCTTGCCGCTTAATTCGGATAAAAATCAAGTGAAGCATCTGATGTTGAAAGAATTGCATTCCATTTATCCGGTATATGGAAGTAATTACGATGATATTGTTGGGGTTGTTAACCTGAAAAATATATTTGCCCATTTTGAAAAAGATAATTTCAATTTGGCTGATATTATGACCGAGGCGCCATTTATTATGGAACAGACTTCGGCCTATAAGGCGCTGGAGAACTTCAAGGAAAGTGGCGTTCACTATGCTTTTGTGTCCGATGAATATGGCATTTTTCAAGGTATCATTACTTTGAATGATATTTTGGAAGCTTTAGTAGGAGATGCCGCCGAGTTTTATAAGGAAGATTTTCAATTGGTTGAGAGAGAGGATGGAACATGGTTGGTAGATGGACATTATTCCTTGCATGATTTTCTGACTTATTTTGAATTGGATGAATTAATTAATGACTATGAAGTGACCACTGTAAGTGGGTTAATAATGACCGAGCTTTCTCGTATTCCGAAACAAGGCGAGAAATTAATTTGGCATAAATTTGAGTTAGAGGTCATCGATATGGATGGCGTGAAGATTGATAAGGTAATGGTTAAATCATTGCGAAAATAATTGTGATTATCGAGAGGTAACCGCTGAATACTAAAAAAAATGACTGAAGGGAATTTTGTAGATTACGTAAAAATATATGTTTCTTCTGGAAAAGGAGGAAAAGGTTCTACGCACTTACATAGAGAAAAATTTATCGAAAAAGGTGGGCCTGATGGAGGTGATGGTGGGCGTGGGGGACATGTTTATCTTGTAGGAAACAAAGGATTATGGACATTATTCCATCTTAAGTTTGCACGACATATCAAAGCAGGTCACGGTGGTGATGGTGGTGGTGATAGAAGTACGGGAGCTGATGGAGAAGATAAGTACATTGAAGTACCGTTGGGAACTGTAGTAAAAGACAAAGAAACTGGAGAAGTTTTGTTTGAAATTACCGAAGACGGTGAGAAAAAAATACTTTCTCGCGGCGGAAAAGGCGGTCTTGGAAACTGGCACTTTAGAAGTTCAACCAATCAAACGCCAAGGTATTCTCAACCGGGATTACCAGGGGTTGAAATGGATGTTATTTTAGAGTTAAAAGTATTGGCCGATGTAGGATTGGTAGGTTTTCCTAATGCGGGAAAATCAACCTTATTGTCTGTTTTGACTTCTGCCAAACCAAAAATTGCCGACTATCCTTTTACTACTTTAAAACCAAATCTTGGAATTGTAGCTTACAGAGATTTTCAATCTTTTGTAATTGCCGATATTCCGGGGATTATTGAGGGAGCTGCGGAAGGAAAAGGATTAGGACATTATTTCTTGCGTCATATCGAGCGTAATTCGACTTTATTGTTTCTTGTCCCTGTGGATACACCGGATATTAAAGCTGAATATGATATTTTAGTAAATGAATTGACAAAGTACAATCCGGAGATGCTGGATAAAGAGCGTTTGTTGGTGATTTCAAAATGTGACATGCTTGATGATGAACTTAAAACAGAATTGAAGGCCGAATTAGACGTTGCATTCAAAGATGTTCCTTATATGTTTATTTCATCCGTTACCCAACAGGGTTTGACGGAATTGAAAGATAAATTATGGAAGATGTTGAATGAATAAAAAAATATTTTAAAAAGAGCCCTATTTTAGGGCTTTTTTTTTGTGAGAAATTGTTACATATTGTGAAAATGAATTATTTTCGCATAACTAAAATTTTAATTTATGAAAAAAATAATATTATTCTTGACCATGTGTCTGATGGCTTTCCCGGTGAGAGCGGACGAAGGTATGTGGTTTTTGATGTTTATCGAAAGATTGAACCATAGAGATATGGAAAAAATGGGTCTGCAGTTGACTGCCGAAGAAATTTACAGCATCAATCATCATAGTTTGAAAGATGCAGTGGTTCAGTTTAATGGGGGATGTACCGCTGAAATCGTTTCAAAAGAAGGGTTGGTATTGACAAACCACCATTGCGGTTATAATGCAATAGCGGAACTTTCGACTAAAGAGCAGAATTATTTGAAAAATGGTTTTTGGGCTTTAGATAAAAGTGCGGAGTTAAAGCCAAAATCTTTGTACGTTCGTTTCTTTGTTCGTATGGATGATGTTTCTAAAAGAATTTTATCTAAAGTAAATGATAAAATGTCTGAATCAGAGCGTAATAAAATCATTCAACAAGAAATGGCTTTGATTGAAAAAGAAAATAATGAAGGTGGGAAATACACTGTTTCGGTACGTCCTTTCTTTCAAGGAAATGAGTATTACTATTTTGTTTACCAAGATTATAAAGATGTTCGTTTGGTGGGAACACCTACAGAAAGTATTGGAAAATTTGGTGGAGATACAGATAACTGGGAGTGGCCTCGTCACACTGGAGATTTCTCTATGTTCAGAGTTTATGCTGATAAAAACGGAAATCCTGCAGAATACTCGAAGGGCAATGTGCCTTTGACTCCAAAACATTATTTGCCAATAAGTTTGAAAGGTGTTAAAGAAAATGATTTCGCTATGATTTTGGGGTATCCTGGAAGAACAAATCGTTGGATGCCGGCAAACGGAATTGAACAAAACGTCAATTATGCATATCCTGCTTGGGTTGAAGGAGCCAAAACAGGAATGGATAAAATGAAAACATATATGGACAAGGACGCAACTGTTCGTTTGCAATACGCGTCTAAATATGCTTCAACGGCTAATTATTGGAAAAATCGTCAAGGAATGATTGATGCTTTGACTAAAGCAGGGACCGTGAAAGCAAAAACTGGACAGGAAACCAAATTTAACACATGGGCTAACAAGCCAGAAAATAAAGAAAAATATGGTAATGTCATAGCAACTATTAATGATTACTATGCTAAAACCAATCTGAAATCACGTCATGATAATTATCTGACTCAACTGACTAGAACCGCTGCTTATGGTTTGGCTCCAGCTACTATTGGAAATTCTTTGATTGAATATTACAAATCGGATGATGCAAAAAGAGCCGAGTTGCTTCCTAAATTGCAAACCCAAATTGATGGTGTATTTCAAAATTTCTATGCCCCACTAGAGAAAGAAGTATTTATCGCTCAGTTAAATTTATATACTTCAAAAGGGGCTGAGTATGGACTTTCGTCTGTATTGGCTAAATTGAAAGGAGAGAACAAAGGTGACTTTACAAATTATGTAAATTCTGCTGTTGACAAAAGTATATTCGCCACTAAAGAAAGCGTTTTGGCTTTTATGAAAAACCCAAAACCGGAAGAGATTGTTACAGATCCTTTGTATGTGATTTCAAATGTACTTTCGACAAAACTTAGGTTTAAAACAGACGAGCAAATTCTTTTTGATGAAAGTTTTGCAAAAGCGTACCGCGCAATGGTTGAAGGTTTAAGAGAATCCAAAACAAATGCGATTCAATATCCAGATGCCAACTCTACTTTGAGACTGACTTACGGAAAAGTACGTGCTTTGCCTGCAGATAAGCGTAATGACGCAAAAGTGAACAACTATACTACTTTGGCAGGAATGGTGAATAAGTATAAAGCAGGAGATCAAGAATTTGATTTGCCGGAAAGATTGTTGGAGTTGAACAAAGCAAAAGATTTTGGTCAATATGCGGATAAAGCGGGCTATATGCCCATGAATTTTTTAACAGACAATGATATTACTGGCGGAAATTCAGGTTCGCCTGTCCTTAACGGAAAAGGGGAGCTGATTGGAGTGGCATTTGACGGAAACATTGAAGCTATGGCTGGAGATGTTATTTTCGATAAGAAACTTCAAAGAACAATTAATCTTGATATTCGTTATGTACTGTGGATAATCGACAAATATGCAGGAGCAAAGAACATCATTGAAGAAATGACAATTGTCAAATAATTTGTTTTTTTGTTACAAATGTAAACCCGTCTCATTCATGTGAGACGGGTTTTTTGTTTATTCCTGGAAACTTGATGAGATGCAAATATAAATTTCCTTATTTTTGAGGAATGAAACTGCTTTTGCTTTTTTTTCTATTTCCGTTTATTCTTTTTGCCCAATCCAATTTGGCCAGAGCGGAGAAATTATTTTCGGATGGGAAATATTCGGAAGCGAGACCTATTTTTGAGACCATTTTAGTTTCTAATGCTTCTGATTTGAAAGTATTGGAATATCTGGGGGATATTGCGAGTCACACAGAGTTTTGGGATACAGCCATCAAA
>Ga0137353_1000208_pt1 | contig 10480 bp, 14 predicted proteins | sample EasRivERMLT760_2_FD_104759 | JGI IMG/M metagenome (GOLD analysis project Ga0137353, IMG submission 104759) | Soil microbial communities from meander-bound floodplain in the East River, Colorado, USA - East River MetaG ERMLT760_2 | ecosystem: Environmental > Terrestrial > Soil > Floodplain ...
GAAAAACCAACGTCAACAAACCCATTTGAAAATATGAATACACCAGCATCACAATCACCGTGGAAAACGTAAGCAAAACAGAAGGAATGTGAAACGTGAGACAGATCCTAACGCCAGACGACCTGAAAAAGGGCGAATTAATTCCGCCCGGTTGGTATCCATGCGAAATCGTCGAGTATGACGAGAAGGATGCAGATACCGATGGTTCCACTAATTGTTTCTTTCATTTCAAGGTTCTTGTTGAAGGTCCCTATAAGGGCATTGTTGTGCGTCGTTTATTCAATGAGAAGGCTCTTGGATTCGGAAAGGCACTTTGGGCTACGCTCAAGCTGCCATACGATCCTCAGAAGGGCTACGATCTGAGTTCTGATTTATTCAAGCAGACTGTCGGATTCAAGCTCCAGGTGTATGTCAAGCGTGGAAAGAGCAACAAGGGCAACGAATTCAACGATGCCTCTGATTTCCGCGCGCTTGATGTTGCTTAATTAAGTAATAACAGGATGGTTGGCAATACGAGACTAAATCGCCAACCGTTTAAGATTAGGATGTGGCTCCTAGACTCCTGAGTCTACTCTTTTGGAGTAATAAATGTAAATTAGTTAGCTAGGTTTGCATGGATGCTGCTAAATAAGTTATTTCTTCCCTGGAATAGCAAATAAGCAGGTCTTAATTCTGAGACGTACACATCCATGCAATTTTCAATGCGGGGATGGTGAAATGGCAGACACAAGAGACTTAAAATCTCTCGCTGAAAAGCATGAGGGTTCGACTCCCTCTCCCCGCACTATTTATATTATTGTATTTACTGATGGCATGATTGAGTCAGCTTGGACATCTAAACTTCTAGCTGAAGTAGCTCTAAAAGAACATTCAGAAGAGTCTGGTTGTCCAGAAGACTATTACCATATTGTAATTAGAGAACTAAATCAATTAAAACAGAAAATATAAATGGACATCGAAAAGCTCAAGAAGTTAATAAGACTAGCTAATAATAATCCTAACGAGCATGAAGCTAACTTAGCTGCTCGTAAGGCATGTAAAGCTCTGGCTGAAGATGACTTCAAGTCTCTCAAAGCTACTACTTGGAATGATATAAAAAGAACAACTGAACCAACTTGGAAATCATCTTACAAAAGTAATCCAGTTAATAGACCAGCTACTCCGCCACCAAATACTTCAGCCACTGGTCGTAATTCATCTGATTCTTATTATGCTTATAGAGCATCTCCTAAACAAGAAGAGTATTATAGTAGAACATATGATATCAATGATACATATGTAGATCCTAATTGGTTTGCTGGTGGTATGCGTGGCGGAAAGACAGAACCACGTCCAGAGAAGAAAGTTCGTAAATGTTCTGTTTGTGGTGTTGAAGTAGAAACTAAACGTATTACAAGTATATTTACATGTAATAAATGTGAGTGGGAGGCTTTTATGAAGAGAGTCAAGACGAAGGATAAATCGAGCGATGAAACTCCCACCAATAAAACTTAACTGGTTAGATAGAGCCATTCAGGTTCACAACTACCACGTAGCTCAATGCCGAGACGAATCAGCGTGGACATTGGAGAAGACAGCTAAATCTCTTAATCGTTCAGTAGGATCTGTATCACAAGATTTCATGATAGCTTCTTGGTGCAAAACACATGAGAAGCAATTAAAGCGTTGTAGAAGTATGAAAGATGCATTGGAATTTATTAAAGATAAGAAACGTGAGATGTTTAGAGAGATAGAGTTGTGAGATTCGTCGGAGGTATTGGTCCTCTTGAACCTGATCTCATGATTATTGGGGAAGCTCCCGGTAAACATGAGCATGAGCAGGGTATTCCATTTGCTGGCCCATCTGGTGAGATACTGAATGAGTGTCTTAGAAAGGCTAACATCCGTCGAAGTGAATGCTATATCACAAACGTGGTCAAATATAGACCTCCTCTTAATAATTTCAAACAGCTACATCTTATTGGTGTTGATCTTGATACTTCTATTCGCGAGCTTTGGGAACAAGAGATTGAAAAGCTTAAACCCAAGTGCATACTTGCAATTGGAAACGAAGCTCTCAAAGCTGTTACTAATTATGATGGCATTCTTAATTATAGAGGCTCTATTCTTACTGCTAGAGATGGAGTCATTAAAGTCGTTCCAACAATTCATCCTGCTGCATTATTCACCCATTACAGTGATGAAAATGAAGAGGCTACTGGTGGTTTAGAATACGTATATCTAAAACTAATTGAGCATGATATTGCCAGAGCCGTTGAGGAATCCAAGACAAGAAGTCTAGTACTTCCAGAACGAAATATTGTAATAGCACGTAATTCTTTAGACACTCATCGATTCTTCACAGAATATAGGAATTGCAATAAAGCTGCAGTTGATATTGAATCAATTAACTGCGTTCCAGTTTGTATCAGCTTTGCCTTTAATAAAGTTCATGCTATATCAATTCCACTTCTAAGGAAGATTGGTAAGCATGAAATTACATCTATGGGTTATAATGAGCTTGCTGAGATATGGAGAACAATTTGTGTAGAATTACAACGCATTGATGTTATTGGTCAGAACTTCAAGTATGATGAATTCAAGCTAAATCTTATAGGATTCCAAGTTCGTCGTGTCATATCTGATATTTTAATTAAGACTCGTGTTATATTTCCAGAGATGCCCAAGAAGGGCTTGGGTCCAATAACTTCCATCTGGACACGTCAGCCGTTTTACAAAGATGAAGGCAAAGAATTCAAACTCGGAAAGAGTCCTATTGAGCAACTACTTAATTACAATGCTATGGACTCAGCCGTTACATTCGAGGTTGATGAAGCTCAAGAAGAAGATTTGATTGGTCTACAGGAGCAATTCCATGTTCCATTAGTTAGCTATTATTATGACTATATGATGAAGAAGCACAAGTTCTATCTGAAGATGGAGAACAATGGCTTCCTTACAGATATTGCTAGACAAAAGGAATTAAACATTAAGTATGATGCACTACAGACTGGAAGCCATGAGCGGCTAACTGCATTGATAGGACATGACATCAACGTCAATTCCTATCCTCAAGTATTTCAACTTCTTTATAAGGAGATGAAGTTTAAGTTACGAAAGAGAAATCCGACAGCGGATGATACCATCGTAGCCATAATGGGGAATTATGCCAAAGACAAGCTCAAAAAAGAAATCCTCACGGTCTTACTTGAAGAAAAACGAATTCGAACTCAAAGGTCACGCTACATTAACTTCAAACCAGATTATGACGGGAGATGCAAGTGTTCATTTAATATCATCGCTACAGAAACTTGCAGAAGTTCTACCAGCTCACTCAAAAAACCTCTTCGTCCAGGGAAGTTCGGAGGTATTCCATTCCACACGATATCGAAGCACGGAAGGCTTGCTAAAGATATCCGTAGTATGTTCATTCCAGACCCAGGAAAAATATTCGTTTCTGTCGACAGTTCTCAAGCAGAAGCCAGAGTAGTAGCTGTATTATCGGAAGACTGGGATCTTCTTGAAGCCTTTGACAAAGTAGATATTCATCGCCGAACGGCTGGAATGATTATTGGATATACAAAGGCATTGGATTTGAAGTCCCCATATATTGCTATAGTTGACGATATGGATAAGGATGATCCTCAGAGGTTCTGTGGTAAAAAGACTCGGCACGCTGGCAATTATGATATGGGATCCCAAAGATTCATGCTTGAGTTTAATACTGACGCCCAGAAATACGACATACCGATTTCAATATCTTCTTGGAAAGCCGGAGATATGCTTAAGTTATTCCACGCAGCATCCCCTAAGATTCGGAGCGTATTCCATCAACATATTCAGGACTGTTTGGTTGCTACTAGGACTCTCATTGATCCTTACGGCGGTGTTCGAGTCTTCAATGGACGAATGGATGAAAGTCTTTTCAAAGAAGGTTATGCAAACATTCCGCAAAGAACAGTAAGTCATTTAGTACAGAAAGCCGCTATCGCAATTGATGAAGAAATCAATGATGATAAGAACGTGATGTGGCTATCTGAGAATCATGATTCATTGTTAATGCAAGTGCCAGCTAATAATTGGGAACCATATGCCAAGTTGATGAAGAAATGGTTCCAACAACCAATAGACTTTTCGACGTATTGTTCTCTTAAACGTAATTATGTATTAACAATTCCATCTGATGTTGAGATATCTGACACCAATTACGCAGAGATGAGGAAGGTGAAGATTTGATGAACTACACAATCATCCTTAAATGCGAAAATGCTAAGGATGCTGAGAAGTTTGATCGTTGTTTAGATATTAATAATTATGAATCTGCAACAGCTACATTCAAGATGTTAACTAAATCTGTATTAGAAGACCTAATTGATCCATATACACTTGAATTTTATTATCGTGGAACGCTTCGATATAGACTGGAGAGTTTGAAAGTATGAAATTCAAAGCTGGTGATTTTGTAAAGATTATGGACGGTGGTATGTGGTGGAGTGGAGAGATTACAATTGTTAAAGAGAATGGAATGTGTAAATTTCTATCTGATAATGGAGATGGGCCAAATTATGATTATTATCCTGATAGTATTCTAGTTAAAATTAGTCCTGAGGAAAGAGATGATTTGATGGAGAAAACATGAAATCTCATGAACTGTTGAAGATATTTAATGACTCATATGCTTTAAGTAAGTTATGGCCAAAATCATTTGAAGTTGATGCAGAAACTTATGCTAATTGTTGTAATGCTGTATTCGATTGGACATCGAAAAGCACAACGGCTGTCCAGATTAGTCAGAATCAGTATATAAGAGTTTGTATTGGCCCAAATAAGGGTCTGATGTTTAAGAATGTTGAGCTGATTTTGAAAGGATGACTGATGATCTGTATCATAGCCGCTACATATAAAGAAGCTGAGAGATGGGCTGCAGGCCAGCATCTCTATGAATATGAATGGTTTTATCCATCATCTAAAGAAGCATTGACTAATCGTAAGAACTTTCATACTGTTGTTGTTGGTGAGGGAGAAATCCCAAATGCATATCTAAATGAGTTGCTCAAATTGTCATGGAAAAACGGAAGGGGATCTATATGAAAGTTGATCCAAATAAAATACTATTAATACCCCTTACTAGTTATGAAATTATTGTTGCAGTAAACCAATTAAGAAGTTCAGTTCCTGAAGCCGGTAATCAAACAACGGTTGTCAATATCATAGAAAAACTCCGAAAGGCTCTCTCAGGAGATGTCTCCGCCAAGACCTAATTGGATAGATTCATTAGTCAATGAGTGTAGCCATGTTGAAACTCCCAAGAGCTGGCTATGGTATAGCTTTCTGGCATGTGTATCAGCCTCAGCCGGTAACAATTATTTTCTTACCACTCTTAAGGGTGATCTTATATACAAACCGAATTTATATATTATGCTTCTCGGTGAATCCGGGCTCGGAAAAGGTTTTCCAGTTAACCGTGCCAAACTACTGGTTAGCAAAGCCTATACAACAAGAGTAATTGCTGGTAGATCAAGCATCCAAGCAATAATTAAGGAGTTAGCAACTACAAGAGGAATTGAAGGTAAACCACCTATAAGTGACTCTAGAGGGTTTATCATCAATGGAGAACTATCAACAGCCATAATAGCAGATCCTGATGCTATGGCTATTCTGACTGATCTATACGATGGAAATTACAATCAGGAGTGGACGAATCTTCTTAAAGGTGATGGTGCTGAAAAGCTCAAGAACCCATATGTTACTGCTCTTTTTGGGTCGTCCCCGGCTCACTTCTATGATTCAATACCTCAAGCCAATATTGAAGGTGGTTATATTGGTAGAAATCTCATTGTATACGAGGAGAAAAGATCTCAATCTATAGACTTATTTGATGAGACAGATGCTATATCTGAGACTAAATTTGATGATATTATAGCCCCTAAATATGTACCACATCTTGAGAAGATTGGTAAGATGAAAGGGCAATTAATACCAACAGCCGCTGCAAGAAGTCTGTTCAATACTTGGAGAAAGAAGTGGAGAGAAACACAAACATCAGATAGGACAGGATTTCTCAATAGAGTCCCCGATCACGTATTGAAAATAGCTATGTGTCTATCATTAGCAGATTGGGAATTTACTGGGGCTATAGACGAGTTTCATATGACAGACTCAATCGAAAAAGTAACGAACCTTATATACGCAAGTAAAAGAACCACTCAAGGAAGAGGACCAGATCCTCTTGCAGCACCAACCAAAACAGTCTTAGATCATTTACTTGCGTCGCCTGATTTACAACTTACGAAGAAGCAATTACTTTGGAAAGGTTATGGAGATTATAACACATTTACTCTTGATCAGATTCTAGACAATTTAGATGAGATGGGTTGGATTAAGAGGTTTAAGGCAGGAGTTGGATCTAATAGCGACTGGCAGGTAAAACTGGCAGGAGAGCCGTTAGAATCTTATAAGAGTTACCTAAAGAAGAGGAGTGAATCTAAATGATGATTGAAAGAGAAAACGACGAAGTAGTAATTAGGAAGAGCGAAGATATGTGGGCTGCATTTGATGCAGGGAAGAGAATTGGCAGCTCGAAGTGCAGGAACTGTTTAGTTAAGATGTTATTGAATATTACTAAGAATTCATCTAGATATAAGGTTATTTCAGTCTATGATGATATCAACGAATTAACGGCGACGTATCGCACAGGAGCGGGAAATGCTCGGAGAGATTAGAAAGCTAGTCGAAGACAAGCAGTATGGTTTTATTAAGACTGAAAAGGCTGATTACTTCTTTCATCGTTCTGATTTTGATGGGCATTGGGAAGATTTAGTTGACGATGTTAATAAAGGTGTTGTTGAAGTTGAATTTGAACCTACCCGCACTGAGAAGGGATTGAGAGCGGCTGAAGTTCGAAGAACAGATAATGGCTAATGCCTCCTTACAGACACTTCAGAGAGACTACACCTGATGAAAGAAAAAAACTTGGACGAGAAGGTGGAATTACTTCTCACGCAGCATTTAGGCGATGCTTATTTAGTAGGTTCCAACAAATATCAATTGAAGAAGGAATTAACGTTGCTATTCTTAGAACATGGAGAGCAGGAAAAAGGAGTGGATACGACGCAGCCTATAGAGCCAAAAGGATACAATCCAGAAGAATCAATGAAACACTTCAATAGGGTGGAGTATCCAGATGGTAAGGGATTCCAAAGGCATGGTAGTCCGGTCTTCTACAACCTTCTCAAAGAGATGGCCGAGACCCATGATAAGAAGAGTCATGATTATGCTCTTGATAATAATCCTTATGGTAATTACACCTTTGCTGGACTTATTTCTTCTTTGTTTTCTCATTCCCCAGATGATGCTGGGTTTGCGGGCAGGATTGCTGAGAAGATATATCGTTTATCTGTTTTGGGCAAAAGAGGAACGGCTCCTAAGAATGAAGCAATTGATGATACAGAACGTGATATAGCTGTTATTGCTACATTATGGATGGCAATGAGAAGGGAGAAGCGAAGTAAAGAGAAACAATCAATTGAATATGCAGTAGGCGAGAGATATCCAGGACCTCCTAATGCATTAGGTTGTGATGAAAAGGGTGTTAAAGTTGTTGATAAGTTCTAAATTATCTAACAGTTCCAGCAAGACTCCTCTTATCTAAGTTCAAATATTCTTCAATTGAATCAGTAAATACTGGAGCATTATAAGATCCTTTACCATAAGTTGAAGTTCCCATCCCAATAGATGAAAGGGGAGCCATCATTGCTGCTAAATCTGGATCCTCTTTCATCGCTTCCATAATGTCCTGAGCCATCATTGGTAGAACCATTTGCACAGCTCTATCACCAACATGGACTGGACGAGTTTGTGAAGCATTGAGCAAATCATAAGCTAATTTAGCAGATGGATGCAGTTTAGAAGCAGCAAATTCCTCAGCCGTTGACATCCTAGTTCGTGGTTTGAATCCCTCACCCATCTTAGTAGTCTTGCCAGTAGTAGAACTAGTAAACTCTCCAGTTCCCATCCTAGCACCAAATACTAGAAGCTGTTGGAATCCAGCACCAGGATCAATTCTTGTATCTCCAATCTTAATCTTACCAAAATCAGCATTGGTAGGATCTGTTGAGATTTGAGCACCTGCCATAGAAGCAAGTCCAGCAAGTCCCCACCAAGTACCAATAGATCTAAATAAACCACCTAAATACTGTGCTCTAACCTGTGGATCTAATCCTGTATAAGTCATTGGATTGAGGAACTTAACTCTGGAAGCAAGTAATCGAGGCGACCAAAGAGCACCAGATAAAGCCTGTGCATTCTTCTCAAAGTTAAGTTCTTTACCACCTGGTAACTTAGCTCTCAGAGAAGAACGACCAGTAGCATCATTAATAAACTCTGCAATCTGTTTAGCTTTAGTTACATCATTAGCACTTCCAGCCCAATCAGCTTGCTCCATAAGTTGTTCAAAATGAGACTTACGAAGTGAATTCAGAAAGCCAGCATAAGCTCTATTACTAGCTTTTACGTAACGTCCATAAATGGGAATCTTCTCAGCTAACTGTGACCTTAGAGCTTCTTCACGGCTAGTAATATGTTTGAAATCTGACATTCTAACACCAACAGATTCAGCAACAGATGGAACTTCCTTATAAGATTTGATATTGCCTTCAGCATCTGTTACTGGCTTATATCGTGGTTTGAAGTATTTGCTATTCTTAATCTCTTGTTCAATAGCATCAAATGATTTCTGAGAGCCAAATGCTTCAGCAGCCTTACTCCAAGACTTGAACCAATTGCTTGTCCAAGCAAGAGGACTCGCCTGCCTGAAAGCGGCTGAGGTCATAAATGGCAAATCAATAGACATCATCCCTTGTGGTAAATCCCACAGTTGGCGAGCCATTCCAGGTTGATCAGGAACTTGAGTAGTTCTCTGCTGAATTGGAACATTCTCTCTTAATTGACTCTCTTCTAATAATCTGAGGTTAGGACTAGTCTTCGTCCTTGGAGGTGGAATCTCAAACCGAATCTCACCTGATTCATCCTTCATAAAATTCTTGAGATAATTCTTGCTACGGAGTAGTGGCATTTCTTCTCGTGGAGAAGTTATACGAGAAGGCTCTTCAATAGAAGATCTAAAGGTATCCATATCAGATACAAGACTGGATTCCATCTCTGGAGTAAATGGTCCAGAAGCATCAATTAATTGCATTAGGCGATTTCGATATGTCTGTCCTGATTCAAGAGGAAACTGCATATTAGAAGGTAATAATCCTTTATATTTGAAATCTGCAGATTTACCAGAATCTAGTAATTGAGCAGCACGAGAAATTGGAGCAATATCACCTTCTGGAGCAAATGCTGCATCTGGATCCATTGGAGCTATTCTCTCTCCACTCTTGCCAACTAGATTTGGCTTGCGTGGAACAGAGCCGCTCTCATCTAAGAGAGTCTGACGAAAACGCTGAAAAGCATTAGGCTCTTGTTCTGGTATAAATGCTTCACCAGGAACCTGAGATTCAAATCGAGGCGAAGTTCCGCCCATGAATTCATCATCAATCTGACGAATATCAGGAGAGAATTCAGGTGGTAATTCAGGTTCTAATAGTTCTGGAGATGGAACTACATCAGGTTCATTGACCATTCTACCACTAGGATTATCAAATCGAATCTCACCTGATTCATCAGACATGAAATTACGTATTTTAGAGGCTGGATTTCCAAATGATGGAGTTCCTTCTGGTGCCTTTGTAGCCTCTACAATTTCTCCACCTTTCATCTGGAATGTTGTAGTTGGAGCACCTTTAGTAGCTGACGTGCTTAATGCTACACGTCGTCCATCTGGTAAAATATAAGTTGTAAATTCTGGTTCTTCTTGTGGAAGTCTTTCATTTCTATATGGTTGAACTTCAAATGGCTCATCTGGTCCTCTAGAGCCTTTTAATTTATTATGAATCCCAGCCCATTCTACCATCTCTTCAGGTGGCATTTGATCACCAAGTTTATTATATCTATCCTTCAATTGATAATATCGTTCAATATCAGGAGCATCAGCTTTTGATAATTGACGTGGTGGCTTATTAAAATCAGCTACTCCCTGACGACCAAATACTGGTCTAGCAGTCTCACTCCCAGCTTCTAATGCAGCTTCATTCAAATCAATAGGACGACCAGTAACTTCGCCAATATCAATTGCATCTGGATCATTAGTTCTAACGCTATAACCTAAATCTTCTTCTCCTTGGAAGAGTTTAGAAAGATCAATTTCACCCTTCTCATCACCCAAGAAGTTCTTAACATTTGATAAGCTAAAGCCACCAACTTTGCGGCTATTTGGAACGGCTTTCTTCATTCCAGGAAAAATCTTATCTGCTTCAGATACTGGTTCTTGAACTAATGGAACTTCAGCCGCTGGTTCAATTGTTTCAGCAGGAAGAGCCTGTTCTTCAGCTAAGGCTGTGTCTAATAGATCAGGAGCAGCTTCTTCTTTAAGTAATTCAGCAATAGGAATAGTTTC
>Ga0137353_1000210_pt1 | contig 10383 bp, 16 predicted proteins | sample EasRivERMLT760_2_FD_104759 | JGI IMG/M metagenome (GOLD analysis project Ga0137353, IMG submission 104759) | Soil microbial communities from meander-bound floodplain in the East River, Colorado, USA - East River MetaG ERMLT760_2 | ecosystem: Environmental > Terrestrial > Soil > Floodplain ...
GCGCGCAAACCCCGCTAGCACTCCGGCTTCGCCGCACCGACAGCCAAGCCGCCGACGGCGCCAAGGACCGTGACACCTGACGCAACCAGCCACATCATTTTGGCGCGCTTGAACGACTCGATGGGGGCTGTGATGTCGGTCTGCATCGTCGTGACGGCGACAGCGATGCCACCACCGACCATGCTGCCGAGTAGTGTGCCGAGCAGAAAGCCGACACCGCCGCGGACCCAGCGGGGACTGTTCGAACAGGAAGCGTCACCGAGCGTGGGTGCGTTCCGTTTGAGCAGTAGCTTCTCGTGCGTAACGTCGGCGGGCACGTAGTAGCGCGCGCCCCTGCTTTCACAGATATGATCAAGGGCGATCTGCCGAGCGATCTTCCGATCGCTTGTGTGCTCCATCTCGACTTGCGTGCCGATTCGAAGCTGCTGGGGGTCGACGTCCTTTGCGGTACAACCGTGACGGCGGGCGTAGCCGTTGGGGATGCGACGTGGCATAGGCTCGACAATACCACAGCGATCGCGTGCGCGATCGGCTACGCGAGTTCGGCGCCGGGCAGGCCGAGCTTCGAGCGCAGCAGGTCACGAATCGCCGCTGACAGGTTCGGCTGGCGCTCGTCGTTCTTCGGGATACCTTCCAGCTTGCGGGCGTGCGCTTCGATGCGGGTGTGCAACACATCGTCGACGACGACATGAATGTGCCGGATGCTTCGATCGCTGCCGCGACTGGCCGATCGCGTGCGAGACTTTGGATGCTTTGGCTTACTCACGCGTGTAATCATACTCGCGCTTTGCAATCGACGCTAGCGTCGCACAAGTAGCACGGCTGTCAACGCTCCGAGCGCGATCACACCGACAGTCGCTCCGGCGATCGCGACCTTAGTTGTAACCGGCCACTTGGCCTTCGTGATGATGACCGGATTGACTGCGACGGGTACAGCGCCACCGGATCGCAGTACCTGGATCATGTTCTCGATGGCAGCGCGCACGTCGTCGACTTTGCCAAGTGTCGCGTCGACGATCGCGGGATCCCCCGTACGGGCGCGCGCGATTCGTTTCGCGAGGTCAGCATCCGGCTTCGTCGCGTTGACGGTACCGCCAGCTGCTGCCGTTGCTTGGCGCACCTGCTCGAACGTGTGTCCGTGGATGATCCACAACCGGTTCACGGTGTCCGTGCCCGCACCGGTTGCCGTGTCGGTTGCCCACACAACGTCGTAGTTGAGGAACTCGTTCGCGGGCGCGAGCGAAAGCAGGTTTTCGAGGATCGCGATCGCCTGGCCTGTCGAAGACGGATCGCCGAATCCAGGCTGTCGGTACATGTTCGGATCGTAGAGGTAGTGATAGCGGCGGGTTTCTGCGTCGGGATAGTGCCGACCAATCACGCCCTGGTACATCCGACTCTGGTCGTACATCATGGGCCGCACGGGCGGTCCGTAGGCGTAGAAGTCGGGGAAGCCGTAGCGGTAGCCGCTGGTGCCCCACTTCTTCACCAGCTCGTTCGCGCTCTCACCGAGCTGGCTGTGATTCGCGATGAGCATATGCAGCTCCTACCAGCTCCGTGCACGTCGACGCCCGCGGCCGAGCGCGGACGAGGTGTACAGGAAGTCGGGCTTGTGCTTGCCGGCGGACAGCGCCGCGATGGTTGTGAGTCCGATCATCGCAGCGCCAGCTACGATGAACGGTGCGATGCTGCGCTTCTCGGCAGCGAGCGGCACGACGAACGGGATGGTCTCGACGTCGAGCTGTGTCTGGACCGGAACGTTGCCGCGCTCTTGGAACGCGGCAAGCAGTGGCGAGAAGTTGTTCGCGACGTCGTTGAGGTAGTCGGCAATCTCCTGCGAGAACTTTGCGAAGATGTCGGTTCGCGTCGGCGACACGAACGCGAGCGCGATGCCCGGGTTCGGGAACTTCTTGAGCATGCCCGCGAGCCCGAGCGCCATGATGGTGAACGACATCGTCGAGGTGCCGACGATGCCGTCATAGTTGCTCGCAGCACGGATCGGGCTTGTCAGGTTGCCCGGCACCGTGAACGTCTGCTCGGACGTTGCACCGGGATTTTCCACCGAGGGCATCTGGCCCTTCATCTGCCGACCCGCGAGGTTGTTCGTCGGGATCAGGTCGATGATGCGGTCTGCTGCCGCTTGCATGGCGCGGATGGGCGCCTTGCCCGCTTCGCCGACTTTGTTGAGCCAGCACTGCGGCCGGTTCGCGCTGTCCTTGGTGCAATACACCAACCCGTCCTCGGACTTGTAGGTACGCGACGACGGCGGCGTCTGAAACAGAGCGAAGTCGCTGACTGCGGCACCAAAGCCGGTGTTCCGAGTGAGGCCGTCGCGCACGCGCGAGCGTTCCTGCGCGACTTCGATGAGCTGCAGCATCGAGGGCGCTTGCCCGAACGACTGCCCGAATCCATTGACGTAGGAGCTGACGAGCATGGGTGGTTTTGCCTCTCGGCAAAGCCTACCACAGACCCGATCGCGGATGCGATCGACTGCCGTATGCTACCGGCGGCGACGACGCCGCGCGAGTGCGGCTTTCTTCGGCGTAGGCTTCGTCTCGGGCTTGTGCAGCACGGCGTAGCCGACACCGCCAATAACGACGATGCCGACGGCGCCTGCCGTGATCCAGACCCACAGCGGGACTTTCTTGGCGGGCATGACTGCAGCTGCTGCTGCCGATGCCGGGCTCGGCTGCACCGCGACCTGTGCAGGCAGTGCTGCAGTTGCAGCAGTCGGTGTCATAGCAGTCTGTACAGGCCGGACATTCGTCGACGTTGGCGTAACGACGCTGCTCGGAATCGGCTGTGGTGCCGACGTCGGCTGCGAGGTCACGATCGGAACTTGTGGCTTCGTTCCGGTAGTACCAGCAAGAAACGCTTGCAGGCCGGCTTGCAACGATGGCGCGCTAGCGGCGACGGCTTCTTTCGTCGAGCCCGGCGACGGCATCAGCGCAGCGGCGGCTGCAGCCCGCGCGGCTGTCACGGTCTGTGCACCGATGAATCCGTCGACGGTGAGTTGGCTGGTGTACGCCGACAACCCAAGCTTCGCGTACTGGTTCAGCGTCTGCTGCAACTGTTGGAACAGTGCGTGATTCGCCTGGCCGATTGCGTAGCAGATGGACGCGTTGCAGTTGAAGCCGGTGCCCTGAACGAGCGCCGCTGCGCCCAGGCCGTAGCCGAAACCGTAACCGTAATCGGGACCGCTGATCGTCGACGTGAATAGCATCGGTTAACCTCGGGCCTTGCGGCGGTAGACAACGTAGCCGCCGACACCGACGGCGAGCACGGCCGCGAGGCCGCCTGCGATGAGCCAGAACGTCTTTTTGGACTTGGCCTGCGGCAGTGCCGCAGCGGCTGCAGTCGGCGACACGGCAGTCGCCTGCACGGGGCTGATCGCGCCGGCTGCGGCTGCAGCTGCCGTGGGCGTCGGTGTACCCGGCGGGGACAGCTTCTGACCCGCTGACTGCCGAACAGCAGCAAGATTCTGTACCAGCTGGATCACCGCGACGGCGTTCTTCGCGACATCTTCCTTCGTCGCGAACGTCTCGGTGAGGCCGATCTTGGTGAGCACCTGCAGGGCTGATACCGTCGACGATCCGATGAAGCCGTCGACGACGAGTGGCTTGAAACCGCCCGCGCTGGAGAGTGTGTTGATCGCCTGTTGCAGCGCCAAGAACAGCGCGTGGTTCTCTTTACCAACTGCATAGCAGATCGACGCGTTGCACTTGAAGTCTTCCAGCGGCGTCAGTGTCCCCGCAGCCATGGTTTCGTAGCCGAAGCCACGACCAAAGCCGTGACCAGGGGACTGGATAAGCATGCCAAACATGTATCACGGGCCTCCGGGGAGGGTCCAGATCGCGCGAGCGATCGCCTACGGGTAAGCACCGGGAAGGGCGCGGAAACCTCGATCGCGTCGGCGATCCAGAGTAGGATGACGTCAACGCCGTGGGTCCAAGCAACGCTCGTACAGTGGTCGTGTTGTTCACGATCCCCGGTTGTGGGGCGTGCATGGAGTACAAGCCGCGTTTCGCACGTATCGCACAACAGTTCCCGCACGTGCCGGTCTACATGCTCAACGCCAACGACACACGTCCCGAGGTCGCTGACCTCGCGAGCCGTTTACATGTTGCGAACGTGCCGGCCACGTTTGTGCTACGACGCCCAACAGGTGTCATTCGTGTCGAAGGTGCAATTCCAGATTCTCAAATCGCGTGGCTGCTCGGTGTCGCTGCGCGCGAAGCAAACCCGTACTAGATAGGAGACGACGAACATGATGTACGCAAACATTCGCGGCGCCGACGGATCGATTCTCGGTTCGGTGCCCATCGATCCCACTGCGCCAGGTGGCATGAACGGTCAGCTGGCTGACGCGGTTCAGAGGCTACAGGCGCAGCAGCAGCATGGCGTGCCACAAGGCGCGCGTCCGTTGCCGCCCAACATTCTGCCGCCTGGCGCGTACCAGTCGCAGCCGTACTCGCAGTCGCGGCCGTTCGTCTGTCAGATGCGCTATCAGACGCGCGCGCCCAACGGCGCGGTCGTATGGGCGACGCAGTCGATCACGTGCCCGGTCGGTCTACCGCCTGGCATCTACGTCCACTCGCCCGGCCACCGCTAGTAGTAGCCGTACGCTGCTTTCTGTGCCGCAACGACTGCAGTCTCGGCTGCGGTTGGTGTCGGCGCTAGTGGCGCAGCAGCGGCTTCGACGGCGACTTTCTCTACCGTCTGCGCGGCCATTGCTACGCTAATCAAACCGGCTACAGCTGAGACGCCGCCGAGCCACAGTGCGGGCGCCCATACGCGTTCGCTGCGCGCGAGCCCGAACGCTCCTGCGAAGATGAGCGTCGTAACACCACCGCCGATGAGTGCCGTAGGGATGCCTACCGTGACCAGCTTCGAACGGATGCGCGCCAGGCGTGTAGCGACAGTCTCGGTGACGGCTGCGTGGAAAGCGCCGTCAGCGGCGAGGCCCCAGCTATCTTGAAATTGCAGTGCAAGCATGCCGTCTCCTAGTTCTTGGTCGGGGTGCGGGTGTCTGGAAACTTCTGCGCGGCGTAGTGAATCGTCACGTAGAACGTCGCGCACGCGATGAAGTTGATCGCACCGACGGTTGCAACCGGCCACGACACAGGCAGCGTCGCGGTCAAGTACACCGGACCGTAGAGCGCCGCGAGCACGAGCACGCAGATCGCGAGGCTGATTGGGTTACCGCGCGTGCGCCACGATCGATAGAAGCGCAACAGCACTGGTAGCCAGGCTAGCGCGACGACGAGCGCCGCGATGGGTGCTACAGGATGGAACACGTCGGCTCACGATTTGAGCTGCGCCGCACCCGCGCCATTGAGGGTGTGCTGGAGGTCGGTGCTGGCGCGCCCGAACTTTTGCACGTGTCGACGTTGTGCGACTTCAGCGGCAGCGTGGATCTGCTGATCGACTTCGGTGTTGACGGTCTTGATGGTGCGCCGAGTGTGCCGTTGCCAGAACGCGAGTCCGAGGCCGAACACGACGAAGATGATCACCGAAGCGATGAATGACCACATGTCACGAGCCTCCTTCTTTAGGTGTGTCTGAAGCTAACGCTACCGCTTCGGGTACGTCGAGCGTCCGCAGGATCACCGCGTTCACGACGGTGAGTTTCTGCATCAACAAACGAATTTCCCGCAGGTCTCGCGTGACACTCATCATGAGCCACACAGCGAACGCTGCGGGAAATCCCCACCGTTCGATCAGCGTTTGAAGGAGATCCACAGGTGGTTACGTCGACAGGGTTACATCCGGGCGGCGACGCACTTGCGGAACGCGCCTGCGCTCTTGCCCTTGCAGGCGCGAGCAGCAGCAGCGAGCTTGCGCTTGTACGGCGCGAGATGGCGTGTCGACGGCTTCTTGCGCGGCGAGCAGTTCGCGCCGGTCTTGCCGCGAAACTGGATCACCTTGCCGCGCTTCGTCTTGAAACGAACGATGCCGGTGTGGCAGCTGCCACCCTTGCGGCTCCGGCTCCGCTTCCGACGCTTCTTGCTTCGTGCACCGAGGTTCTCGAACATGGTCTCTCCTGAGGTTGTGCGACTAGCGCTTGACGAACGGGTTCGGGCGCACCGGACGCTGGACCGGACGCTGAGCCGGCCGTGGCGCGGGCTGCGCGCCGGGAATCGTGCGCACGCAGCAATTGCTGCCTGCACCCGACTGCGGACCGACCTGACGAACAGGAGCCTTGGGGACACGACGACCGAACATGGCGTCCATCCTAGCAGAACATCCGGTCGATCGCGCAAGCGATCAGGTACGCCAACGTGGGCGATCCCATCAGCGACTGTTTGACCACTTCCCGGTGCCCCCGTACATTCGGGGGCAACCCCATGGCGCAGATCAACCCGCGTACGTTCGCAGATGCCAAAGCGCTCGGTGACAACATCTACGAGTTGATCCTGACGAACTGGGGCAACCGCGGCGTGGCGAAGGATCAGGACAACGGTTCGATCTCGTACCCGCCGGTCAAAACAGAGGTTGACGGTACGGTTCCGATCCTTGGGACGTTCACGTTGCCGGAGATCCCGAGTTTGTCCGCGATCGCGATTGCGCCGCGAAGCGATCTCGACCGCTGCATCCTGAACTTCGCTTCGATGCCGCAGACGGCACCAGAACTCGAACCGCCAGGTGGCGGGTTCAAAAACGGCTTCGTGGATGTCTATGGCAACATCCTCGCAACTGAACAAGTTCTGTCGATCCACGCACCACTCATTGGCCAGCTCAACGGTCCGATCGTCGTCCGGGCGCACCCAGCGCACTGGTTTGGTGACACCTACGTGCTGACCGATGGCACGAACGCGGAAAACGCGTTCGGTACGGCGATCCAAAATACGCCCGTGAATCCCAATCGGCCTGTCTGGATCAATCCGCAACTGCGATTGCTGCTGTACCTGACCGGCAAAGGTGCGTTGCCACCACCGGTTCGCGCGCCATTTCACAAAGAGCGCGTGCACATCTTTAGCGGCGCGACAGAGGAACTTCTTTTGGTTGTTCCGATCATGGGACGGAAGTTCGTTCGTATCAGTTACCGCGCGGGCGGCGCAGACGCGACGGTTAACATCACGGGCACGTTCCACACGGTGTTCCGCCCCGGCGTCCTCGGTGACATCGAGGCGAACGACTGGGAGGTGCCGATTATTCCCCCGACGGTGGTTACAGGTGACACGGGCGCGACGTTCACCTGCGACTGTAATTTGGTTCACCCGAATGTCAGCTATATGCTGATAAAGGTTACTGCTGCCGTATTGAATATCGGGCGCCTAATCGTCGATGCCTACGACTGAATTTTTGGCGCGATATACAAGTCAAGAGTCACATGCGGAAATTGATTTTGCTCAGTGTTCTTGCAGCATGCGGCGGCTCCGACGATGACTCGAATGTCGATGCCGGCGATGGTGATGCGATGCACGATGCAGCGCTCGTCTGCGACCCGGCGTTGCAGACAGGCTGCGCCATGGGCACAGCCTGCTACTCGGACTTGTATCTGGCGGGCAACGATCCCAACTATTACTGCGCGACGCCCGGTGCAGGCACGCAGGGTACGAGCTGCACGGACGACACGAATTGCGCCAAGGGCTTCTGGTGCCTGAAGTACAACGATCCGAACAACGGATCCGACGTGCAGGTGTGCTCGGAGTACTGCCGCACGACGACGCCGGGGATGAACCACGGCTGCTCCGGACCGCAGCTGTGCGTCGAGTCGAACGGCAGTCCGTTCGGGTACTGCATCTAGCTAGGCGCCTGCGATAGACTCACAGACATGTCATTGCCGTTGCCTGAACAGGAAGCGCTCCAAAAAACCGCTGCGGATTTCGCAGTACAGATCAAGGCGGGTCGGATCAAGACCGTTCCGCGCGTCACGAAACCTGAAGCGCGCGCCTTCGTCATCGATCAGCTCGTCACCGTGCACGGCATCGATCGAAGGTTGTTCGGTTCGGGTATGTCGCCGAGCGCGTCGAGCTAGAACGACGGGCCGGCTTCGCCGATGATCCACCAATTGACGCCGCCGTCGGAGACGATATGCAGGCAGTCGTATTGTGCCGCGATCGTCGAGTTGGACGCGAGGCCGTCGATCAGGTTGCCGACCTGTGGTTGAATCTTCACAGCCGCACCACTGACGTCGGTTTTCTTGATGAAGAACGACATGCCTGGTTTCACGTTCGCGAACGGCAAATTCACCGTGTACACCGAACCGTCGGTATCGACGAGAATCACAGCTTCGCCGCTGTCGACACCCGCGTTGTACGGTCCGATGAAAGGTGTCGTGGGACCAACAGCAATCACGCCGTAGTGCAGGTTCGGCTTGTTGATCAGGTTGTAGCGATCGTCCCAAGTCTTTCGGAGTTCCACGGCGTGGTCCTTTCGTTTACTGCGACAACGGCAGTGCTTCGGAGGTCGAGACTGACACCAGCCCGCCGACAGCAGCACCAACGACGAAGAACCCTTCGCGTGGTGCTGCAACGAACACCGCAGACTCGCCTGGGAACAGTCGGTATGTCGCCGTCGACGGACGCGGCACTAAGTCTGTCGTCGTCGCTGCGATGAAGACCAACACGGCGCCGACGTTGGATACTTGGGCGCGGATAGGCTGCTGCGCTGCTTTGACCAGCGTCGTCGGGGTCGTCGAGCCGATAGGCAAGACGGTGATCGTCTGGAATTTGGTGTTCTGCATCGCGCAGCCTCAGGCTCAGCGGACTTCGCTCGGCGGTCCGATGATGTCGAGGTAGCCCTGGAAGTTGATCTCGACGCGCGTGAGCTGTACGTCGACGCGCTCGGGTTGAATCGTCGCGTCGAGAATAACGACCGCGGGGAAGTCCTGCGTGTCGATCTGAACTTGGAAGCCTTCGCTACGGACGATCGTGTACGGCTCTTCGAGATCCCACGCGCCCGTGTTCTTCTGCAGCAGCTGGCTGACGAGCGTCGCGCTCTTGGTCAGGTTCTCGTTTTTCGAGAAATCGAGGAACCGCAAACGCACGCGCTGTTCGAGCGTCGTCGGTTGGGGTTCGAGCACCGTCGGCGACACGAAACCTTCGGGCGTGCCCTTGGCCGTGAGGCCGATCTTCACGCGATGGATCTCGAACGGCTTGTCAACGTTGTGCAAAAAACTGGCTTCAGGGAAAACGATCCCTGAAAGGTTTGGCCCCACGTCGAGTTCAGCAGCGATGTTGTAAGGTATGCGAAAAGTAATGTCTTTTCCGGCAAACTGTAGCGGGAGGCGGCCCATCGTATTCTCCGATCGCGGTTGCGACTGCTGATCGATCGCTGCTGCGACTGAATTTAAACGAACTGCGCTAACTCTGGAAGGCCCGACTGCTTTTTGACATGGCACGGTCATGTAACGTGATAAAGCTCGTCAGACGTTTCAATGATTTCACCGTTGCCGCGACCTGATGCTGATCGATGTGCCTACTACGCAGGCTACTTCGATGCTGAGGGCAGTCTTGGAGTGTTTCCCGCTAACGCAGGACGAAGTTGGTGTACGCGGATCAGCTTTGGTCAGACGAACCCGATCGTCTTGCAGCAGTTGCACAGCTTCTATCGCGGCACGCTCAGCCAAATTCGACGTCAACGGGTGAATTGGCGCGACCAGACCCATTGGACACTGACGCGCTTCAACGTCGTCGCATGTTTTTTGGAGGACATTCGTCCGTACCTCGGCGAAAAACGCGATCAAGTCGAGGCCGTACTCGCACGTTTCTCGACGAGGATGCTCGCGGCAGACGCACGAAGGTTGATCCGCGATCTGAAACGTATGAAGAAAGTAGCGCTGACGAAGCGGCGATTGCCGACTGGTGTGAAGTTACCGCGACTGCCGCAGAAACTTCCTCGCTGTGAAATCAAAGGCTGCAAACGTGACGCACGCGCGCAGCGTCTATGTACATTGCACTATCAGCGTGCACGCGCTGCGGACGTCCTTCCTGCCCTGCAGCCAAACCGCAGTGCGATGACGTTCACACGACCCGAAGTCGCTACCACTGAGCTGGCATACTTCGCAGGTTATTTCGACGGTGACGGATCTGTCGATCTCCGTCGGAAATCTGCAACGTGGCATCTAGCGATCGCGTTCAATCAAACACGGCCCGAAGCGCTACTACGTCTGCACGCTGTCTATGGTGGGACACTTCAACTTCGCGAGAAACATCCGCCGCGACGTCATCAATTGAAATGGGCGTTGACCAAGCGTGAAGCGGTGCTCGCGTTCTTACGTGACGTACAGCCATTTCTTCTCGAAAAACGTCGCGAAGTTGCCCTGCTACTTGAACGATACCGCCCAACGATGAATGAAACTGCTGGTCAGGCGCTGGTCGCTGAACTTTGTCGTGGGCGTACTACACGCGGTCGACGATCCCAACCGCGATCATTAGACGC
>Ga0137353_1000212_pt1 | contig 10358 bp, 8 predicted proteins | sample EasRivERMLT760_2_FD_104759 | JGI IMG/M metagenome (GOLD analysis project Ga0137353, IMG submission 104759) | Soil microbial communities from meander-bound floodplain in the East River, Colorado, USA - East River MetaG ERMLT760_2 | ecosystem: Environmental > Terrestrial > Soil > Floodplain ...
CTTTCAGCCATTTTCCAAAAACCAATGGAGTGGGTGATAAAGTCGCGCAGGATATAATATCAACCTCAGAAATTTTATCTTCTATATTGGCGATTGCGGTGCTGCTGTACGATTCGTCAGCGAGTGTGTCACAAACGGCTTGTGCTTTTTCTAAAGTTCTTCCCCAAACATACACTTTTGTAATAGGCCTGATGCTGGCATGCGCTTGTATTAGGTTTTTTGCCAAAGCTCCGGTTCCTATCATTAATAAAGAAGAGGAATCTTTTCTGGAAAGATAACTGCTGGCTAAAGCTGAGGTCGAAGCGGTTCGTTTTGTGGTTAATGATTTTGCATCTAAAATGGCTTTTACATTTCCTTTATGAGCATCGAGATAGATGTAGGTTCCTTGAATTGCAGGAAGATTATATTTGCCATTACTAGGACTTACTGTTACAATTTTTACGCCTGCATCTACCCCCGGATTAAAAGCAGGCATTAACAATAATGTTGACTCCTTGTCTTCCGGAGGATTAGGGTAATCGTGGTGATGACGCATCGGGACTTGTATGGACGGCGTTGCAAAACCCTCTTTTAGGCTTTCGATAAGTTGATTAAAATCACAATTGGATTCTATAAATGAATCGGGAATGAGTTGAATAGTTTTCATTTTAGGAATAGATTTTTATAAAATTAAACTATTTTTTTTTCTAGCAATATATCTACCATAAACATGATAAAATACAATAATATTAGGTTAATATAGTATTGTTTTAAGGCGTTTTGAGATTGTAATTTTAAAAAATAATTTAAAACGATAAAAAATGAAAAAGATAAAAAGTGTCTTATTCCTGCTGTTCTTGGTTTTTTGGTCCTATTCGGGTTTCGCACAAACAGGGACCACTGTTGCAACTGATTTAAAGAAAAGATTGGAAGATTTATTTCCTAAATCTGAAATTACAGAAATGAAAAATCTGGATGGATATTCAGAATCCTACCAGTTAGTTTTAGATGAACCATTAGATCATAAGCATCCTGAAAAAGGAACCTTTAAACATTTTATTTATCTCTCCCATGTCGATTTTAATAGTCCAATGGTAATTGAAACCGAAGGATATGCCGCACGTTATGTGAAAAACGAAGTCAGTAAGTTGTTAAATGCAAACCAAGTGATTGTTGAATATCGCTTTTATGGAAAATCGAGGCCTAATCCGGTTCAATGGCAGTATTTAACCAACGATCAGGCAATAGCGGATTACCATGATATCACAACCAAGCTGAAAGAATTGTATAAAGAGAAGTGGATTTCAACAGGAATAAGTAAAGGAGGAGAAACCACTTTAATTTATAAATCCAAGTATCCGTATGATGTAGATGTAGCAATGCCATATGTAGCACCATTGATCAACACACAAGAAGACCCGAGAACCGTAACGCATGTGAAAATTGTTGGCACGCCCGAATGCAGGGAAAAAATAACCCGATTTCAAAGAGCATTATTGCAAAACAGAGAAGCTCTTTTGAAAGAAATCAAAGATTACTCTGATAAAGAAAAGATGACTTTTAGCGAAGTTTCCATTGAAGAAGCTTTAGAATATGGTGCTTTAGAATTTCCTTTTTCTTTTTGGCAATGGGGCGGAAAATGTGAAGACATCCCAATGGACGGAGCAAGTTCTGCAGCATTATTTGATTATTTGAATAAGATTGTTGGAATCGGAACTTATAATGATGCGAGTTATTTTGAATTACTGCCATCGTATTACCAGCACATGACCGAATTAGGATATTATGGTTTTGATTTTAGTCCGGTTAAAGATTTATTGAAAACAGTGAAAAGTACTTCTAATTCCAGGTTTGCACCAAAGGAAGTAGCGATAAAATACAATCCAAAATACATAAAGAAGGTCCGTAAATATGTTGAGACCAAAGGAAACAAAATACTTTATATTTATGGGGGATATGATACCTGGGGGTCATGTGCTCCAACTCCCAATCCTAAGTTAGATGCTTTAAAAGTGGTTCTTCCTGGGGGCAGTCATTCTACTAGGGTGAAAAATTTCCCAAAGGAAGATCAGGAAAAAATTATGGCAACATTAGATCGTTGGTTGAAATAGAAAACTGTTCCCATAGGATTTTGTTTGGAAATATTGAAAAGCATTTCCGGTAAAATGAGAAAAAAAGAGGCTTAATAGCCTCTTTTTTTTACAATGTTTTCATTTGTTTTCTACAAAATTAAGGAATTGTTGTTCCAATAATTCGATTGCATTTTCTTTGCAAATAGAATAAGCTTTTATTCTCGGCAATATCCGCATAGACTTTGTCATGCAGTATTGCACTGATTTTAATTAATGGTTCTGCCAAGAATTGAGTGGCTTTTGTATTTTTAAAAAAAAGATGGTTGAAGAATTTTCGAAACTTTAGCGATTTTAATTCAGAATAATTTATAAAAAAGGGATTTCAAATCATTGAAATCCCTTTTTTCGATTTATTTCTGAGGTATTATTTTTTAAATAAACTAATCAGGAAAAGTAAAATCCAAGCGCCAACAGCAGCAATCATAATTTGCCATAGTAAGCCACCACCGCCGATTCCTAATTTACTGGCAAGCCAACCTCCAAAAACACCTCCTATTATCCCTACAATTATATTACCGAATAAACCAAAGCCACTACCTTTCCATAGTTGCCCGCCTAGCCATCCAGAAATGGCACCAATTAATAGAAAATAAAAAAATTCCATAGGTTTATTTTTTAAAGTTAATTAACCGAAATTAACAAAAAAATTAACATAAAATGCAATAAATCAGCATTTTGTAAAAATAAATTTGTGCGGCTAGACTTTTTTTTAGTTCGATAAGAGATGCTATTATACTTTATTTTGATAAAACATTACCGTGAATTGAGGTGCGGAAAGGCCTAATTTCTTGATTATTTTTTCCTGCTTCCTGTTTTGCACTTAATTTTTATAATGTTTTTATTTGTTTCTCGACAAAATTATTCGCCTGTAATTCTAATAATTCGGTTGCTTTTTGTCGTTGTAAATCATAAAGTTTCTTGTCCTGCGCAATATCTTCGTAAACTTTGTCGTGCATAGCTGCACTGGTTTTGACCAACAAAGTCCGTTGGTATTTGTCTTGTTCTAAAGTTGCTTTTAAAGCGGTTTCCAAATCCTCCGATTTATAATCGTATTCGCCTTTTGGAGACAATAATTTTGCAATAATGGGTGAAGTTTCAATGGCTAAAAATAGCAGCATAATAAAAAGCGATGGAATCAAGGGCAGTTTGCCTAAGGCATTGATTCGTGCCATCAAACCGTCAAATCCTTCAATGATTGGTTGTGTTTCGGTTACTTTTTTGTCTAAATCGGTTTGTAGGTTTTTAGAGTTTTTTTCTAAAACCACAATTTTTGCCAAATTGTTTTTCTGTAAAGTATCCAGTTCTTTTTTTGACAAATCATGTTTGGCTATTTTTTCCTTAAAAACAGGACCTTTGCCTAATTTCATCGTCCCCTTAGTTCCTTCTGCCTCGGTAATATAAGTTTCATAAAGGGTGTTGACTTCCTTTTCTTTGTTTGTAATCTCGGACTTCAATTGTTTTATTTCAATCTTATTTTTATCTAAATCCGATTTGAAATAATTTGCCACTTCTTTTTTGTTATTCAAAGCCATGGCATTTTTCTCTTTCAACAGAACGGTATTGATTTCTTTTTCGAATATTTTAATTTCCAGTGGTTTCGAAATTACAATGGCAATAATTATGGCCAAAATTATTCGTGGTGTTGCCTGAAGAAATTCGCTTGCAAAACGGTCTCTTTTTTTGATGGTAGAAACTATAAATCGGTCAAGATTGAAAATGAGTAATCCCCAAACCAAACCAAAAAGAAGTGCGGGATACGCACTGTCGAAAACGGTAAAAAGAGCATAAGCACTGGCAATAAAAGCCATAACGGCGGTGAAGAAAACGGTGGCCCCAATACCTACGTATTTGGTTTGTTCCCCTTCGGAGCAACCTTCGAGCAGGTTTTTATCGGCCCCTGAACAGAGGATGAAAAATTGTTTTAACATGATTGATTTTTTTGATTGATGATTACAAATTTAACGCCAAAAAATGAATATTGGTATAAATACTTGATTTGTTTTTGATTAGGTTTTTTTTGAGAACTTTAGAATTTATTTCCTAATTTTTTATAAAGCAAAAAGAGCTGTTCGTAATGAACAGCTCTTTCTTATTTTTGAATTATAATTAACTTATGCTAATGGAGCACCTGTCATAATTTCGGCATTGGCAAATTCTTCGAATTGTTTAAAGTTATCTTTGAATTTGTGTGCTAATTCGACGGCTTTATTATCGTATAGTTCTTTATCTTCCCATGTGTTTCTAGGATTTAATATTTCACTAGGAACATTTGGACAAGATTGTGGTATTGCAATTCCAAATACTTTATGGTTGTCATACGCTACATCGTTTAATTCACCGTTTAGTGCAGCTGTAATCATAGCACGTGTGAATTTTAACTTCATTCTGCTTCCCACTCCGTAAGGACCGCCAGTCCAACCTGTATTGATAAGCCAAACTTTTACATTAGCATCTTTCATTTTTTTAGTCAACATTTCAGCATATTTTGTCGGATGCAATGGCATAAATGGCGCACCAAAACAAGTTGAGAAATTAGGTTGGGGTTCTGTGATTCCAGCTTCAGTTCCGGCAACTTTTGCAGTATATCCTGAAATGAAGTAATAAGCAGCTTGTCCAGGTGTAAGTAGAGAAATTGGAGGCAAGATACCGTAAGCATCAGCAGTTAAAAAGAATATGTTTTTAGGGTTTTTTCCAATTGAACCTGGTTGAATGTTATCAATATGGAAGATTGGGTAACTTACCCTTGTGTTTTCTGTTATAGTAACGTCTTCAAAATCAACTTCGTTTTTAGTTCCTGGTTTGATCCCTACATTTTCTAAAATAGAACCTTTTTTAATCGCTTTGAAGATATCTGGTTCGTTTTCTTCCGAAAGATTGATCACTTTAGCATAGCAACCTCCTTCAAAATTAAACACAGTGTTTTCATTTGTCCACCCATGTTCATCATCACCGATTAATTTACGGTTAGGATCTGCAGATAAAGTTGTTTTTCCTGTTCCGGATAATCCGAAGAAAATTGCTGTATCTTCATCTTTTCCTACATTGGCACTACAGTGCATTGGTAACGTGTTTTTGAAAACAGGTAAGATAAAGTTCAATGCAGAAAATATACCTTTTTTCATTTCTCCTGTATATCCGGTACCACCAATCAAAACTACTTTTCTGGTAAAATCCAAAATAGCAAAGTTGCTTTGACGTGTTCCGTCAACTTCTGGAACTGCCATAAAACTTGGTACGCAAAGTAAAGTCCACTCAGGAGTGAAGTTTGCTAGTTCTTGCACTTCAGGTCTTAAAAACATGTTGTAGCAAAATAAGTTAGCCCAAGCTGTTTCGGTAATCACTCTTACATTTAATCTGTAATTTGGATCAGAACATACGTATGAGTCTCTAACGAAAACTTCTTTACCTGATAAATAGGCAGTAACTTTATTGTACAATGCTTCAAAAGCATCTGGCGCAAATGGAATGTTAACTTTTCCCCACCAAACCTGGTTTTCTGTGATGCTGTCTTTTACAATAAAACGGTCTTTTGGTGAGCGACCTGTGTATTCTCCGGTGTTAACGGCTAATGATTCTGTAGAAACTTCGATTCCTTGACCAGTTTTTATTGTTATATCGTGTAATTCGTCTGCGGATAATTGGTAATGAATCTTAGCGTTTTCAATTCCTAAATCTTTTAGCGAAATCGATTGCGTAAACGATGTGTTATTATTCATAAAATTGTAGTTGTAGGGGTTTAATTTATTTGACTGCAAAAGTAGAATTTTTTTTAATATAGGATTTGATTATCGTAACTTTTATGACTGTTTCTTTAAAAAATTTAACAAAAGCACTCCCCATGCCAGTATAAGTAACAGTCCGCCGATGGGTGTTATAAATCCGATCGCTTTAAAGTCAATTGGGGTGAGGCTGTTTGTAGCCAATAAATAGATGGAACCCGAGAAGAATAAGACCCCAAAAAGGACTAGATAAAAGATGGTTCTTTTTGTTTTCTCAGATAAAATAGCAGTAGTTCCAATAAATAACAAAAAAATGGCATGATACATTTGATAGCGCACGCCGGTTTCAAAAGTCGAAAGTTGCTCTATAGTTAAAACTTTTTTTAAGGCATGTGCTCCGAAAGCGCCTAAAATTATGGCGAATATCCCAAAAAGAGCTGCAGTCGAAATTATTTTTCTTTCCATTTTGTCTATATTTTTTTTGCAAAAGTATTTCATATCTAGCTATTTTAGAAGTTTTTGGCCAGTTACTTTCTTACTATTTTAAATCACGAAATATTTTCCCTAGAGGAGAGCAGGCAATGATTTGAAAATTTTTATCTTTTTAATTTCATTACTTTTGTTATAAATACAACAATTTTGTATGTTTGTGTTATATTTATATAATTATGAGAACTATTTTAATCATTGGAGCAGGAAGATCGGCGTCATCGTTGATCCAGTACCTTTTAAATAAATCTGAAAAAGAGAACTTACATCTTATTATTGGCGATTTGTCACTGGAACTGGCCCAGAGAAAGACGAACAACCATCCCAATGCGACTGCAATCGCCTTAGATATTTTTGATGAAAATCAAAGAAAAGAGGCTGTTCAGAAAGCGGACATTGTGATTTCGATGTTGCCGGCGCATCTGCATATTGAGGTGGCGAAGGATTGTATTGTTTATAAAAAACACTTGGTTACAGCGTCTTATATTAGCGACGCGATGCAAGAGTTGGATACAGAAGTAAAGAAAAATAATCTGATTTTCATGAATGAAATTGGTCTTGATCCGGGAATAGATCACATGAGTGCGATGAAAGTTATCGAAGAGATTAAAGATAAAGGAGGAAAAATGATTTTGTTTGAATCTTTTTGTGGCGGTCTTGTGGCTCCGGAATCCGACAATAATCTGTGGAATTATAAATTTACCTGGGCACCGCGTAATGTGGTTTTGGCTGGTCAAGGCGGCGCAGCAAAATTTATTCAGGAAGGTACTTACAAATACATTCCATACGGTAATTTATTCCGTAGAACTGAATTTCTTGAAGTGGAAGGATATGGTAAATTTGAGGCCTATTCCAACAGAGATTCTTTAAAATACAGAAGTGTATATGGTTTGGATGATATCCTTACCCTATATAGAGGTACAATTCGTCGTGTTGGTTTTTCGAAAGCTTGGAATATGTTTGTGCAGTTAGGGATGACTGATGACAGCTATGTTATGGAAAATTCGGAAAACATGAGTTACCGACAATTTGTAAATTCTTTCTTGCCCTATCATCCAACCGATTCTGTAGAAATTAAGACGCGATTGATTCTTAAAATAGACCAGGACGATATTATGTGGGATAAGCTTTTGGAATTGGATTTGTTTAGCCGAGATAAAAAAGTGGGACTGAAAAATGCCACCCCGGCACAAATTCTTGAAAAAATCCTTAATGACAGCTGGACACTTCAGCCTGATGACAAAGACATGATTGTGATGTACCATAAATTTGGGTACGAACTTAATGGCAAAAAAGAGCAAATCGATTCTAAAATGGTTTGTATTGGAGATGATCAAACCTATACGGCTATGGCAAAAACGGTAGGTTTACCGGTTGCGATGGCTACTTTGCAAATATTAAATGGAAAAATAACAACTCCGGGAGTGCAACTTCCTATCAATAAGGAAGTGTATTTACCGATTTTGAAAGAGTTGGAAGAATACGGTGTTGTTTTTAAGGAGCAATCGGTTCCCTATTTAGGATACAATATTCTTAATTAAGATTTTAGTAGAATTTTTTTAGTTTGATAAACCCCGCTTTCCCGACTGTATTGAGGGAAATGCGGGTTTGTTGTTTTTCTGGAATCTGAATTTCATCGATTTAGAGTAAATTTAAATTCGTTGCGATTTTCTGTTCGAAACGGAAATAGTTTTATCTCTATTATTAATCAATGATTCTTTCTTCGACCAATTTTCCTTCATCGTATTTTTTTATTTCACTTAATTTTCCGGTCTGATCATAATACTTCCAATCGCCAAAATAAAACCAATGCGTGTCCTGTTTGTCAGCCACAAATTTCGTTTTTCCTTTTGATTGGATTGTGCCATCTTTATAATAATAGGTGGTATGGCAAATGTTCTGTCTATATTTTTCTTTCTTGATAATCTTGTCGTTCAAATAATAGTTCCATTTTTTTATAGGATCTCCATTGTGGTATTTTCCAACCGATTTGTATTTGGAACTGTCTAAGGCATACTCTTCTATCCAAAGACCTTCTCTTCCTTTGCTGGTTTTTTGATTAATTTGGTTGGTTTTACAACCAGACAAAATCAATAGTAGTAAGAATGAAAATAGTGGATATCGCATGGTTTTAATTTTTTTACAAAAATGAATGAATTGACTTTATAAATATAAAAAAAATATCCGCTCATTGCTGAACGGATATTTTGTAAAATAATTCTTTAGTGAAATCAGATTAAGATATATTGATTATCATTTTTTCTCCTGTAATGAGTTCCAATGCCCAGTCGGAAGCGTTTATAGCACCTTCGATAAATCCGGTATAATCCGAATAGGCTTCACCGATAATGTGAACGTTTTTTGCCCCATTATTCAAAGAAAAGCCTTTGAATTTTTCCTGTACTTCCCAAGATTTAATTCCCGGTCTCCAGCAGTGGTTGCCTGCGCCGTAAGGCGTGCAGGACCAGTCGCGGATGCCGTAGGAAACAATCGAAGCCAGAATATCTTTCTTGATTTCGTCCAAAGTCATATCAGAATAAAGGAACAAAGCTTCTTTGGTCAGTTTCAATCCTTTCTTGGACATCGCTTCATTACCTTGTAAGGACCGGTAAACTTCTTTGGACATGAAATTAGCAAACTGTGATTTGATTTCGTCGTTGTTATTGACTTCGGCCCTGTCGTGTTTGTCTTTGTCTTCGATGTAATAATTCCAAAATTCGGTTGCGGGACGATCTGTGTATAACAAGATCATACCGTATCCATCGGTGTCATTTACTTTAGAACGTCTGAAATAATGAATTTCACGTGTTGGCATTCGGTTGGCTCTGGATTGAGGCGATTGGTCGTAGCCCCACCAAGGTTTGTCTAAGACAAAAAAGACTTTGGTCATCGAAAAGCCATTGACAGAATCCAACAATTTACTAATGTCTTCAGGAAGCGAAGCTGTTAATTTTTTGAGCGGATGTTGTGGCATGGCCAACATTAAGTGATCGGCTGTGGTGATAACGGTTTTTCCGTCTTTCAAATAATTGATTGATACGGTGTTATTACTGTTATCTTCGAATGAAATTAATTTGGCATTGTTAACCAAAGTTACATTGGATCTTTCATTCAGTTTTTTAAGCATTTGAATGGTGATTTCTTCAGTCCCTTTTTTGATGGTGGCCAATATTTGCCCTTCGGTTTTGAAGGCTCTCAACCACCAAATTGCCCATTCAATGGCATTGAGATTATCTGGAATCATATGGTAGAACGTCCCGGTGTCTCGAATTTTCATCAAGGCTTGATGACTCAAAATGCCATCTTCGCTCAAGGCGTTCCAAAAGCCGGTATTCCACATCGGTCTTCCATTTAAGGTTGCTTCTTTTCGCATGATACGAAAATCGTCTTCGGTAAGGCTGTCAATCCAGTTTTGGCACCAGTAATCGATTGGGTTGGTTGGGTTTTTGCCCATCATCAGCAAAACACCTCTTCGCAATAAATCCAAAGAATCCAGATTTTGTTCCTGCAAAGGCAAGTCGTATTGCGGATATTGTGATGGATTGGCCCTTGGTCCGGTAAAAGGAACCAATTCGATTTTTAGGTCGTCTATGAGTTGTCCAAATTTAGGTTGGAGTTGGGTTTCAAAGCGCATCGGTCCCCATTCGGTTACAAAACCGTTCATAATGGTGGTTTCCATTCGGCCGCCCCAACGATCGGGCGATGCTTCTATTAAAGTTACTTGATGTCCTCTTTCGCTTAATTGCAATGCACTGTATAATCCCGAAAAACCGCCTCCTGCGATTAGTATATCCTTTTTCATTTTGCTCTTTTCTTACGTGGCGCAAACTTACATAAATCAAAAAAAAATCCGCTCATGATAGGGCGGATTTTTAAGTATAACATGGTTTCTTTAGTTTTTTTATCTACGGAATGTATTATATTTCAAAAAAAAACTTAATTTATTGCTATTTGTAGAAATATTATTTACTCAGCTCTACAAAATATTTATAAAACAATGGAATGGTTTCGATTCCTTTCAAGTAATTGAAAATCCCAA
>Ga0137353_1000213_pt1 | contig 10353 bp, 17 predicted proteins | sample EasRivERMLT760_2_FD_104759 | JGI IMG/M metagenome (GOLD analysis project Ga0137353, IMG submission 104759) | Soil microbial communities from meander-bound floodplain in the East River, Colorado, USA - East River MetaG ERMLT760_2 | ecosystem: Environmental > Terrestrial > Soil > Floodplain ...
ATCATCGGCAAGCGGATCCGCGGCATCGTTTGCGATGGTCGCTGCGACTTCGAGAAGGTTCTCAGCGACAAGCGCGAAGAACTCAGTCGAAGCTGTCGGCATCGGCGGCATGGTTGGTTGTGCCAGCACCATCGGTGGCGGTGCTATTTTCGATTTAGGCCCCGGTTTCGTCTTGGGAATAGCAATCGCGAGCTTCGCGAGACGTTCACTCACATAGTTTGGTGACACGCCCAACGTCGTCGCAGCTTCGCGTACCGATGAGTGGTTCCGTAGCGCTGTCTCTAACAGCTGCGTCTCAGCTTCACGCAGTCGCCGCCAGTACAGGCCATTGTCGTCGCGACGTTTCGCCATCACACAGCCTTTGCTTTGTGCTTGAGCCACTCAGCCTTGCCGCTTTCCGTTGCGTAGATCTTGTACGTGTTCTGGTAGCTCGAACCGCCTACGAGCCCGAGCTTGCCGAGCCGGTGATAGGCCGCTTCCTCGTCCTTGTCTTCAACGGGCCAGCGGAACTTCTTGCTCTTGACGCTGCGTTCGCCTTGTTCGACGAGCGCGCCGAGCAGCTTCACGGCGTCGGTATCGTTCGGCGTGAGCAGGAACGGGATCGTGTCGTAGATAACGTCGCGTCCGCACGTCGGACACGGCTTGATGACCGTTCCGGTGCCGTGTTGTTTGTAGTGCGCATCGGCCGGGTATACGGCGTCCTTGCACTGCCAACACTCCTCGACACCACCGTTCCCGAGCACGTACAGGCAGGCCTTGAGCGCGCGATCGGTCGCCGTTGCCTGCGCTCCCAGCTCGCGTAGCTGCGCGTGAATCACCCAGCTCGGTACCTTGTCGACAACCTCGAAGTCGATTCCGCTATAGCGCTCGGAGTAGCTGTACTCCTCGGTGATGTCGCGCAGAACGTCGTTGTCACGAACCGAAGCTTCTGTCGCGTCGTCGCTGTACAACGGCTTCCACTGCCATCCGCCGAGCCCTGACGAGAACTTGTGCCTGTACTTGAGCCACTTCATAACGTTGCCCTTGTACGACGCATGTTACTCTCGACTTATTCACGAGGCAACGGGATTAGCTGAAACGCGTGCGCCGTAAGATCGTCGTAGTGCGGTGAGCCCGGCATCGGGCACCGACCGTCGCACTGTTTCCAGTCGTCGTCGCTGACCCAGTTGCACTTCGGGCACCTGCGATTCGCGCCTCGCGCACGCAGCGACGGCGCGATCAGCGACGGACAGTCAGGTTCGCACTTGCGGACCCACGGCGGGCACGAACACCAGTACGCGGGGTCGTCAGTTCGCGCCGTCACTTAACGTTCCCTGTGGAGATAAGCGGCATGGTACGCGGCGCGATGCGCGTTTCGGACTCGAAGTTCTTTCGAGCGCGTTGCGCGTGCAGCTTTGCGTGTCGAACAAAGCGGGTGATCAGGAAGCGCATGGATTCGTACCGCGATCTGACACTTCTCGCAGACGTGAACCGGTACTGCGACCGTGAAATAACCACGACGCGATCGATGGTGAATTGCAGCGGTCCACTGCGTGACGATTCGACCGCGGCAGACCGGACAACGCTCCGGCGCGGGCAACTTCTCTTCAATTTCGTCGACGTCCTTCACGGTTTCATGCCGAGGAACTGTGCCATCATGCCAACACCTGCCGTGATCGACGCATCAACGCGGCCATCCGTGATGTCACCGAACGGATTCTTGTAGCGCATGAATCCGAGGTCGCGCCACGTACCATCGGAGGCCTGCTGCACGACCGTCGCTTCGTTGCGCAGCCACGGCTCACGGTGTTCGAGGATCAGCTTCGCAGCGAGGATCTCCTCCTCGGGTGGTAGGTCCGTCGCGTGGAAGTGCAACACGAACCGTTCGTCCATGTCGTAGCAGATCTTGCCGAGACGGCCGGCAGTCGGACTGTTGCGATGCGCGAGCAGGTATCGATGTCCTGACAGGCCGCCGATCACCATGATCGCGCGATGCTCAGCCCAGTCGTCGTGCTCTGACTCATTCAGGAACGCGAGCAGAACGTCGCGTGCGGGCGCAATCGCGCCGGGCTCGCAGCGCGGACAACACGGTGTCGGGCGCGAGACGCTGACGGCCTTGGCTTCCTCGTCGTTCTCGGCCTTCGCGACGAGCGTCGCGAGTCCGTCATTTTCGGCGACTTCGAGCTTGCCGTTCTTGAAGCTGACTGCGGTCAGTGTACGGTCCTTGGGCTTGACGATTTTGACGAGCGCTGGACCTGCCTTGGTCAGTGACGCCTTCAGCTCGATCGTCCGCGTATCGACGATGTCGTCGGCCGCGAATGGCTCGTCGGTCCAGCCTTTCTTGCGCGCTTGCTTCATGAAGCCTGCGAGGAGCTGCTTCTCGTGCGGCGTCGGCTGCATGACAAGCAGCTTCGACGTGTTTTTGTCGTCACCTGCGATCAAGCGAAAGTCGCCCGACCAAGACGGGATGTACCAAGTTTTCATCGCGACCATCCTAGTGCGAAGCAGACGAACATGACCAGCAGCAGGACAACTCCCATACCGGCGTACGTTCCAACGATCCCGCCGATCATCTTCGGGATGAGGTCCGTCTTGTCGTCTCCGGGCTTGTCACGCTTCTGTAGATGCAACGTAACGAACGTGACGAGCACCGAGATGCCGTACCACGATTGATACGTCGGGCCGACGCCGTATTGCTTGGCAAGAAGCATGTCCCAGACCTTTGCGTAGATCGCCGCTGACAGCAGTGCGAACAAGGGTGTCGCGAAGATGAAAACGGAGAAGACAGCCACTACAGTGAGCTTGCTAGGTTTGTTCATACGATCGTGATCCCGTTCTCGACGTGTGCGTCGCGCACTGCCTGCTCATGACCTTCGTGAATCGTGTTACGTGGATCGGTGCCACAGTGCTCACAGGTTTCGTCGCGCGGACCCGCAAAGCGATCAGATACGCGCGGCTCGAACGCGTGCTTGACGTTGATCATGTCGGGCTTCTGGAGGAACCGTTCTGTGGTGCCTTGGGTCCAGCCGTTCTTGTACGTGACGGTATCGGACGTCGGCGGCAGACCCGCTTTGCCGTCGGCGAAGCCGTGTTGGTAGCTGCCTTCAGGAACATCGATCACAGGAGCGATCGGCTTGTTGCTGTCGAGCGCTCGACCGAGCAACTTGACCTCCAACGCCTCGGCGACGTCGGTCATACCGGCACGACGTGCATCAGCGATCGCGTTGACCAGCTCCACGGGATGGACGTCGTCCTGCGCTAGCGGCAACGGTGGCGGCTTGAGCGTCGCGATCAACTCGCGCAAGATGCGTGCGCCGAAAGTCTCAGACGCCTGCGCCTGCACAGCCGGTGCACCGGGCTCCAGCTCTCCGAGCGACTCGATAGGCCCGCCGTTGTCCGCGATCGTCTTGATAGCCTCGCCGACACCGGCCGTCGCCGCGACGCACATGTCCTTGGCTGCAATGGCCAGGTCGTAAACGCGGCGCGCGACGACGACGTCGAACGGTTTGCCGCCAGCGTCGAGAGCTTGACGGATTTCGTTACGGAGAGCTTCAGCGAGTTCGGGCGACATCCGATTCCTTTCGTAGCCACGCAGCGCGAGATCGCGCTGACGTTGTAGACGTTGTAGCCGTTCCTCGAACGGCGTTTCGAGTGGGTATGTCACTTCTTGGTCTCAGGCAAGGGTCGACCGAGATCGCCGGTCGCGCGATCGTAGTCGTCAGCTTCAGTACCGTTGCATCCCATACACAGGCCGGCAGCGTCGAGCGTTGACGATCTTCCACAGGACGTGCAAGTGCGTTCTTCAAGCGCCTCGCGTAGCGCTGGCGGCAACGTCGCTCGGCGAAGCGCCGTAAACGCAGCCTCGATCGCAGCAGCTTCGGTCGGTCCCTGTCCGAGGAATGAGTTGTGGGACGGGTGCTGTACGAGCGCAGTCCGCGTACCATCGAAGTTGGTGAACAGCATAAGCGCGCCCACGCCAAGCAGCTGACGCTGTTCGGACAACTCCGCGAGCGTTGTCTGTTCGGTGATGTTCTTGGGCTGTATCATGCAGACGGGATGCTCGGCTTGCGCAGCCGCGAGAGCTTCAGCGGGATCGAACGGGCTCGGGTTGACGGGCCCAAGTGGATCGCGCCAGCCACACGTGCACGTGACCGTGACTTTGCCGCTGGTGAACGTGACGTAGCTGAGCTGTGACGGGCGTAGTTCACTCACGATTGCACTCCAAGCTGTGCTCCAAGGATCTTCTTGTTTGCGCTCATCTACCGAGACGCTAGCGCGCGCCTAATAACAAGTCAAGAGTATCTACTCACAGCAGATCCATCCTCTCGGCGAGCTTGTACAGCACGTGGCACGCGTCGATGCGACAGAGCTGCGGCATGGTAAGCAGATCCGTGCAGTCGTCCTCTTCGAGTACGACGAGCCGCCAACGCCCACGCCGGCCGCTCCACGCGAGCTTACCCCACGGCGGAAACGGCACGTCGACGGGACGGCCCGCGGTGTAGCGCTTGCGGAACTCGCGCTCGACTGCAGCGAGCTTCCGGCCGATCTCGTCGTCAAGTCGGTCCAGTTCTTTTTGACCTTCGACGATACCGCGCACGATGTCCGGCAACGACATACTTCGATACGGCTCGGGAATGTCCGCGAACGTCGCTGGCGCCATCTTGCGTTTGCGGCGCATCATCTCGAATCCGTGATCCGCGCCAACAATTCAGGTGACAGTCGCCGTCGTGGCCGTTCCGGTCGTTTGATGCGTTCTGTAAAGATGTGCAGTGCCAGTATCGGCCAAAACTCACAGAAACGCGTCCAACGACGACGCGCACCGCGTGCACGATTTCGCGCGATCACACGCGCTAACGACTTAGGAAGTGGTCGCATCTCATTTAGGATTTCACTCCAGCGCGTGTGTTCTTCGCGCGTGAATCGCGGCAGATGATGCGCGTACAATAACTGCCGCGTTTTGTAATTGGACGGCGAGAATGTCGGCTCGCCGTTGACATCAACGTCATCGGAATCGTCGTTTTTGTTACTCGGATACCGAATCGATCGGATAGCCGAGAGTTGGGCCGCTTCGATGTCGCGTTCCATGACTTTGTTCATTGTGCGACCTATCGATGTAGCAGTCACAGATCGAGGATCGTCTCGACGTATGAACGATGACTGCAACGCGCAACGTTCGCATAGGTACGCGTCCGTTCGTCGATGGTTGCATACGACACAACGAGACGCCGCCGTCCGGCTTGATGAAGTAGATCCCGTTGTCCCCCGCATACACTACGTCCTCGCGAACCCGGCTTCGCGCTTGGCCTTCGTCCGGTTGTCGATCGGGATGAATTCGATGAAGTAGCTACCGGCGTCGCAGATCGCGTCGTAGATCTCACGGACCGCGCGAGACCCGATCGCTCCAGCGATCTGCTGATAGGGCAAGTTCGCGAGATAGAAGATCTGCTCGTCGGTCGCGCGTGTGCCGTCCGCTTGGCTGAGTAAGCCGCCGACGAACGTCGCGACGTCGGCGCTGAGCTTGAGCGGAAGTCGCTTCGCACCTTTTTTGGGTTTGGGTACCGGCTTGCCGCGCGTCATTGCAGCACGCCACTTGTTGCCACCCTCGTCGTAGGGCCAAGGTTCGATCGCGTAGAGCCCGCAGTCTCCAGGGAGATCCTGGTCGTGTTCCTCTGCAAGCAGGTGACAGTTCTTGCACGGTACGATATCCCACGTATCGGGTTGATGCCCGCTGTAGAGGTACGGCGTCACGGCCTCGAACGCCCAGCGCGTCGGATCGATGACAAGGCCTTCGTCTTGGATGTAGATCCAACCGTGCGGCGTGAAGCCCATCGACGCACGCGATGCGAAGTGACTGTTCCGCGCGATTGGTCCGAGCCAGTGACCGTAAACGGCTTCCCCGCCAGGGACGAGTTTCGCTTTTACGATCGCGCACGCGATCTCGTAGCAGCGCCCGACCCACGCGCTCGTGGGCTCGCCGATAGCCTTCTCGCACTGCTGCAGTGTCGGAATCTTCATGGTCACGTTCCCGTCTTGATCATCTGCGCGGCACACGAGCCGCAGATTTCACCCCAGTTCGAAGCGGTGAACTCTTCGTAGCCGGCCTTGTGCATCATCTTGGCGAGATTGCTGAGCCGCCACGTCGGCCGTGTCGAGACATCCTCGCCGCAGCGCAAGCACGCCGCCATGCTGTAGCGCTGCACGATCTCGTACGCGAAATCCCAATCGCCCGCGAACGACGCGGCTTGGATCGCCTCGCGCACCTGCGATTCATCAGCACCGTCGTCGTGCTCGACGAGCATGTCACCGACTCGACAAGGCTTAGTGATCATCACGACCTTCGATGTCGGCTCGCCGTTCTCGACCCAGTAGATCCGCTTCACGTCGAGCGGACGCGGCGACAGGTCGGTGCTGATCACCAACGTCTTCACTAGTTGACCACGTCGTCGGAGATCTCAGGCTTCTCGCCGAAGTTGCGCTCCCAGGCTTTACCGTACGAACGGCTCCAACCAAACGTCGACGACTTGAGGACTTCGTCGGAGCCCGGCGCGTCGTAGACGATCGATTCTTCGGTGATTGGTTCGACGCCTGTGACGTGCATGCCGCCGCGGTCGCACTCAGTGAAATGGATCTTCGCGCCAAGGATCTTCGGCTTGTCGTTGTTGTCGTCGCTCATAGCTTCAATCTCCAATCGTTAACGGCTCGTGCTACCGCGCCAATCAACGCACTCTTCAGTTCGCTGACTTTGTGATTACCACTGAAGTCGCGGCACGACGCGCCCAGATACTGGCCGTTGACGAACACGTGCATCTCGTAGCCGTGACCTACGAGCCCGAAGTGGAACGCCACCGTCGGCGGCGACGCGGCCACGATCTCGTCACGACTGAAGCCGATGGCAGCGAGGGCTTGATCGTTGAGTCGTCGGACAGCGGGCGCAGCGGATCGCCGCCGACGGCCGCCTCGCACCCGGTCAGGCCGTGCTTGGCGCGCTCGCGCGCGGCTCTTGGCTTTCGTCCCACGCGTCACGACTCGTCCTTGGTGGCCGGTTCTGCGGACGCCGCGAGCATCTTGGGCAGCTTGCCCTCAGCAATCGCTTCGAGTCCAACCATGTGCAGCGCGTGCATCGCGAAGCTCTCGATCTCGGTTTTTGCCGACGTCACGACCTTCTCCGTCGCTTTGTCGAACTGCTCCAGCACGTACGGGATGTTCGACGTCAGTTGCTGGACCATCACGTCCAGTTCGATCTTGAGCTGCTGCTTTGCCTTGTCGGACAATTTGCCGGTCAGCTTCTCGATCTCGGCCCGGCGCTCCTTGAGCACCTGCACCATGTCCTTGAGGTCGGCACCGAAGCGGTTCTTGACGCGCTCGACCTCGGTCTCGATGTCAGGCGGGTCTTCGAGGAAGCCGTTGTTGAACCGGATCGTGCACGGCGTTGAGCCCGAGTTGAGCGACGTGATCGCCTCGGCGAATTGTGCCGCCGATAGTTCGATCTCGAACAGCGTCTGCGTACGCGCGTAGTACCAGTCGTGGTTCAGATCGTGTTGCATGTAACCGGGGTTCACCGTCAGGCGAATCGTCCCGCGGTGCGACTTGAGCGAGCTGCCGAATAGCCGCATCGCGTGTGTGTTCATACTGCGGCTGATCGAAAGCATCCCGTACGATGGGTGCTCGTGTTGTTCGGGCTTGGGCGGGTTCTTCAGGTTGCTCATGATTCAGACTCCGACAAGACGTCACCGATCTTCTTGATGCTGTACTCGCGCGACTCGCGTGGGTGGTTTCGGATCGTTCCAGGCCCGTTGTGCTCGCGCTCGTGCATGTCAAGCAGCTTTTCGAGTGTTGCCTGCAACGGAAAGATTCCGGCATGCGCCGACACGAGATGTCCCCAGAGCACGAGACGATCTTCAGTACGACCGCTGCTGGGATGGCGGCACACGTGCTCTTCGATGCTGAAAACGAGACCGTTCTCGACCGTGACGTCGACGAGCGGCGTCGGCACACGATTACCACGATTACCAGGAACGGGCTCGGCCACAACAGCGACGCAGGCAATGACGTTGCCGATCGGCACTTCAACGACGAGGCGTTCACCGTTTTCGAGTCTGACCTTCACGCTGCAACTCCCTTCCGTGCGAGCAGCGCACATGCGCTGCTGTATTCCTTGAGCGCGAGCAACGCGCTTGCAGCGAGCAGCTCGTCTTCGCTTGCACGAAGCAGGTGCGGCGTCGACGGCCGATCGGTCGTGATCGCTGCGAACTCAGCCAAGAGCTGATCGCGGAGCGACGGTGTAGCGCCGAACGTTTCCGCGTGCAGGACGCGGCATGCCGCTAGGGCGAGTGCCTTGACGTCACGGTCGCCGCCGCGCGTTCGGCGGCTATCCCAGTACGCGGCGACCGCAGCGTTTGTCGTCGCAGCCAACGCGGCCTCGAACAGGGTGACCGAAGTGCGCGCGCTGCGCACTTTGCCCTGTGGATCAACGTGCAGGCGCGCACAACCGTACCAAACGGCAACACGACCATCTGGTGACGCTATCGCTACAGCCGCACCAACACACTGACCGACACGGGATTGGCCAGCTTCGCACGTCACGCACCACGCGTTGTGACGGATCGCGTAGATCGCCCACTCGTGCGCGTCGGTCTCGTCGAAGTCGACAGGGGCGACTCGCTCGCGAACGACCTTGATCTCGACCTTGCTCACGCCGGCACCGTCGGCGCGAGATACCGTTGTAGCTTCTCGACGAACTCGGCGATGTCGATGCCCTTGGCGATAACTTTGTGATGAAGCAGATGCAGCGAGCTTGATCCCGAGAAGAACACGAACCGCTCCACCATGTCGGGTTGGTTCGTACGGATCCACTCCAGCACGTGGCCACCGTTGCCGCGTAGCAAGACATAGTCGGACAGTACGAAGTCGTAGTTGTTCTGTTGCAACAGCTCGATCGCACCCGACGCGGTATCGGCAACATCGATCGCGAGATTCAGATCGTTGAACGTATGACGGAGCAACCGCGCCGTCGCCCGTTGCATGTCTTTCTCGTCTTCGAGATGCAAGACTTTCACGATTCGGCTTCCTTGCTCACGCGGCGCATGTGCCGCGCGAACGTCTTGAGTGGGTAGGTCTTGGCGGGAACGGTGTCATGCCAACCTTCTGCGACCTCGACGTGCGTGACGCCGAGCTTGCGAAACCACGCGAGGATTTCGTCCTCGCCGGGTGCGTACTGATGATTGCCGGGGATCTTTGTCAGCTCGCGACGACGCCCGAGTGCGTCGTATAGGAAGTAACGCTCGATCCACATGCAGTGCGGATATGGATCGTTGTACGAGCTTTGGATGCGTAGAACCTTCACGGCTAGTCCCTTACCGTGTCGAGAACTTCGACGACCTTCCACCGGAACTTCGACAGCCAGCGATCTTCTGCGAGGTGCGGCTTGGGATCGCGATGGTACTTCGTGAGTGTCACGCGCCGACGTCGCCCCTGACCTTCACCCATCGCACGTGCATCGCTCTCGTCCTTGGGCCACGACACGGCATAGCGCAGCATGTCGTGCGGGAATTCATCTTCGCCCTCGACGACATAGTCGGTGCGGTAGAAGTCGCCCGCGTAGCCGTCGTCGGTCAGCGGCTTGTTCTGATCGCGCCAGCGATCGACGGCCTTATCGAAGTCGCAGCGGAAGCACGAACCACACTTCAGGTCCGTCACGCAACCTTCGTGGCCGTTGCGCATCTCTTCGACGGTGTCGAGAATGGCCTGGACGTGTTTGTTCACGACATCTCTCCGGTCTTGGTGTTGAGCGCGTAGAGCCTGTACGGCTCGTCGGCCAAGAACGGCGATGCGCTCATGCTGCAGCTGTGCATCTTGCACAGCCAGCCGTTGGTTCGATCGGTGCCGTGGATCGCGACGTGCTGCTTGAGCCCGAACGTATCGTTCTGTAGCTCTTCAGGCGTGTACGGTGGCTCGACCGGGAACGTGCGCTGGTAGAGCGTATCGAGCACCGCGGTCTCGGCCTCGCGCCGCGAATCCGCGCTAACGAGGTAGACGGTCTCGACACCGTCCTTGGCGTGGATGACTTTCCAGATCGTCACGGCTTCTGCTCCGCGCGATGTTGCTGCATACGGTGCGTGAACATGCACTCGCGGCACCGCTGCACGCCATCGTCGGCGAGGTTCGTTGGCATCTTGCCGCACGGACAGAGCACGACCTCGTTCATGTTGCGGAAGATCTGCAGGAGTACGTTGCCGTCGGTGTTGGTGTCAGCGACGACCAGCGTCACCTCGACACCTCGGTAGATGCCCGACGCGCCCGCGTGGTCACTGACCTCGTTCTCAACCAGCTTGTCGCCGTGCTCACCGTAGTCGTCGTGGGTCAGCCAGTGTTCGA
>Ga0137353_1000215_pt1 | contig 10262 bp, 10 predicted proteins | sample EasRivERMLT760_2_FD_104759 | JGI IMG/M metagenome (GOLD analysis project Ga0137353, IMG submission 104759) | Soil microbial communities from meander-bound floodplain in the East River, Colorado, USA - East River MetaG ERMLT760_2 | ecosystem: Environmental > Terrestrial > Soil > Floodplain ...
CTCCCGAATATATTGAACTAACAAAGGATTTTTATTTGAAGATGTAAAAACAAAGCGATTTCTATTTAATTATAAAAACTTAAATAAAAATCGCCTGTTAAAATCTCAGCTTAGTACTTAAACTAATTCTTTGTCAAGCAATAAGTACTGCCCGGGTCAACATCTCCTTCGGGAAAGCTTTTACAATAAAAAGTTCTTTTAAGGGTAAAACATTCATCGTCAATACTTACAATTGTCATAATAATCCTATCTCCCACCTCCATTTGAGACCCTCCAACTTTTTTAACACAGGTAACTTCATATTCACAGTCACTTAACCACTTAACACTCCAAACCAATTGAAGCGCTCCGTTGTCATAACTTTCTTGAGTGGCACCTTTTATTACAAAAGTCCTGGCGGGATAGTCTGGATTATATGCTTTTATGTTTTTAAATTTACTGCAATCCAGCGTTTGCAAAGTCTGTGAATGTCCTATTGACCCTGCTAATAATAATAAAATAAGCGCTATTTGTTTTTTCATAATTTTGATTTTGACTGATTTGGGGGAAAAACAGCTGATTAACATCTATTAATTTATTTCGCAATATTACAAAATTGCATCACTCTATCCAACACTTCAACATCACTTTCTTGCATTCATCTAACTATCTGTTTTACTTTAACTTCCATCACATTCTTATGTATTGGATTACTTTTTAATAAAAAAAATACTTTAACACGAAAATGATGTATGAAATTCTTTAATAATTTTAAAATCTACCGTTTGCATTGCTAACTTCTGCGGTTTAGACGAATTTGTCGAAGAACCCGAAGCCGACCCGAGCGATAGCCAACTGGCGCAGCAATACGACTTAATTGTCTCCAATCCCCCTTTTTATACCGACAAGTTATTATTCGAATAACGAACAAAGAGACCAGGCCCGTTTTGCCCACGCCCTGCCTTTTGAGGAATTGATTGAGGCAGTCGCTTTATTACTTTTCGAAAGCGGTATTTTTTCTGTAATTATTCCGTTCAAAGAGGAGGAAAACTTCGTCGCTTTGGCCGAAGAATGCGAATTGTATCCGCTAAAAATCACAAGGATAAAAGGCACTCCAACTACCGAAATCAAGCGCAGCTTATTGGCTTTTAGCCGAACAAAACTGGATCATTTCCCTATTGACGGATCGATAATCGAAACGGCTCGACACGCCTATACTGCCGAATACATTGAATTGATTAAGGATTTCTATTTGAAGATGTAATTTCACTTCATCAAAACTCCACCTTTCCATCTTCTAGAATAAAGTTATTGTTTTTCCAATATTCTGGATCTTCTTTAGGTTCAACACCCAGTTTCAATCTATCTATTGGACGTGTAATTATTTTAACTTCCTTGGTATTGATGTCTTCCGACATTAAATCATAACTATAATTCAATACCCTCAATAATTTTCTATCAGATTTTGCTAAATAGTTGTTTTCGACTTTTTCATTACAATAATTTATAAAATATTTGCCATCCACCGATTTGTATGTTTCTGTAATTTTATGCGTGGATTCTATTATTACATTCTCACCATCATTTGGTCTGTCAGGATGCAAAACCACATAATGCTCAAATTTCAATACCGCAAAAGACTCTGCATCGATATAAATAAATCCAGTTGCGGACTTAGGAGGAGGATTACCAAAACCTGTTGAAAAAACATCCGGGGCATGATTAGTAAAGCTAATCACGTAGACTTTCCTTCCATTATACACAACAACACTTTCCTTCTTCAAATCAAATGAAGAAGTTTGGTACAGCACATTTGATGTGCTAAGCAAAATGTTTCTAAATATAATTACTCCCAAATAACCTATCCCTCCCCAGTTTTCTTGAGATGTGTTTTTCGTGGCATTCCTAAATTGAAGTAATTCTCCATAAAAATTACTCACTGCATCATTTGAAGCTTTTATCCCATTGGGATTATAAGTATTAATAGTCGCTTCTTCATTGAAAACAATACTGTCCTCTTTTTCAGTTTGTGATCTAAAAAAGAATTTCTGGTTATAAGGAGATTGGCAATAATTGTCTTTTATACGCAACCTTGCATTCTTAATGATTTTATCAACCGATAAAGATTTACTGTTTTTTGCTGCGACAACAACTACATCATCTAAAGGAATGCTTTCGTTATTTTCTTTTATTAATTTGATGTGAATTAAATTTCTTTTGGCTTTTTCTAAGGTTGAAACAGTTATAGTATCCGAGTAATAACCCAATGCAGATATTATCAACTTATCATTAAAACTGCTTCTAGGAATATTAAACCGGAAAGCCCCTTTATTATTGGCTACTACACTTTTATTACAATTCATAAGATATATGTCGGCATTAGGAATGAGCTTGTCGTTTTTGGAATCCATGATTTCACCTGCTATAGAAAAAGTTTGAGCTTCACTATTAGTGCTATCCATATTTGGATAAGCTGTCAATACAGGAGGGTATGATTTTTTTATAAAAAGCAATCCGTCAAAAACGGCATTCCAATTTGCTTTCAAAGGCATATTTCCAAGTACCGAACAATAGTAACTACGGGTATCGTTTTTGTCAAAATCTACAAAAACTTTGGTGTTATTATCCGCAACCATTTTTTGTTCAATACTGTTCGATGGCGGCATCAAAATTGGAAAGGTTTTTTCTCCAACAAGTCCGTATTCTCCTTCATAAGAAGAGAAAGCAAGACTGTATATTTTATCTTTAAAATGGTCTTTTAAAATTTCACCCATAGGAAGCGCAAACTTTAAAGATTTTATTTCCTCAAAAGTAGAATTACTACTCTTTGAGATTTCATTCTCTAAGGCAACTTGCTCTTTCAAATAACCTTCTGTAACATCCGTATATCCAAAATTCTTAATGCGGTTTGAAAAATGGTACGATGCACCCCAACAAATCATTTTTTCATTCGGATACAATTCTGATAAAAATATTAAGTTTTTAGCCATTTGTAAATCTCTGGGATTCTGAACAGCTATATTTTGCTTTTGTAAAACCTTTATTTCAAAATCGACTTGGGCAATTTGACTCAAAACAACCTGCTTTATCATCTTCTCCTCTTTACCGAGACTATGCATGTTTTTGAATGAATTTAAAATCAAATCATACTGTTGATACAAATCAAGTGAATCTTTTTTATTAGTCGCCACTCCTTTCAAATCCTTAGTAACAAATGCTTTTTCTAATGCATCATAAGTGGTTTCTGGAATAATAATTTGATGATCTTGAAATATTTTTTTAAGGTCAGTCATGAAATATTTTTCAAACAACTGCCCTCTTTCTTGACTGTCAAAACCAATGAGTTTCATAGTGTCATTCAAAATTGCTCTTCTGTCAACATGGTCCAATAATTTTTGAAAGGATTGCGTATGTGACCACAAGGCGTATATGCTTCCGTTATAAATGGAAGAATTTGCTTTTTTGTCCGAATATAATTTCCATGCTTTATAATTTTCATACAACCCACTTTCGAAAACAATACTATTATAACCAAGCCTTTGATTCAAATACTTAATTATATTCACTTTCTCATCAAAAGTAGCTCCGTCTCCGTGGGTTTGCTCTCCTAACAAAACGATTCGTTTGTTTTTTAACACTTCATTTAAAAAAGAATAATCGTTTTTGTCGTTCATAACATAGGCCTTTCCTCCTATGGTTTGTTGAGAGAAAATAGAAGGCGAACAGTATAGAAACAAACATAGTAAAGGAATTCTCATAAAGTAATATTTTTTTAAATCCTCTATACATTAATACTTCCTAATATAATGAACTGGACAAGAATTTTATTTGAAATTTTAATTCGTTTTAAAAATATCTCTAAACTGGTATAAAATGCGTTCCAACAATCTCAAATCTTCGGTTACAATATCAGCCGATCCTTTCATTTCTTGCTGAAAAGGAATTTGCTTTTTATAGGAAGACTCTAGTCCTCGAGGCAATGCAACATCTATCAATAAATTTCCATCTTTATCCGGAACAAGCGAAATGTTTCTAACTTCGCCTTTAAGAATACCGAACTCTCTGTCAGGAAAATTCGACAGTCGAATATTTACTTGCTGTCCGACTTTAATTTTTCCTGAATTCAAAGCAGGTGCTTTCACTTTTCCAACATATCCATTTTTAGTGTTTGGTATGATCGAAAACACATTATCGCCAGAAATAATCGTTTGGTTTTTCGTCCAGATTTGCAAGAAAGTGACAACTCCCGTAACAGATGATTTCAGAGTATAGACCAATTCCCAATCTTTTATTGCTTTTTTTAATTGATAAAAAGACTGTGTTACACTACGATCTAAATTCACATTTTCTTTAGTGCTATTGATTTCATTGCTTTGACTGGATTTTGTATTGGCTATCAATGCTGATTTCAATTGGGAAATAGAGGAAAGTAAACTTTTATAATTCTTATTGGCTTGGAGATATCCTAATTTTTTGCTTTCGAAATCCTGAGCTGAAACCACTCCTTTATTAAAAAGTATTTCAAAACGATTGACATCATTTTTTTGAAGCAATAGCTCACTTTCATTTATGCTTTTTTGCTGTTCCAAAATATCCAACCTTTCTTTTAATTGGATATTTTCTGAATGTTGCGCGTTGTTTTCAACCTGAAAAGGCTGTAACTTTCGATTGAGTTCTTGTGCTGTATATTCTTTTTGAAAAGTTGCGTAGGCACTTTCTATATCACCCAATTGGGCATTAACCAATAAATGAAATGGAAATTTCCCTCCGCCATTCAAATCAAAATGATTCAAACAGTTTTTCAATTTAAAAACATCATTATAATTCGCATTATTCTCAATTACCGCAAGAGTTGTGTTCTTTGATACACTTGCCTTGTCGTTTACTAAAATCGTTTCGATTCGTCCCGTAGTTTTGGCGATCAATTTTTCCGGTGGATTAGCCGTTGTGATGACGATATCCGTGCGCACTATGTCTGGATATTTCAAGAACCAGGAAACAAAGAACAACATCAATATTACACTAAAAATCAATATTGTCCCCCATCGGATCATCCAGTGGGGAACACGAGTTAAAATGTCTTGAACTTCTTCACTTCTCAATTCGAAAGTAGTATTTTTTTCTGCCATTTTTATATTTCAATATTTTATATTATTTGTCACCCTGAGCGCAGTCGAAGGGCTTAATTTCCTAATTGCAATTGATTGCGCACCAATTCAAAATAATTTCCTTTTTGTTCTACCAGTGCCGAATGGCTACCCATCTCTATAATTTTTCCTTTGTCTAATACCACAATTTGATCGGCATTCATAACAGTGCTCAATCGATGTGCAATAACCACAACGGTTTTATCCTTAAAGAAAATATCCAATTTTCTCATAATTTCCTTTTCATTATTGGCATCCAAAGCCGAAGTGGCTTCATCAAAAAATAACATTTCCGGGTTTTTATAAACAGCCCTGGCAATAAGCAGTCGTTGCTTTTGTCCGGTACTCATCCCAACTCCTGCCGAACCAATTTTGGTATTATAACCTAATGGCAAACCTAAAATATATTCTGTTATGTTGGCAACATCAGCGGCATAAACCAATCGCTCTTTATTTATATTATCCATACCTATAGCGATATTATTGGCGATAGTATCATTAAAAATAAAACCTTCCTGCATTACGGCTCCAATGTTACCACGCCATGCTTTTTGTGAAATATTTTTGAGTTGGGTGTTTCCTATATTAATTTCTCCTTTATCTGGGTCATAAAACTTAAGCAGCAATTTCATCAAAGTTGTTTTTCCGCTACCGCTAACACCTACAATGGCCGTAACTTTATGCGCTGGAATGGTTAAGTTTAGTTTCTCCAATACTGGAATATCCGATCCCAAATAACGATAGGATAAATCTTTAATCACAATATCACTGTCTGTAGGGATATCCTGAGTTTGATGCTCTTCTTGCTGTACTTCGTCTTCTTTTTCATGAATTTCAGACAAACGAGCCAATGATATTTTAGCATCCTGTAACTCTCTTACAAATTCGATAAGTTGGGTAATAGGACCATTCAAACTCCCCACTATCGAGGTTATTGCCATCATCATCCCAAGGGTAATGGATCCATCAATAACTAATTTGGCCGAAAGGAAAATAATAAAAATATTCTTCAATTCATTGATGACGGAGGACCCTATAGTTTGCGTTTGTTCCAGTACCAATCCTTTTATAGATACGCGAAACAATCTCGCCTGGACATATTCCCATCCCCACCGTTTTTGTTTCTCGGCATTGTGCAGTTTTATTTCCTGCATCCCATTGATGAGTTCCATGACTTTAGTCTGTTCCTGACTCACTTCGGAAAACCTCTTGTAGTCAAGTGCTTCCCGGCGTTTTAAAAACAAGGTAATCCAGCCGAAATACAATAAACTTCCCGCAAAAAATACAAAGAAAATTTGAAGATTATAATAGGCTAATACTCCTCCCATGATAAACATATTGATAACAGAGAACAATACATTTAATGATGAAGTGGTTAATATTCGCTCTATACGGCGATGATCATTAATGCGTTGCATAATATCCCCTGTCATCCTAACATCAAAAAAAGAAATTGGCAAATTCATTAATTTGATGAAAAAATCCGAAATCAGAGAAATATTGATTCGAGTGGAGAGATGCAACATAATCCAACCCCGGATGAGTTCTAAGCCTGTTCTCCCGGCAAAAAGAAACAATTGCGCAAACAGAATCAAATAGATAAAATGAATATTTTGATTTTGAATCCCAACATCTACAATACTTTGTGTCAGGAATGGAAAGATCAGCTGCAATAAACTGCTCGCTAATAGACCAATGCTTAATTGCAATAATAACGATTTGTATCGCAATACGTATTGAGACAGTAAATTGAATCCAATCCCTTTGTTTTCTTCAGCTTCGAATTCATTTTGAAAGAATTTTGGAGTGGCTTCAAGTAGTAAGACGATACCTTCCTGAGTGGTCTCATCTGCATTATTGCCTATCCAAAATTTTATAAACTCTTTTTCGTTGTATTCTATTAGCCCGAAACTGGGATCCGAAATAAAGTACTTCCCTCTTTTTATTTTGTAAAGCACTACATAATGCTCCTTGTTCCAATGCAAAATACAGGGTAATGGTGCTTCTTCTAAACTTTTTAGATTGAGTTTCACACCCAGGGTTCTAAAACCTACTTTCTCTGCTGCATCGCTCAAAAACAACAGATTACTTCCTTCACGGGTGGTTTCGCTAAAATCGCGTAACTCTTGAATGTTTATGGTCTTGCCATAATGCTTGGATATTATTTTTAAACAGGTTGGGCCACAGTCTTTATTATCTGCTTGCTTGTAGTTGGGGAATTTTTTCAATGTAAGACTTTATTATTTTGAAAGCAATTTAATACAATTATTTCACATATCTTATTGTAAAAAAATAGAGAGAAAATAAATTTTCTCTCTATTAAAATTCAGAATAAAAAATTTAGTTAATATCCCAATTATTCGGAGACAATTGGGACTTTATGCTAAATTCTAATTAACACGGAACAACATTTGCGCGTATATCATAGCATATCGCTTCAGGATCATAACCTCCAGACACTTTTTTTTGCTCATTTTTAGTCAACTTCTGAGCTCCTTCTAATTTTAAAATGTTTTTTAACATGATTATAGTTTTTTAAAAAATTGATTAATACCCCAATCATTTAGAGACACTTGGGGTTTGCGTCAAAAGCTTTAATAAAGAGAAAAGCCAAATCCCATTTCCTTTTATTAAAACAAAAATAGAAATGTTTACCAGCAAGCACATACATCATCTACACGCAAACAACCTTTGTCACAGTACTCTTTAGGGTAGTACCCTCCATTAATTTTCTTTTGCTCTTTTTTAGTTAATTTTTGAGCACCTTCTAATTTTAAAATGTTTTTTAACATGATAATAGTTTTTAAAAAATTGATTAATACCCCAATCATTTTAAGACACCTGGGGTTTGTGTCATACATTCTCTTATTTAAAGAAGAAGCGAAATAAATACCTCTCCTTAAGGTTCAAGACAATACCAGCATGTCCCATTCATACAACATTGACCCGTTGGGCATAAATGAGTTGCATCACAAAATATCCTGCCTCCATTAATTGATTTTTGCTCATTTTTAGTTAATTTTTGAGCGCCTTCTAATTTCAAAATATTTTTTAACATGATAATAGTTTTAAATATTTGGTTAATCCCCCAATCATTTTAAGACACTTGGGGTTTGTGTTTATAATTTAAAAACAGGAAATAGAAATTTCTATTTCCTGCGTTCAAATGCAAAAAATATTATAGCAATTATATCACTGACAATAATTTATTAGCACTCGACATAACTGTTTAATCTGCAAAGATTGGTATAGCGACAATCATTTACACATTTTGACCCTGTTGGACAATACTGGTCATCAATACAAGCCAAACCACCCTTAATACTTTTTTGCTCATTTTTAGTTAATTTTTGAGCACCTTCTAATTTTAAAATGTTTTTTAACATAATTATAGTTTTAAATATTTCAGTTAATACCCCAACCATTTAAAGACACTTGGAGCTTGTGTCTATCCTTGCAAGAATATTATTATATATTTTATGCCCGAACTAAAGTATCTGCTTCTAAAATTTCCACTTCTTCCGAAAAGTCATTTATAAAATATTTTAATTCACTGATGTCATATTCATTGGGAAATAAATTGTCATTAATGATTTTTACAGGCGTATAATTGAATTCATTTTCTAAACACCATTGGTATTGTTTTTCAATTTGAAGATTTACTTTCATGCCAATCGTTTTAACTTGCCATTTACTTTGCCAAGCCTCTAATCCTATTTTCCTAATATGCCAATCAGATATGGCTTCTTCTGACCGATCCGGTTTAGAAAAATGAATCTCCAAAAGACTTTCTACAACTGTTTTATATGGATTCTCATCGTTTTCTGGATTAACATTAAACAATACATTTAGAAAAACCCTTTCCGGATATTTGGAAACCAGTTCGAATGCATCTTGAAAAGCTTTATGACAATGACCACAACTCGGACTTAGAAACAGACTCAATCTTACTTCGGCCATAGGATTCCCAAAATTCATTCCCTCTAGTTTGTCGAATCCTATTAGTACGGGTACTTCTTTTGACAAATATGCAAACAGATTATAATTTCGCTTAAACTTCTTTAATTCGCTATTATTTTTTTCCATTTCATATTTAGATTTCAAAAGACCTCTAATCCAAAACCAAAGTGTGGAAACAGAAATAAAGGTAAGCCCATAGAAAAACAAATTAGGGAAATCAAATAGAAACCCGGAAAGAAAAGTCAAAGCAAATAAGGTCCCTTGTAAAAAAATCACAAAGGATACCGCTAAACAAAGTAAACACCATTTTTTTAATTGCACTTTTTGGATCCAGATAGAATATCCTAACAAAGGGAATGATACCAAACTTAGCAAACCTACAATTTGAGACGAAACAGGTAATAAAAAGATTGAAATAATATTTACGCCAAAAAATAGTAAAGGCAAATCTGAAAAACTAACCCATTTATTAATCTCCGATTTATTTGACTTAATAACAGCATCACAAGAACTATTAGCATTACTATTACAAAATTTGGAAACGATTTCATTTTTTATTCCAAGTTTCTCCTGAACAATAAACACACTAAACACTAATCCAATTATTGAAAGAACCAAAAAACCAAAATCTATTAAAGTATAGTTATTTCTTATTGTCGCGTATCCTAACAATCCAATAATAATCAAACTATATTTTATCCATTCAGTATTAAATACAATACTTTTTTCAAAAGTGATGCCATCGGGTTCAATTGCAATTATTACTCCATCCCAACCTATCATAAAATCGGCAAAAGACAAACTTATAGTATTCCCTTCTTTAGTCTCAATATGAATCGTTTCCTTATCCTTAATCACCAAGACCATTTCGTCAGTATAGGAGGCTAAGAAAGAATCCGGTAATTCCAATAATTGCTCTTTCGGGATTTTTAAAGCAACATTCTCTATAGATAGCATATCCAGAGAATCTGTAATAGCATAAATACTAGGATAATTTGGGTGTGACAAAAAAAACTCTTCAAAGGATTCTTTGACATTTAAATAATTGCTCAAATCGAGATACTTATTAACTAATTTTATCATGTGGCTGAATTAAATTTTATAAAACTACAGGACAAATATTATTAATGTTTCTTTCAAAAAAATCAAGTGAATGCACATTTTAAAAATTATTGC
>Ga0137353_1000216_pt1 | contig 10248 bp, 19 predicted proteins | sample EasRivERMLT760_2_FD_104759 | JGI IMG/M metagenome (GOLD analysis project Ga0137353, IMG submission 104759) | Soil microbial communities from meander-bound floodplain in the East River, Colorado, USA - East River MetaG ERMLT760_2 | ecosystem: Environmental > Terrestrial > Soil > Floodplain ...
CAGGAGGTCATACGCGGTAAAGCCGCGCCCGTGGCAATCCTGACGGCTGACAACCGCATCAAACTCTGCTCCGGACAGCGTGCACTCACCGCCCAGGTGCTGGCCACCGCCGGCGCGATCGTGGCCGTCGACCTGGACGAGATCCGAAACGCGCTACATCGGGATTCGGTCAAAGGCGCCCCCGAAACGCGCTGAGGGCCGAATCCGGGCAAACTTCACCGCCTCGGCTGCGGGCTGACCACTACAGCTTTCCAACCATCGTGCCGATAGATCAGGTAGGATGCGAAATCTAGAAAGCAACATTCACCTCGGCGCGGATGGACAACCGCTGAATTTCTACTTTAATAAAGGGCGCCGGGAAGGGCGCAATTTAGATGAACTTGTCGGTCTAATCAAGGGAATACTCGCCGACGGATTAGTCTCTAAATCGGAATGTGAAGTACTGGCCAACTGGTGTACCGCCAACGGCGATGAGACGGGGACGTGGCCGATTGGTCCAATCGTCGGCCTCCTGGCTCATATCTACGAGGATGGGATCGTTACGCCGCAGGAGCTCGATAACCTTCGGTTCCTGTTGACCGAACTAGTAGGCCAGGTGGGCGAAGCGGGCACTCCATCGACCGCACTGCCGCTGTCTAAACCCGTGCCCCAGGTCATCTTCTATCAGAAAGTTTTCGTTTTCACCGGCAAGTTCGCAAGCGGGACTCGAAACGACTGCTTCAAGCAAACGATGCTCAGGGGCGGGATCTGCGAGAACACCATCACGCGCCGCGTGGATTATCTAGTGATCGGATCGATGGGATCGCGCGATTGGATTCATTCGCCGTGGGGACGAAAGATCGAGCTCGCTATGGAGCTCCAAAAATCGAAGCCGATCTCAATCATCAGTGAGGAAACGTTTTGTCAGGCTCTGCTCTAGCCAGGCTTCAGAGGAATATTCACATGGAAATTGCTGTTAACTCCACCGTTCAGATCGACTGTAAAAACAGCCTCTACAACGGAGTTGTGGGCCCGGTCTGGGAGATCGAGACGAAAAGCCGGTATGCCATGGTCCTATTGCCCGAGGGGACGGAGAAACGAATCGAGGGGATCGCTAGCAACGTCATTCGCCTGCAAAGAACCAAATCGAAGGTACCGATGCCCCCGGGTGACCCGCAATGGTTTCCGTTAGAGTGGCTGGGCGTGATCGATCGCGCGCCAGTTGAAGATACCCCCGATGTCAAAGCGCCGACACCAAAGAAGAGGCGATCCCGCGCGCAGACGAAGCGAAAGAGCCCGAGACGAACAGGAAAATGACATGGCCGACGCCGAATCTGCATCAAACGGCTGCAGATAAGTCGGTAAAGTGAATCTTTAACAAAGCTACTGCATGTCCGAGCTTGTGCTGGGCGGCAAATGGCTCAGGACGCGTCCAAACGGCCCGGAAGGGTAAACCACGCCATCGGACCGCCGAAAAACGCGCTGAGGGCCGAATCCGGGCAAAATTCCGCACGTGCAGCGCCGCCAGGCGCTGGAAAATTTCGGATTTCGAACCTTCGAAGCCGGATCGGCGCACCGGAAACCTCAAAATCAGTTGGGAGGAAATGTCTCGCAGGCACACCCAGAAATGCTGCGGGTGAATGCATACTCCCGCAGAAAAATGAGATGGAACGAGAGCTCCTCCCTAAACATTCCCGAGTACGGGACGAGTAGACGCTTCGTCGCCAGGAGCGTAATGGCCTGCCGCACCACCGCCTCACTGCAACCTGTTGCAAGAGCAAGGTCTTCCTGGTCTACTTCGCAATAAAATTCGGGATCCGCGCAGGCGCGCGACGCCAACTCGATGATCACACGCAACTCCTCCTCGTTGAGGGAACGAGAGACAGCGCGCACCGCCAGCAGCGCATCAATCTGGCGAAGTTGGAGCATTTTGGGAAAGTCATAGCACTTTAGCATCCAAATGCTGGTTTTTTTAAGGTTTTTCGCGCACCGACTTCATTTGAAGCCGGATTTCGCCCGTTTCAGCTTATCGAGCAGATCTGCCGCGAATTCACGACCTTCCGCCGGGTCGGTGTCCGGGGCGGGGAATTCGAGCCCGCCCTGGACTAACGGCTCGGGCGGCGCCAGCGGCGGCTCTTCGGGCCGAGACACCACGCGCAGTTGCGCCGCTTCTCGCTTTGCCGCCCGCTGGCGCGCCGGACTCCACTCGATTCCGTGAATTCTTTGAAGCGCCACCGTCAAAAACCAGCCGTAGCTATAACCGACCTCGAGCCGGTCGGTTTGGATATCAACCAGCACTTGATGCAAACGGGGCCACGGAGAAATCGCCAGAAACTGGGCCACGATCCTATCGTCCGGTGGGGGACGGTCTTTTTCTCGCGACAGCTTCATCGCCAGACCGTACATCCAACGACCCGCCAAATCCATCTGCTGGCGGGAAAATTGTTTTGGATTCGCTTTCGCCACGGCGTCGATCGGGTTTTCTTCTCCTCGATCTTTGAAGGCATCCCCAAGCCGGACCGAACTATCGAAAAGGGCGTCTTGGGCCGGATTTTCCACAGGAGTAATCCCGCGCGCACGCGATCGATCGAATACTTCTCTATTAGTAGATACTTCTAATCGATCGAAAAGCACGTTTTGGGCCAAAGTGCCAGATTGAGCAGAATCAATGTCTTGCGTGGGGGGGGGTGTACCGATCATCGGTACACCCCCTGTACCGATCATCGGTACACCCCCCCCCACGGGTGTACCGACTGTCGGTACACCCCCTGTACCGATCATCGGTACACCCGAAGACGAGGCGAAAACGTTTGTTCGGAGGACGCTGACCTGAAAAGCGGTCGCCTTCGTGGAGGTCCCGCGACGCATGACCACCAGGCAACGACGGGTGAGCCCGTCAACGGCCAACTGCACGGAAGAAACAGCAAGGCCCGTCGATTTCGCCAGATTTCGCAGGCTCACGACACAGCAGTACTCCGGATCCGAGATTGCCCTTATACTCAAATTCAGCAGTACCCGCAACTCGGCTTCGGTGCAGGATGCAGCTACCGAGTCGATAGCCGAAAGGGCCGCAATTTGGCCGATATGTGGGTTCCGATAACATATATTACAGGGGCCATTTTTCGGCTCTTCGGGCGTGTTTTTGTTAGCGCGCGGCGTCTCCGCGGAACGGGTCATGCGAACTCCTAAGTTGTACCCATGGCATGGGCTTAGAGACCATCGGGGGGGCCACGGAACCTAAAAAGTAACACAACGGCGCACCCGACCAATGGCTCTGAAAAGTCATATTAGCAGGTTCGTTGTAATCGTTTCGACAAGTTGTGCGATGATGATCCGTGACCTATGCCATGGGTACCCCCCGCTGACGGCCGAGAGCCGGAGCAACTCTCGCTTTTTGAAACAGGGCCCGATATGGGCAGATTGTCCAAGGCCGTCGACCGCATCACCGCGGGCCGCCGGGCCAAGGCGACCATTCGCGCCTACGATAGCGACTGGCGGCACTTCAACGCGTGGTGCACGTCCGCCGGGAAGGAGCCCCTGCCGGCGAAAGCGGCCACCGTCGCGCTCTATTTGGCGGATGTGCTGGAAACGATGCGCGTCGGCACGGCCGAGCGCCGTGTCGCGGCGATCCGGCACAAACATCTGGAGCACCAGTTAGCGACGCCGACTGACGATCGCCAGGTGTCGGCCCTGCTGATCGGCGCCCGCCGGGAGCAGGGAACCCGTGTGGCCGGGAAAGACGCCATCACTCCGGAGCAACTCCGAGCGATGATCTCCAAACAGCCAAACACCGATATCGGCGTCCGCAACAAGGCGATCCTGCTGTTCGGGTTCGCGTCCGCAATGCGCCGGTCAGAGCTCGCGGCGCTGGACGTCGACGATCTCGACATCCTGACCAAAGGCGTGCGGGTTCAAATCGGGAGGAGCAAGACCGACCAGGAAGGCAAAGGGCGGATAATCGGCGTATTCCGTAGCGCCAAGGCGCGCTCTTGTCCGGTGGCGGCGCTGGAAAAGTGGATTGCCATCAGAGGGCACAAAAATGGGCCACTCTTCATAAACCTGAGCGCCAACGCTACCAAAACCAAGGCTCGAAAACGCCTCGGCGACCGCAGCATCTGGAAGGTAGTCAAGGACGCGGCGGAATCGATCGGCCTGGATGCCACCCGCTACGCACCGCACTCGCTCCGCTCCGGATGCATCACGGCCGCCATCGAAGGCGGCACGGCCGAGAGCATCATCATGAAGCTGAGCGGCCACAAAAGCCTGGCGAGCGTGGCTCGGTACGTCCGTCCCGCCACGATTTGGAAGCACAACCCGCTTCTGAAGGCACTCGGATAATGGCATATCGGACGGCCGGTCCGGGCGCCGCCAGGCGCTGGCCAGAAAGCGCCGGCCAACCGCGAGAAGAGTGCTGGGGTGGATACAGCCAGGCCCAAGATTTCCAGCAGTATTCGAGGAGTCTGTGCTTAAATGGAAATGTTGTTGAGGGCGTCGTTCGGCGGAGAATCAGGGTCCTAAGCCCCCTCCCAACCGATGGCAAGCGACGCCCACAACATACCCCGGAGCGCCCAGCGTTACCGAATTCCTGGCGCAATTCCGCCGGCGAAGCTGGAGCGAAATGCCAGGACTGAGCTTCAAACCCCGTTTTGAGCGGCCGGTCCACACCGGAACTAAGCGTCACACCATCCGCGGCAACCGGAAGCGGCGATTTCGTGCCGGTGATGCGCTGTTTCTGTGGGTCTCGATGCGGACCAAAGGCCGCCGGTTCATCGGGTACACGACCGCCCAGTGCGTGGAGGACGTCGCGATCGACCTGGACGTGGCACCGTTCCGCCTGGCGATCGCCATCGACGGCCGCCAGCTGGACGACAGCGAAGCCGACCAACTCGCCCGTGCCGACGGCTTCGGCGACATCCGCGAAATGTACGAGTTCTGGCTCGAGAACAACACCTTGCCGTTCGAAGGGCAGATCGTGCATTGGTTTTACCCGCTGCAGGAGCGGCCCGCGACCCTCAAATCACGTCGAAAAAAGGGAAGCATCGCCCGTAAAACGTTGAATCCAGGATAATCCAGACAGTCTGGACTTTCGCGGCATATGTCCAGAACTTGGCCGGAATGAAGGAGTCTACATCCATGGCATCCGACCAACCGTGCGGCCATTGCGGAGAAGAGATCCGACCAGGCGAACTGAGCCCGGCCAGTGGAGAACCGTTGCACCGTGAGTGTTTGTTCCGCATGGTTGTCGGATCGATCAGTCATCAGTTAGGCAAATGCTCCTGCCATGGCGGAATGTGGGAAGATCCGCCCGAACTCACGATCAGGGAGGCCGCCCGGTTGGCTATGGATTACTGGAGGGAACAAAACGAGAAGTAAGCGACCCTGGCGCAACAATCCAGACAGTCTGGACTTTCGCGGCATATGTCCAGATCACCGCCTGAACTTAAGGGCGCGGCAGCGGTAGTCATCGACGTCGTAGGGAACGTCTACAAGGGTGCACATTTCCTTGATACGCGACCAGGCGCGGTCGCCTATGTAATCCACAATGGTCCTCGTACCGTCCTTCGGGGCGTCGATGGGCGTGGCCAAAAGGCAATTGGTGGTGGCAATTGTAATCAAGCGGTGATTACAGCGGTAGGTCAGAAGGCTGGTCACCGCGTCCACGATCCATTCAGTTGACCTGTTCGATCCGAGGTCATCGAGAACCAGAACTTCCGCATTTTTAGCCCTGGAATAGATGTCTTGGTCGCTTTCTCCCGAGTCCGATTTGAAACTTTGCATGATGTCATCCAGGAGCTCGTGATAGTCCACGAACATGCCGGAAGCGCCCATCTCAATCATTCGTTTAAGTGCACTGACGGCTAAATGAGTCTTTCCGGTACCGCATTGACCAGTCAACATGAGACCCCGCCGGTCGGGCAGCTGAAGGTAATTGTCCGCGTATCCTTTGACCGTCAAATAGACTTTCGATAGCGACGGGCTCTCCTTGGTCTTGAAGCTATCGAATGAAGCGCGCTCATAAAGAGGCGGGATATTGGCTGCTCCGAGATTCTCCTTCCGGAATTTCGGAAGCTGACACTCACACAGTTGTGACCCGGTAAAGCCGCGGCGTTCGGCTGTGAGCCAGCCGGTTCCCTTACAGAGTTGGCAGGTGCCATCAGGCAGTAGTCGGACCGCGGACCCGCCGCACTCCGGACACGGTTGCCTCGCCGCTTCTAATGCCGCGTGAAACTGCTCCGCCGGCAAATCAAGGCTAGGATTTGCCTCGCCGGCGACGGTACCGAGGCCGCCACAGGTCCAGCACAACGATTTTGAAGGGCCGGTTGACATATCCGCCACGATACTCCAATCAAAGGAAAAGCCCTTTTATTCTGGACGTGGAATTCAGACAGTCTGGACTTTCGCGGCTTACCTCCAGATCTGGCTCCCATTGCCGTCCTGACGCAAAACCAATATCCTGTGTGTGGCCCGGCCGCCTAGACTCGACCGGGCCAAAACCAATCGAATGCGAGGGACACTCGAATGGCCTCAATTGAGCCTACTATTGCGGAGGAACCTGGTCATGTCTACTACATACCGCAACCTCTGCCGGCCGCCGAACTAAGCCGGCTCTACCACACGTCCTGCGGTAAGACGGTCATCTGGTATGGAGAGCGAGAACTGCCTGGAATTGGTTTTGTGGTCGATGCACTACTGGATCCAAATGACCTAGACAGTGATTTGAAGGGCGAAGTGTGCGGCTACTCGATTTCTACAATAGACGCACCCAAAGTTGGCCTCGTTTGGATTCTCAATGTGCTCGTGTTTCGGTACGGTCAAGGGTTCCAAGAGCACGACCGGCTTCGGGCTTTCAGAAGCGAGGATGAGCAGGAGATACGTCGAAACCGGATCGAAGAATGTGATGGCGAGAAGTTACGCGGCTTTCCGAAGCCAAGCTGGGCCGCTTCCCAAATCAGGAAAGGACAGATCTGGAAGTGCCGACTGCTGCCGCCCATAGACGTCAAACTGAAACCGGCGCCGAAAACCGCGCCGCGGAAGCGGAAGACGGGCACTTCGCCGAAGCGGCAAACAGAGACGCGCGTCACCATCCATTTCGACTCGGACACTGGCCAGTCTGGACTCTCGCTAGATGTGTCACAACCAGTACAGAACGAACCGACGGACTCCACCGACGCCGGTCCCAAGGTGGACGGCTAGACCAAAATCTGAAGGCGCCAGGCCCGGCGTAAATAACCTTTCGCGCCGCCCCGTGTAGGAACCCCGCAAAACCATTGAAAACATTGATGTCTCCAGTTGTCATAAGCTAAGGTTCTCGGAACCATCGCTCTAACCTCCACCAATCCGGACAGTGGGGACTTTCGCGCCAAATGTCCGGACTCTCTCAGGTCCTCCGGGCGCCTTTAATAGCAGAATGCCGCCTCACGCCGGCCATGGTGACCCAACAGGGTCCGTCGATCGGATGTTCTTTCAAAACCCAACGCTGCCGACATTGGGGATTGTCACATTCCCAAATACTGCCTAGACCGTGATTGCGTATGTGTGGCATACCGGGACACGAACAGAAAATTGGAACGTCTTTTATGATCGGCATGCCCTAGTCCTTCCCGCCGTGGTGAGATTGAACAACCGCTGCGTTGATTGCAGCGAGGTCTTCAGCCGTCGCCTTGCGTAACGTCATCCACGCCCCGCTCCGGTTCTGGACAATCAGCCACCCGGCAGTCCAATGGCCGACGTCCGGATAGATGTAACGCATATTCCGAGTACTAGCAACGTCGAAGAAACTGACGCCGCTGAGCGTCTCTGGATTGAAGTTGGGCTGCTCGCTCATGTCGTAGGGTCCTCGGTGGTGCCCTGTCGGAGTTTGTACCTGAAGTCCAGGTCCTTGGACCGCTTCTCGCACTCCGGACACGGCGCCGCCGCGAGACGCTGCACTTCATCCCAAAAGGCCGCCGCCGCTTCTTCGGTGGAGTATTTCGGATTGACTGTCACACGGCCGTCGGAGTGGAAGGTCACGATTAGCTCCGGGTTACTGTGCATAATCACGAACCCTTGCACGGAGCCAGTGACCATCCCACCAACCGAAACGTCGCACCCGTCCTCCTGCTGGGCCTTTTTCAGTAGCCACTCGCGGTCGGTATTCATGTTCATGTGAGGTGGTTCTCTCTCTTTTCGGCATCACGGAATAGGCGGATGAACTCGTTGTGATCGATGTCGAATGAGCCGTGGAAGCTGGCGAGAAAATAGATACGGACGAGTTCGGTGTCGGTGGGGCTGCGAGTTTTATGCGTCATATGAAACGATTATGCGTTTCGCTGGGACGTTCAGGCTTTTCCGCGAGACGGCTAGGCATGATCCGGACAGTCAGGACTCTCGCGGCATAAGTCCGGATCTATCCCGGCCTTAGCGATGGCGGCGCAAACGCTTTTCAATGCGGCGATCGCCGTTTCACTGTCAACCTGGGTTACGTCATAGGACGTTTCCAACGCCTCCTTTGCTTGTAGAAGCGCCGCCAGCATGTCTGGAGTCGAAGCGATCAAACGGGCATTGGACATCTCCCTGTCATGAATGGCTTGCGGGGCATCGGCCGGAACTGAAGCAACGTGACAGATACTCGCATGGGCTGTGTCTTCGGATAAGACGAGGATCTGACGATCACGCCCTAATCGCTTGTCGTTCGGGACGGTCTCCCACGTGTCTTCCACAAGCCACTTCACTTCGGAGTTAAACATATCAGTACTCGGCATCCGGGTTGTCAAAATTGCACTCGCCGCAGAGAGTCCAGCCACCGTTACCGTGGCACTCACTGCAAAGCGACAAGTCGCCGGGATCGTAAGTTATCGGGTCGTCTTCGTATTCATCGAAGTAGCCTTCGTTGCACCCAGCCCAACAGGGAACCCATGCCGTGTTGTCGCCGACGTCCCCATGCTTCGGGCAAATCCATGTCTGCCGACGTTCATCGAATCGAAAGTGGTCTTCGTCTTTCACGATTTCCTGACGGCCCACTTCTGGACAATCGGGACGCGCGCGGCATATGTCCTGATCCGCGGCCGCCGCCTGCTCGAGCAGGAACTCCTCGGCGAACCAATCGGCCATCCCGAGAACAGCCCGGCGCTCGTCCCATCCAACCTCTTCAATTTCCGCCGCGATCGCCAACTGGTGGTGCCGGCAGACCTCAATCGGGTTTGACATCAATCCCTCCTCCGGAACTCGTCACGCATCGAAATAACCGCGTCCCGTAGCCCGTTAATCGCTGCCGTTTGTTCGTCTTGCCGTTTAACGATCTGGTCGGTCAGAATCTTCACGAACTCGGTCATCTGCGCCCGGCGGGCCATTTCGGTCGAAGCGAACAAGCGAAACATGAAATAGAAGGCGGCCGCGGCGATCCCCGCCGCCAATGAGGCGTCGAGTAAGTGCGACCAGGCTGGCGTCATGGTTAACCTTTGCCGACTTCTGGCACCCAGGAAAGCATCAGGGCGGAGCCGACTCCGCCCACGGTGCGATGAGGTGCAGCGTTGGTTAAGCGTTCTTACCAGCTTTGACCCAGGCTTCCTCGAACGCCACGTCCGCGGCATCCCAGACTCCCGGGGTGTTGTTCACTTTGGCCTCAACCTCCCCTGGATGATAGACAACGCCGATCTGGTTGTTCTCGTTTTCGATCATGGCGATCACACCTTGGCGCACGCTCGGAGCCTCACCCAATTCCTTAATCGTGCGGCCCACGTTGATATAGCCGCCGAAGCCTGCCACCGAGGCAGAGGTCGGGTTGTCGGGGGGTGGCACGATGCGAATATTGACGTTAACAGCTTCGCTGCCGTCAATCCCATTCGCCGCGAAGTCGGGCTGATCTACGACCTCGTTTCCTCCAACGGCACAGATGCCATAGAAGGGCAAACTTAACAGACTGCGCTGGGCTACCAGCACTTCTGCGTCATGAACGAAAGCATTTTCGTCCGGTTCAGGGCTTACGAATTTACTCATTGGTACACCTTTCAATTCTCCTTGACGGGATCAGGATGGCACGGTGGAGATCGGCGCCGTCTTCATGCAGAGAGCGTTTTAGACCAAAGTGTTAGTCACTTTTTCATTGCATCGCACCGTATGTTCGCGGCATGCTGGTAATTCCGCCGCACCCGCGCCTTTTGCGCCTGCGCTGGCGTGTAAACCCAAACCTGCCGTTTGGCCCATTTTGTAAACCCAACTGGTTGTAAACCCCGAGTTTGACAACCCAGAAAAACTGTCAGCAGACTACCCGAATAAGGCAGACACGAAACC
>Ga0137353_1000217_pt1 | contig 10166 bp, 7 predicted proteins | sample EasRivERMLT760_2_FD_104759 | JGI IMG/M metagenome (GOLD analysis project Ga0137353, IMG submission 104759) | Soil microbial communities from meander-bound floodplain in the East River, Colorado, USA - East River MetaG ERMLT760_2 | ecosystem: Environmental > Terrestrial > Soil > Floodplain ...
AAAATTATTTTGGGTTCCAATCAAGAGAATGCAGCATATCCCTCTGGGCTTTGCGCGGAAAGGGTCGCAATTTTCCAAGCAGGTTCCATTTATCCTGAAGCTAAGATTTTAAAAATGGCAATTACCGCAGCCTCAGATACAAATCAAACGACAAAACCCATTCCGCCATGTGGTTCCTGCAGACAATCAATAGCTGAATATGAAATTCGACAAGAGACCCCTATTGAAATTTATTTCATGGGAGAAATAGGTGCTATTTACAAATCGGACTCCTTAAAAAACTTGTTGCCTTTTATGTTTGACAAAAAGTTCTTGTAAAAAATCTAAAAATTGTCTTTTTAATTTTAGTTCTTACTAGGAATGTCTTATTTTTGCATCCCGACCCTACGGGGCGCAAATTTGTGGTGAGGAAACTATTTTGCGTTATAGGTCATAATCGATAACACAATAACACTTAAGCAAAAGAATTAATTCAGATGAAAGAAGTTACAAAAGAGGTTTATTTGAAGTGGTATGAAGACATGCTACTTTGGAGAAAGTTTGAAGACAAGCTTGCAGCATTATATATTCAACAAAAAGTTAGAGGTTTTCTACACTTATATAATGGTCAGGAAGCAGTATTAGCTGGTGCATTGCACGCTATGGATTTGACAAAAGACAAAATGATTACAGCCTATAGAAATCACGTTCAGCCAATTGGTATGGGCGTAGATCCTAGACGCGTAATGGCGGAACTTTTAGGTAAAGCTACTGGAACATCAAAAGGAATGGGCGGTTCTATGCATATTTTTTCAAAAGAACACCGTTTTTATGGAGGACACGGAATTGTAGGTGGACAAATTCCTGTTGGAGCCGGATTGGCTTTTGCTGATAAGTATTTTGAAACAGGTGGTGTTACTATGACCTATTTTGGTGATGGCGCAGCTCGTCAAGGTTCTTTGCATGAAGCTTTTAATATGGCGATGCTATGGAAACTTCCTGTGGTATTCATTGTAGAAAATAATGGGTATGCAATGGGAACTTCTGTAGAGAGAACTGCAAATCATACTGACATTTGGAAACTAGGTTTAGGATACGAAATGCCATGTGGACCAGTGGATGGAATGAATCCTGTAAAAGTTGCTGAAGCGATGACTGAAGCTATCGACAGAGCACGTCGTGGTGATGGACCTACTTTCCTTGAAATGAAAACATATCGTTACAGAGGACACTCTATGTCTGATGCACAATTATACCGTACAAAAGAAGAGGTTGAAGAATACAAAAAAATAGATCCGATTACACAAGTTTTAGATGTAATCAAAGAACAAAAATTTGCTACCGAAGAAGAGATTGAAGCCATCGATCAGAGAGTGAAGGATTTAGTGGAAGAGTGTGCGACATTTGCAGAAGAGTCACCTTACCCAGATGTACAACAATTATACGACGTGGTTTACGCCGAAAAAGACTATCCATTTTTACCTCATAAACTATAATCAATATGGCAACAATTATAACAATGCCTCGTTTGAGCGATACGATGACGGAAGGAACGGTAGCAACATGGCTTAAAAAAGTGGGTGACAAAATCAGCGAAGGAGATATTCTTGCAGAAATTGAAACTGATAAAGCAACCATGGAATTTGAGTCTTTCAATGAAGGAACGCTTTTATACATTGGAATACCTGCCGGAGAGACTGCACCTGTAGACTCTTTATTGGCAATTATTGGGAAAGAAGGGGAAGATATTTCAGCGTTATTAGCTGGAAAACCAGCCGCTGAACCAGTAACGGCAGCCGCTTCAACTCCAACAGAAGTTAAAACAGAAACAGTTACCCCTCCAGTGACATCATCTTTGCCAAAAGGAGTGGTTGTGGTTACCATGCCTCGATTGAGCGATACAATGACCGAAGGAACAGTAGCTACTTGGTTGAAAAAAGTAGGTGACAAAATCAGCGAAGGAGACATTCTTGCTGAAATTGAAACTGATAAAGCAACAATGGAATTTGAGTCTTTCAATGAAGGAACTCTATTATTTATCGGAATCCATGAAGGACAAACAGCTCCTGTAGATAGCGTTCTGGCTATAATTGGACCAGAAGGAACAGATGTTACTGGTATTGCTGAAAATTATAAAAAAGGCGGAAGTACACCATCTTTGGCTGTTGCCCAAAAAGAAGTTTTGCCTTCGCTTCCTCCCCATATAGAAGAAGTTGTAGATGCTGCTTCTGAAGGGAAAAGAATTTTAGCGTCTCCTTTAGCAAAGAAAATTGCAAGTGAGAAGGGAATTCAATTGACACAAATCAAGGGGTCTGGTGAAAACGGACGCATTGTGAAAAGTGATGTTGAAAACTTCACACCTCAGGCCCAAGCTGCTTCTACTCCAACAGTTTCAATTTCTGAACCTGTTAAAGCGGAAACTGTTGCAGCTACAAAACCATTTGTACCTGCTGGAGAAGTTTTGACTGAAGAAATCAAAAATTCGCAAATGCGAAAAATAATCGCTAAACGTTTAGCGGAATCTTTATTTACAGCACCTCATTACAATTTAACAATTGAAGTGGCAATGGATGAAGCAATGAAATCAAGAGCGATTATCAATAGCGTTCCAGATACCAAAGTGTCTTTTAACGATATGGTGATAAAAGCTTGTGCATTAGCATTGAAAAAACATCCAAAAATAAATTCACAATGGAAAGAAGATGCCATCACTATCAATTATCATGTGAATGTGGGTGTTGCTGTTGCTGTTGAAGATGGATTGGTTGTGCCAGTATTGAAATTTACCGATGGGATGAGTTTATCTCAAATTAGCTCTAGCGTAAAAGACCTTGCAGGAAGAGCGAAAAACAAAAAGTTATTGCCTACAGAAATGGAAGGAAGTACTTTTACAGTTTCGAATCTTGGAATGTTTGGAATTACTGAATTCAACTCAATTATCAATCAACCAAACTCTGCTATCCTATCAGTAGGAGCAATTGTTGAAAAACCAGTAGTGAAGAATGGCCAAATTGTGGTTGGGAACACGATGATGTTATCATTGGCTTGTGACCACAGAACAATTGACGGTGCAACTGGGGCTCAATTTTTACAAACTTTGAAACTGTTTATTGAAAACCCAGTGACAATGTTAGCATAAAATCTTATCAGCCCGAGCGTAGTCGAAGGCATTTAAATATTAATCCTGTTTTGAACTTTCAGAACGGGATTTTTTATTTAATTTACATTCTTAAAATTAGTACTTCATAAAATGAAAAAAATATTCCTGCTTACTTTCTTTTTTGCAGCTTTGGCCTGCCAGAAAAAAGACAATGTTCAAGAGCTGACAGCGGTTAAAGACGAACATTCTTTCGCAAAACCGAATCTGGCTGTTGTAAAACATTTGGATCTTGATATTAAAGTTGATTTTGAAACGCAATCGATTTCAGGAAAAGCAACTTGGCAAATTGACAATATCAGCAAAGGGAACGAAATTATCTTCGATGAAAATACGCTAAACATTACCAAAGTAACCTTGGGCGATGAAGAGAAAGAAACGAAATTTAACCTCGGAGAGGAAGTTGAATTCCACGGAAAATCGCTTCACATTGCAATTGAACCCAATACTACTAAAGTCAATATTTATTACAATACGACCAAAGATGCCGTTGCTTTACAGTGGCTGACGCCACAACAAACCGCAGACAAAAAGAAACCGTTCCTTTTTTCTCAAGGGGAAAGTATCTGGTCGCGCACTTGGATTCCATGTCAGGATTCACCTGGAATTCGGTTTACGTATTCTGCCAAAGTTACTGTTCCCAAAGATTTAATGGCAGTGATGAGCGCTGTCAATCCACAACAAAAAAACGATACCGGAATATATACTTTCAAACAAGATAAAGCAATTCCTTCCTATTTAATGGCCATTGCCGTTGGTGATATTGAATTCAAAGCCATAGACAGTAGAACGGGTGTTTATGCTGAACCGTCGCTGATAAAAAACGCGGCATGGGAATTTGCCGAACTAGGAAAGATGGTTGGCGCCGCCGAAAAACTATTTGGTCCTTATCGTTGGGGCCGCTATGATGTGTTGGTTTTGCCGCCTAGTTTTCCTTATGGCGGAATGGAAAATCCAAACCTAACCTTTCTGACTCCCGGAGTTATTGCCGGTGACCGTTCGTTAACCAGTCTTTTGGCGCATGAATTGGGTCATAGTTGGAGCGGTAATTTGGTCACCAACGCCACTTGGGACGATATCTGGCTGAATGAAGGTTTTACGACTTATGTAGAACATCGAATTGGTGAAGCTGTTTTTGGCGAAAAAGAAGCCAAAATGCAGGATGTTTTAAGCCGTAAAGTATTGCATGATAACATGACTGAATTTGGAAACGCAAATCCTGATACACGACTCAAGGTAAATACCACGGGAAGAAATCCTGACGATGGATTAAGCGACATTCCATACGAAAAAGGTTATGATTTCTTGAAGGTAATTGAACAGGCAGTCGGACGTGAGAAATTTGATATGTTCATTAAGAACTATTTCGACGCCCATGCTTTTAAATCCATAACGACGGAGGATTTTGTGAGTTATCTGAACGAAAACCTGATAAAAAACGACAAGGCCCTTGCCGATAAAATAAAAGCAGACGAATGGATTTATAAACCCGGAGTGCCATCAAACATTACAGCTGTTGTTTCTGAAGATTTTAATGCAATAGACAGCATCCAAAAAAACTGGAGAAAAACAGGTGTTAAAGGATTGAGTCTGAAAATAAAATCTACGAATGAGAAACAGCATTTTATAGATTATCTTCCTGAAGATATCACGCTGAAAGAAATGGCTGCTATTGACGCGGAGTTTAACTCTACAAAAGGAGGCAACTTCGTTATCAAGCGTCAATGGTTCGTTCCTGCTATTCGCCATCGCTATACTGTTGCTTATCCTGCGATTGAACAGTTTATGATTGCTACCAGCAGAACCGGTTCATTGCAGACCCTTTACAAAGAAATGGTAAAAACACCCGAAGGAAAAGCCTGGGCAAAACAGATTTTTGAGAAAGCAAAATCGGGTTATCATTTAACGACAGTTCAAAGCATTGAAGGTTTGTTGAAATAGTCAAAAAATTGTCGGTCACATAACTCGCAATAACCTAATTTTTATGTTACAAATCCCGTCAGGTTTTAGAACTTGACGGGATTTTTTTATTTTTTATTCTTAGCTTCAATCCATCGCGACATATACTTGGTACTCGTCAGGGTATGATGTTGTAGCATTGTTCCCATAAAATTAGCCAAACGATGTTGATTTAAATTCCCTTGCACCGTTAAAATATGTAGAATCAAATCATCTGCAAATAGCGATTTTAAATACCGTTGTTCTATAATTTGAATCCCATTTTCTTGGGCTTTATGCCAAATCGTTTCCTCTTGATATAATTTTACAGCAGCATTAGCAAAAGCCTGTGGGTCATCAGCGATAAAGCCATTCCACGGCAAATCGCCATGCATTGATTCCGCACCTATAGATGTCGTTACGCTTGGCGTGCCGCATTGCATCGCTTCCACTAATTTTCCTTTTATCCCTGCGCCAAAACGCAACGGCGCCAAAACCACTCGCGCTTTACCCACCACTTCCTGCGCATCATTCGCACGGCCCATGATAAAAAAGGACTCTTTGGGTTGGTGCAACTGTAGCACTTTTTGCGAAGGATATGCACCGTAAATTCGCAAGCCCACACCCGGGAATTGCTTTCTAATGAGCGGCCAAATCGCCTCTTTCAGATATTGAACCGCATTCCAGTTGGGCTCATGCAAAAAGTTTCCAATAAAAATAAAATTCTTTCGTTCCCCAAAAGCGAATCCGTTTTGAATTGCCGTCACATCAATCGATTCCAGCAACAAAGGCAAATAATACAATAGCGATTGATCAATTTTAAAAACAGATTGCAGCAATCCCATCTCCACTTCCGAAATCATAAAGGAAATATCACAACGCAGAATACTCGCTATCTCTCTTTTGGCAACATCTTCAGCCAACAAATCAGCAGTCGTGAAATCCCGACCCGCTTTAAATGCCTTTTGTCTTGCCAGTCGCAAACAATGCAGATCTTCCGTATCCAGTAAACGAAGCGCTTTTGGACATACTTCGGCAACACGCCATCCGAATTGTTCCTCCATCATAAATCGATCAAATAAAACAATCGTGGGATTTAATTCCTTCAAAAAAGCGTCAAAAGTCTCACAGTTCAACGCAATCGCTTTTTTGGAAACCCCAAGCGCATCAAGGTCAGTCATATATGGACTGTCCATGGCCGGACTCGCAAAAGTCACGTGCCAACCGTTCTCCTGAAACAACCGGATCAATTGAACCATCCTACCCCCTGCGGCCGAAGAATTGGGCTCAGGCCATACAAAACCGATAATTAAAACTTGTTGTGAGCTTTCCATGCTTTATTTATTGAAGTTGCAAAATAAACCTATTTTAATCGTAATCCAATCCATTCCCTTTTAAATCAAACAGAAAACCTTAATTTTGCAGTTCCTTAAATACAAAGAAATGTTAGGATTAAAATTAGCTACCGACCCACGTTGGGTAAACATAGTCGAATCGAACATCGAAGAGATTTTGACCGACCACGCTTGGTGCGAGCAAAAAGCCGCCTCCAATGCGATATACATCATTATCAACAATTCTGAAAAAGAAGAACTGGTGACCGAAATGACCCGAATTGCACTGGAAGAAATGGAACATTTCCAGATGGTGCATAACATAATCAAAGAAAAAGGACTCACTCTTGGGCGAGAACGCAAAGATAATTATGTAAGCGACTTGGTGAAATTTGCCAAAAAAGACGGAAGCCGTAATGATGCTTTAGTCGAGCGCTTACTTTTTGCCGCCATGATCGAAGCCAGAAGTTGCGAACGGTTCAGAGTACTTTCACTTAATATAAAAGACACTGAACTGGCACAATTTTACCACGAATTAATGGTTAGCGAAGCCGGGCATTACACGACCTTCATTAAGTTTGCCAAACAATACACCGAAAAAGTGGATGTCGAAAAGCGCTGGCAGGAATGGATTGAATTCGAAGGATCCATCATCGGTAACTACGGAAAAAGCGAAACCGTTCACGGATAAAAAAACAAGACCAATTTTAGCGATAGAATTGGCTTTTTTTGTCATCATGAGCATAGTCAAAACGGGGCGTGACCACAAGGGTCGGGCTCTACGCTATATCTTTTGCTTTTTAAAGAAAAAAGCAAAAGGATGCCGCTGTGATCCCTCACGCGGATAATCGTTATGCAGAAAAGCTTTTTCTAATAAAAGAACATAAGAAAAAAAATTACCCACTCAGTAAAGTATTCATCGCAGACTGCGCACGCTAGGCAATCCCGAAAGCTTTCGTGACCCGACTTTGCGCCTGCAATAAGAAGCAGACGAAACATACCATTTTTGAGATTGATCCCAAAAGTTGTTTCAGGATAAAAAAAATAGGCATAAAAAAACTCCATTATTTCTAATGGAGTTTTTGTGGGCGATGAGGGGTTCGAACCCCCGACCCCCTCGGTGTAAACGAGGTGCTCTGAACCAGCTGAGCTAATCGCCCTGTTGCAATTTAGTAGTTTTCATTTCCTTATTGCGAGTGCAAATATAGGGTAGTTTTTCACTTCTGCAAAATAATTTTGAAGAAATTTCAATAAAATTTTCGCTAAACAAGTTACGCATCTGATGTTTAATCTGTTATAATTTTGATAAATCGAAAAAAACTCCGTTCTGTAGTTTATGAACGGAGTTTGTGATTTTTTTTGTGTTATTTGGACATGGTAGGTTCATTATGGTAGATGTAATCTCCATGGATCCCAGTGAAAGCTTTGTTTAGTTCTGTGAAAAATGCTTTTCTTTCCTCTTCTTTCGGCCATGCTGCCTTTGTTAATTCATCGTTTTTATCTTGTGATTTTTCCATATCCGACAATGAGTCAAAGAAATACGCTTCCATAAAATCTCTGCTATCGGATCCCCAGGCGTGACGATGAGGGTAATACCCTTTTATGTATGGATTTTTCAAGGTGACTTTTTCATTGTATTCCTTTATTCCCTTTCCTTGTCCTGTCATTGACATTTGTGATTTCCGAACATAAACAAGCATAGGCTCTTTTGTGGTTGGCTTGAATTCCTTTTCGCCAGCCGATATAACAGAGGAGTAAATTTCATCAGAATGCATTGGTCCATAGTAACCGTTGTATTTTTCAAAAAAAGCGGTTCTGGCTTTTTCATCCGGCCAGCCTTTTTTGATAAGTTCGTTGGTGATTTCGTTTGATTTTTCAATATCTCCCCATGTTTTAAAAACGCTTACAAGTAGAATCTCTGAGCTGTTTTCTGTGTAATAATGATGTAAAACTTCCGAGCCAATTATCAAATCATTCTTACTGGTTACTTTATCGAAATATTCCTGTTCGGTTTGCTTCCAATCTTTTCCGTCAGTATTTAAATTTCGATGTAAGGTTGTTACTGTAATAAATACAGGTTTTGGGTCTTCTTGAGCAAAAATACTCATACTTAATAGGGATGTTAAAATTAACAATCCTAATAGCAATGCATTGGATTTTTTCATAATAATTTGGTGAATTAATAATTAATTAATAAAAATTATACTAATTTAACAAATTAAGTATCAGAACATTAGCTTAAGGATGTTTTATTTTTAATCGAGTTTGTAAGTTTTAGTTAAACCCCTTTATTTAAAGGTAATTCGGCCACAACAAAGGTGCTTCCGCCAATAAAAACAAAATCATTTTTTGTAGCTTTATTCTTAGCAGACATGTAAGCTTCTGTTACAGAGCGATATGTGTGCCCTTTTAGTTTGTGTTTTGCTGCTTTTTCTTGTAAATCGGAAGCTTCTAATCCGCGTGAAATATTTGGTTTGCAAAAATAATACACTGCATCAGTGGGGAATAGAGGCAAAATAGTATCTAAATCTTTATCATTCACGACTCCTAAAACGATATGTAGCGTATCGAATGTTTCTTTTTGAATTTGATTCAGCACAATTTCCAAACCATTTTTGTTATGAGCGGTATCACAAATTATTTTTGGAAACTCGCCCAATTGCTGCCATCTTCCCAATAACCCTGTATTTTTTACAACTTTTAGTAATCCGGATTCTATTTGTGAAGGGGTAATTTTGAAATTATTTTGATTGTTTAAAATCGCAATGGTTTGCAATACTGTTTTTTTATTGTGTTTTTGATAATCGCCAATTAGATCGGATGGGTATTCTTTGGTAATCAGATCAGAAGCGAAATAAATCGGGGAATCATTTTCTTTGGCTTTGGCCAAAAAAACTTTTTTGGTTTCAGGCGTATATTCTCCTATTACCACAGGGATTTTTGGCTTTATAATTCCTGCTTTTTCAGAAGCGATCGCCTCTAATGTGTCTCCAAGGAATTGGACATGGTCAAAACCAATATTTGTTATTACCGAAACAAGTGGGGTGATAATATTTGTGGAATCTAGTCTACCGCCAAGTCCGACTTCGATAATAGCAATGTCCACTTTTTCTTTTGTAAAATACTCAAACGCCAAGCCAACCGTCATTTCAAAAAAACTCATGTCATTTGCCTCAAAAAAGGTTTTGTTTTTGTTTATGAAATGACACACAAAATCTTCCGAAATGTCTGTGCCGTTTATTTTGATGCGTTCCCTAAAATCTTTCAAATGTGGCGAGGTATATAATCCCACTTTGTATCCTGCTTCCTGCAGTATGGATGCCAGCATATGAGAAGTAGAGCCTTTTCCATTTGTTCCCGCAACATGAATGCATTTTATGTTTTTCTGTGGATTTCCGAGATGATTTGCCAATAATATAGTATTGGTTAAATCTTTTTTATAGGCCGAAGCTCCCTGAAGTTGGTACATCGGAAGTTGATTAAACATCCAATTTATAGTTTCTTGATAGTCCATTTTTTATAAAATTCTGGGGGATTAAAATATTTTACGTTTTTTTTAGTTTAATAAAACATCGAAAAGTATCTTTATCGCAAAATTGAAATAATTTTTAGAATTAATGCACAAAAAATAATATTAATATATGTTTAATATAATCCAATTACAAGCAGATACTATTGCAAATGCTGCATCAAATGTTGTTATCGAAAAAATTGCCCCAAATACCGAAATTTCTGTTCTGGAATTTATTTTAAAAGGC
>Ga0137353_1000218_pt1 | contig 10087 bp, 9 predicted proteins | sample EasRivERMLT760_2_FD_104759 | JGI IMG/M metagenome (GOLD analysis project Ga0137353, IMG submission 104759) | Soil microbial communities from meander-bound floodplain in the East River, Colorado, USA - East River MetaG ERMLT760_2 | ecosystem: Environmental > Terrestrial > Soil > Floodplain ...
TGATTTTAAAAACAGAGGTTTGGTTTTGGAGCAATTGTTAATTAGAAATATCAATCTTCCGGCTTCTGTAAAAGCTACGATTGAATCTAAAATTAATGCAGAACAAGATGCCCAAAAAATGACTTTCGTGCTTCAAAAAGAAAAACAGGAAGCAGAACGTAAAAGAGTGGAAGCACAAGGTATTGCCGATTATCAACGAATTATTTCGACCGGATTATCAGACAAACAATTGCAATACGAACAAATAAAAGCACAAAAAGAATTGGCGGCTTCTCCCAATACTAAGATTATTTTTATGGGGAAAGGCAGTGCACCGGTTATTCTTTCGGATAAATAAAAATGAAATTCAAATTCCAATTGGGAATCTGAAATCTAAATTCTTAAATCTAAAATCACAAAATGGAATTACCAAAATTTTTACTAGGCGACAATACCGATTTTCCGGAGGATATTTTTATCATTCACTTGGATTACCCGAGGTTTATCATCAATCTAAAGGATGATGAGGTAGAATTCATGGAAGAAGCCGAAGATCTTGATGAAGCGGAACTAAATGCCGAAATGGAAGGCTTAATTGTTCTTGCCAATGAGTTTTATGACCGTGAAATACAACGTTACGAAGAGTAATAATTACTTCTTCGTAACGATATAATAAGATCGTGTTAAACGTTCGTTGTGTTTTTTTGATTCTTTGGGAACTCTATTTAAATCGATGATTGCGATCTTTTTTAAAGTGTAGTTTTTAAGTTCTTTTTTAGAAAAAACACTATCAGTCTCAGATGCCAATAAACCAAATTTACTTTCTGATGGTAAATTTAGTTTGTTGGTTTTTTCATTCATAAGAACTGAAATACTATGGCCGTAATCCCAAACAATTTCTGGGGTAAATGAACTGGTTTCATACGTTTTGATTCCTAATTGTTTTTCTGTCTTTCGAATGTCTTTTGCGCTGTAAAAATCAGGATTTATAAGGACAGCATTGACCAAAGGGAATCCAAATACGATTACCGCTACTTGCACGCCTATTACAGCATAAAATACTTTCAAAAAGTTGTTGTTTCTAAGGTTTTGAAATAGAATGAATCCTAAAGCAAATAAGGTTATTGTCAAACCGATCATCCAAAACTCAAATCCTGCAAGATTGTTTTTTATTTTAATAAACAATCCAATTGGAATCGCGAAGCAAATGATTCCAACTAATCCAAAAGCAAAATAGACTGCGCCTTTTTCTTTTTTTAAACTGATGTTTTTGAAATTTCGAATCAAATATTCGATGTAAAATCCAGTGTTTAAAGCCATCGGTATTAATACAGGCAATATGTATCTTGGTTTTTTCTCCGGAATTAAAGAGAGTAAAATGAATGCTGCCAAGGTCCAAATTAGGGTAAATTGATAGGCTTTCAGATTACTGACTTTGGTTTTAAGGTATGGATAAAACAGCGCTATTAATGCGGGTACTGTCCAAATACCGCTTTGGGAGAAGAAGCTCCAATAGTAGTAAAATGGTCTGGCGTTGTAATTACCCCATCTGCCGCTTTCCAGTTTAGTTACCCGCATAAAAGTGTCTGGATCCAAATATCTTACATATAAAGGCCAGGACAGACCGATGCAAAAACCTATTAGCAGAATTAAAAGCAAATAGAATTTTCTGTCTCTCAACTCAAATTTATAGGTAAAACCATATGCAATAAGGAACGGTAACAATAAGGCAAAGATGGAAACGGGGCCTTTGCTTAAAAACGAAAAGCCAAAGAACAGTCCCGCTATACAGGCATGACGCAACCGATTGCTTTCTTCGTTTAGGAATTTCCATAAAAACACGATACAAACCATCATAAAACTGTGGGTGTACATATCCCATTGATTGTCTCTTCCCGCAAAATAGATGTAAAACGAAGTGATTAAGATTAGTCCGTTATGGAAATTCTGTTGCTTGGTTAATTCTAGTTTTTCGGATAATTTATGGGTGCTGAATAATAGCAATATGGTTATGAGCACTACGGGTAGCCTCAGTCCAAAAACACTTTCAAAACCAAAAATAAGTCCGGAAATAGCGGTCAGCCAGGTTGGTAAAGGAGGTTTTTCGTAACGCGGTAAATTATTGATGGTGGTCAGTATCCAATTGTTATTACTCGCCATTTCTCTGGCAGTAATAAAGTTTCGGGCTTCCATTATATTTACTTCAATAACCTCCAAATGCGGTAAAAGCATTAAACAAGCTACGAGTAAAAGCCACCATTTATAATTATGCGTTAATTTTGACATCTTTTTTTATGATTATTATATTTCGAGTATAAATTACCAAACCCATGGCATGGCCTGCCAACAAAACAGGATCGACTCTAATTATAGCGTAAATAAAAATTAAAAGAGAACCACTCAAACTTAAAACCCAGAAACCGAGTGGCAGTATAGAGGTTTGTTTTTTCTCCGAATAAATCCATTGATAGACAAATCGAAGCGTAAATAAAATTTGTGCCACAATTCCAAGCCATAAAAGCCATTGCGGAATGTTTTCATTTTTTAATAAATTGTCTAAATCGTAAATGTTATTATTGTAACCGTACCAGACAATAAAAACGGGAAATAAAGCAATAAACCACCGTAATAAAAGGGGAATTTTTTTCCAGTCATTTTGTAGTTGTATGTTACGGATGTATATGTAATAGGTAATGGTTTGTCCTAACATAATCGAAAAATCATGTCTTAAATAACCATAAACAAACAATAAAAATGAGGCAAACAAACTAATTTCCCAGAATAAAACCGGAGTTAAAACTTTTTTGCTTTTTTCAGAAATAATCCACTGCAGAATCAAACGGCTGGAAAACAATATTTGAGCCAGAAATCCTATTGAGTATATCAGATAATTGCTCATTAACCTTGTTTTGCTACACTGTAATTAATGTACTTTTTCTTCATCCATAAATAGGCAAAACAATCTTGTAATGGACCTAATAAACGGTTCCAAAGATTAAATTTTGAAACACCTGCAACTCGAGGAAAGTGTCTCACGGGAGTTTGTTTGATTTTTCCGTTTTGCAATAAAATCATGGCTGGTAAAAATCGGTGTAAGCCATTAAACATTGGAATTTTCTTGGCCATATCAGTGCGGATTATTTTTAAAGGACAACCCGTATCATCCATACCGTCATTTGTAAAAGCTCTTCGGATGCCATTGGCGATAGTTGAAGACATGTTTTTGGTAAATGAATCTTTTCTGTTCGATCTTACCCCGGTAACCAAATCAAATTCTCCGGCAAGATCCATTAAAATATTAAAATCTTCGGGAGCGGTTTGTAAATCGGCATCGATATACCCGACCCAAGGGGTGTTTGTATAATCAAATCCCGCTTTGATAGCAGCACTTAAGCCTGCGTTTTTTTCGAAAGAGATAAAATTGAATTCCTCGTTGTCAGAACAGATTTTTTCTATTAAAGTTTGGCTGTTGTCCTTAGAACCATCATTAACAAATAAGATTTTGGTTTTCTTTTTTGCAATGGCTAAAAATTGTTTCATTTCCTGGTGTACACGATCGAGATTGTCCTCTTCGTTATAAACCGGTATGATGATCGTTAATTCAAAATTCATATTTGGTAAAGTTTAGACAAAAGTATTTTATTTTGAGAAAAAACAGCTTAATATCTCCTTAAAAATTATTTTATTAAAATTGTATGGCATTTATTACTGAACAAGCTGGAGGAAAAACTTCTCATTAGCAGTAAATAATTGACTTCTATTCGGTGGAATCGAGTTTCTCAATTGTAGTAGAGTATCCATTTGCCAAAATATTTCTTGTTTCTAAAAGGGGATAATTCAGTTTTGATATAGTCGGGTAAATTTTCTTTTTTTCTTACCAGGAAAACTGCATTTTGTGTTTTAAAATCAGATTTGAATCGTACGATTTCTCTTTTTTCTTCCAGGTTGTAATAGTGTTTCAAATAGTTTAAATTTTGTTCAAATTGCACTTCTCTTCTACTGGTGTAATTTCCATTATTAATAGTTATAATGTTTTTGTCGGTATAAAAAGACATCGATGGGAGTAGATAGTTATAGACATATACATTCTTGGGTTGTAGTGAATTTATAAAAGTGGCAATGGGCTTCGCAGAGTTGATTAGCAACTCGTTTGACTTCATCACAAAGGTGGAAAATAGCAGTAATGCCGATGTGTTTATTAACAGTGTATATATGTTTCTGTAAAACCAGCTGCTGTTCTTTATCCCCAAAATACTTATTATTATCCCTAATGGCATTATCGCGATATAGGGGAGTTCGATTTCTATTTTGTGAAGCAGTACAGCGGCAAAAGCTACAATAAAGATTGAAATGAAATAAACGTATAAAAAAAATGCAAATCTTTTCCAGTGTTTTTCGCTTAATTCCATTAACTGATTTGAGGCGTACAGTATCAGGAATAGAAGAGAAGGCAACACATAAAAAATCAGTTTAGTTTTAAATGCCGAAAAAATTAAAATAATCAAGGTAAATGATATCAATAAAACCCTTCTTTTTATGGAAGTAGTTTCTGCTTTTTTTAAAGTTGACAAAAGGTAAATTATCCAAGGAAATAATGATAAAGGGAGAAAAACGATATAATACCAAAAGGGTTTTCCTCTACTAAACACGTCTTTTGTAGCGATCCTTCCGTAGAGTTGATCGTGTGTGAAATAGTCTAGAACCATTGGGTTTTCCCTTATAATGGCCAAATACCACCAACCGCTGGAGGCTAAAAAAAGTAAAATTCCCAAAAAATCATAAACGGATAACCTGATTCTTTTTTTGCTGTAGTAAAGCCAAGTTAATTGAAAGACAAAAATGGGAATAAACACCAAAGGCCCTTTTGTGAAAAAACCTAATGAAAGGGACAGATAAAACAGAAAAAAAAACTTTTTATCTTCTAAATAGCGCAGCCAAAAATAGACCGCCATCAAAACGAATGTGTTTAGATAAGCATCAGTGGTTAAATTCCTTACCGATGCTAAAATCAAAGGAGTTGAGAAAAATAGAACGACAGCCAGTAAGGATGTTTTTTTGTTATTAAACAACAGTAATGACGTTTTATAAACCAGAATCAATTGCACCAATAAAGCAATAGATAAAAAAAAGCGAGCGCCAAATTCATTGACTCCAAATATAGTGTACCCTAAGGTTGTTATATAATACGCTAATGGCGGTTTGTGGTAATGATAAATCCCCATTTTAGTGGGATGAATATAATCGCCATTTTCAAACATTTCTTTGGCGATTTGTGCATAACGGGCTTCGCTGGTTTCGGTGATTCCCCAAGAACCTAATTGAAATAGGGTAACAATAAAAATGATGAAAATGATGAAAGAAACAGAGTGTTTTGTAATTAAAGCTGAAAATTTTGAATCCATATAATGAGAAAAAATTAGTTAGGCAGTTTTTTTTATTAAAATTCCTGCTTTTGTTTATTTAATTTTTTGAGACAATATGTTTATGAAACAGGTGTTTTATTTAATGAAATCTCATTTATTGTGTTGATTTGGCAAAAAAAAGAGTTTTTATAATGACTAAATTACACTTATTTTGTGATTAACATTGATTCTTTTGTAAATAATTTCTATTGCGTGCTATTACATTTGTTTATCTTTGTTTCAAGGTCAAATAGCATATGTATTTGTTAACTTTGAAACCGAGGTAGGTAGTTTATATTTTGAATTTGGTAATTGCAAAACAGCTTTTATTCTCTTCTTTTAATATTTAATCTTTTTAGAGTTTTTCAAATAGTATGTTTTTTTGGTAAAATCAATAAACATAAATGGGTGCTGTGAAATCGTTATTAATAACAGGTTAGCGCAAGCAATTGAATAATCATCGAACTCCGATGAAAATGAGATATTGTGAGATAAACACCGATAAATAGAAGGCGATAACATATATGGCCTCTGAGAAATAAAATTTACATATATGAAAATACTTGTTACGGGTGCGGCTGGATATATTGGGTCGCATACTGCAGAACGGTTGCAATTACTTGGTCATGAAGTTGTTGGGTTGGATAATTTTTCTGATTATTATGATGTTTTCTTAAAACAAAAGAATGCCGATGCATTGAAAGCGAAAGGCATTAAAATCGAAAAAATAGATCTTAGGTTTTCCGATCAACTCAAAGCCTTAGCAACGGATTTTGATTATATATTTCATTTTGCTGCACAACCGGGTATCTCTGCCACTTCCAGTTTCGAGGATTATTTGAGTAATAATGTCGTTGGAACAAAAAATCTAGTCGATTTTGCCTTGAAAAATAAAAATTTAGCTCTTTTTGTAAACATAGGAACTTCCTCTATTTATGGTATTCACGCCACTTTTGACGAATCTGTTGCTCCAACGCCTGCTTCCCATTATGGCGTAACTAAATTGGCTGCAGAACAATTAGTATTGGCAAATAGCAGATCAGGAAAAATAAAAGCGTGTTCGTTGAGATTGTATTCCGTATATGGACCGCGTGAAAGACCTGAAAAATTGTATACCAAGTTGATTGCGAATGCTTTTAATAATGTTCCTTTTCCTTTGTTTAAAGGAAGCGAAAATCATTTAAGAAGTTTTACTTATGTTCAGGATATAGTTGATGGAGTGGTAAGTGTTATTGGTAAAGAGGATTTGGTTAATAACGAAATAATCAATTTAGGAACCGAGGAAGAAAATACAACCCAGCAAGGAATTGAAATTGTAGAACAGATCTTAAATAAAAAAATAGACATCCAGATGGCAGAGGCTAGGGCAGGTGATCAATTGAGAACCAAAGCCGTAATAGATAAAGCTAGAAGATTATTGGATTATAATCCGAAAACTAGTCTATCTGAAGGTTTGAAAGCACAAGTGAAATGGTACCAGGATAATTTTATATAGCGTTTATCTGTATTTAAACAAAAAACTGCAAAAGCTGAAAAATCAGATCTTGCAGTTTTTTTGTTTTTTAAAGGTTTTATAATGGTGAAATTTCAAGTCAACTGACGGAATTTAATTGATTTCCGTCAGTTAAGTGACGTAACTTAATAAAAACGAAACAGTTTGGTGTTATTTGCTGACAGTACTATTTTTTAAAATATTTATCCAACAAAATTTTGGCGGCAGCAAATGGTGAAATTTCATCATTTTGCACCGCTTTTTTGGTTGAATCTAACAGTTCTTGAATTTTTGGATGATTATAAAAATTTTGTTTCAATTGCTCATCGATCGTTTCCAATAACCAATACTGATTTTGTTCTTTGCGCTTTTTAAAGAAATAATTATTCCCTTTTGTGAGTTCAATAAATTTCGTGATTGTCTCCCAAACGGTGCTTATTCCTTCATGGGTAATGGCACTGCAAGTTGCCGTTGTGGGATTCCATCCTGATTTTTTTGCAGGAAAAAGATGTAGCGCTCTGTTGAATTCCAATTTTGCCAAATGGGATTTTTTTATATTATCACCGTCGGCTTTATTGATGACAATGGCGTCGGCCATTTCCATGATACCTCTCTTGATTCCCTGAAGCTCGTCGCCTGCACCTGAAATTTTTAACAATAGAAAAAAGTCCACCATGCTGTGAACGGCTGTTTCACTTTGACCCACTCCAACAGTTTCGATTACAATGGTATCAAAACCTGCGGCTTCGCAAAGGGTAATGGTTTCACGGGTTTTTCTGGCTACACCCCCCAAAGTTTCCCCTGAAGCCGAAGGCCGAATAAAAGCATTTTCATCTTTTACCAATTCTTCCATTCGGGTTTTGTCCCCCAGTATACTTCCGTGAGAAATAGTGCTGCTGGGATCCACAGCGAGAACAGCTACTTTTTTTCCTAAGCCCGTTAAGTATTTTCCAAATGCTTCTATGAAGGTGCTTTTTCCCACTCCGGGTACACCCGTGATTCCTATTCGAACCGATTGGTTGGCATGAGGCAGGCAGGCTGTAATTACTTCATTGGCTTTGGCTAAATGATTGGTATTAGTGCTTTCGACCAAAGTGATGGCACGGCTTAAAGCGGTTATGTTTCCAGCTAAAATGCCGTCGACCAATTCTTGTGCGGTTGGCTGAATTTTTCTGAATTTCTGTATGTTTTCAAGCGCAACAGAGCTAACGGTTTCCGGTTGGGAAATTCCTTTTTTTTCGTGTAAGGCACTTGGATGATTTTTTTGGTGTGACAAAGCAGTGAATTTGAGAAGTAAAATTACTAAAAACTAGGCGTGTTTTATTATGGCGTTGAAAAAATATTGTTTTCCTTATTTATTGCTATTGATTCTCTTATTCTAAATCTGATTTTTATTTACGAAATAAGCGATTAGTGAATATCTTTGCTTCCTATGAGCAACTTTATTCTAATCTTTGTCTGTTTATTTCTTGGGATTGTGCTGCAAAACGTAAAACGTTTTCCTGTCAATATTTATAAGATATTAAACAAAATTGTCATCTACATTTGTCTGCCTGCAATGTCGCTATATTACATTCCGAAAATAAAATGGAGTGATCAGTTGTTGTTTCCTATTGGAGTGGCGTGGATTGGATTTTTAATTTCTTTTTTACTTTTCGGTTTCCTGGGTAAAAAATTCGGATGGTCGCGAAAGCTTACAGGCTGTTTAATATTAACGGCGGGCTTAGGAAATACTTCCTTTTTGGGTTTTCCAATAATCGAAGCATTGTACGGTGCCGAAGGTTTGAAAACGGCTATTCTGGTGGATCAACCAGGTTCGTTTGTTGTACTTTCGACTTTAGGAATTCTAGTGGCTACATTATATTCTACCGGAAAAACGAGCGGATTGTTTATTGCTAAAAAAATTGCATTTTTCCCGCCCTTTATAACTTTTTTACTAGCCTGTCTGATGAATGTTTTTGATTTAGATTTTCACGAATGGGTGCAGTTTCTTTTGCAAAAAACGGGAGGCGCAGTAGCTCCTTTGGCATTGCTTTCGGTTGGGTTGCAATTGCGATTTGATAGGAGAAGCAAGCACTGGAAGTTTTTGGGCTTGGGACTTTTATATAAATTAATATTAACTCCGGCTATATTGTTTCTTTTGTATGTGATCGTTTTGAAACAACATTCAGAAATTATTCAGGTCAGTTTACTCGAATCGGCTATGGCTCCCATGATTACGGGCAGTATCTTGGCTTCGTCTCATGGATTAAAGCCAAGATTATGCAGTATGATGATTGGTTTTGGAATTCCAATATCGTTTGTCACGTTGTCGATTTGGTATTTTCTGTTATGTTTTGTTTGATTTGTTAAATTTTTATGTGTATTTTTAAGGTAAACATTTAAAAATCAACACTATGTCAACATTGCGATTAGGGGATATAGCCCCAGATTTTGAAGCAGAAACAACGCTCGGAAAAATACGTTTTCATGAATGGTTAGGTGATTCGTGGGGTGTATTATTTTCGCATCCAGCCGATTTTACCCCAGTTTGCACTACAGAATTAGGGACAGTGGCGAACTATTATCCGAAATTCGAAAAGAGGAATGCTAAAGTCATTGCACTGAGTGTTGATGGTTTAGATTCGCATTTGGAATGGATAAAGGATATTAACGAAACCCAAAACACGACGGTTAATTTTCCAATTATTGCCGACGAAAACAAGCACGTTGCTACATTGTATGATATGCTTCATCCTAATGCAAGTGATAAATTTACGGTACGTTCTGTTTTTGTTATTGGCCCGGACAAGAAAATAAAACTGATGATGACTTATCCTGCTTCTACAGGTAGAAATTTTGAAGAATTACTTCGAGTGATTGATAGTTTACAATTAACCGCAAATTATAGTGTTGCTACACCAGCCAACTGGAAAAATGGTGAAGATGTGGTGATTACAACTGCAATTCCCGATAGTGACATTCCAGCAAAATTCCCAAAAGGATATAAACCGATCAAGCCATATTTACGAATGACACCACAACCTAATATTTAGTTTTTTATAATTGTATTTAAATATAAAAGAGCCCAGTAAAATTATTTTTATTGGGCTCTTCTGTTTTTATAACGTTTTGATAAATGATGTTACGGTTACTTTCTGTTGGTGATGAATAAACCCGAAATGATAATTCCCATACTTATAATTTGGTTTAAAACAATGACTTGGTTGAGGAA
>Ga0137353_1000220_pt1 | contig 9993 bp, 6 predicted proteins | sample EasRivERMLT760_2_FD_104759 | JGI IMG/M metagenome (GOLD analysis project Ga0137353, IMG submission 104759) | Soil microbial communities from meander-bound floodplain in the East River, Colorado, USA - East River MetaG ERMLT760_2 | ecosystem: Environmental > Terrestrial > Soil > Floodplain ...
GCCCGTGAGCTTCTACCTCGACAACTTCCTCAGCTTCCCCGTCGGCTCGATCCTGCCGGTCGGCTACTACGACCGCGACCGGGCGATGTGGAGGCCGGAGCCGGATGGTCGCGTCATCAGCATCGTCAGCGTGACGGGCGGCCTTGCGGACCTTGCCGTCACGTCGGCCGGCACGGCGGCGTCGCAGGCGCTCCTTGACAGCCTTGGCTTCTCGAACGCCGAGCGCGCCCAGCTCGCCACTCTCTACTCGGTCGGGAAGGCGCTGTGGCGCACGCAACAGACCCACTTCTCCTCGCAGGACGTCAACACATCGATCACGCCGCCCGACCACGCGGCAGGGCCGAACACGGATCCGACGCGGAGCGGGAACAAGTTTGACTGTGGGACTTGCACTGACAGCGGGTCTGTCATCGGGCTTCAGAACCAGACGTTGGGCGAGCAACTGGGCATCGCCGGCACTGCGTTCGCCCTCGACTACTCGTCCGACCGGGCGTTCGGCGCACGGAGTCAGCGGCGCGTCACGATCCCGGCGCAGGAGCGGGTCGACACGGCCCAGATGACGACCTCGGGCAACTTCATCCTCCGCAATCGGGCACCGTCACACGTCGCGAGCGCGACCTACCGACTGCAGGTCGCCGGGCGCGAGATCCGCCAGGGTCCCGTCACGGGAAGCAGCGCTTTCCCCGAAGTGATCCTGGAGTGGGATGGCAACGATGCCGCGGGACGCCGGATGCTCGGTGAACAGATAGCTCGCGTCTCGGTGGAGTACCGGTACGTCGACAAGTACGCAGTGCAACCGGCCACCGGAGGGGCCGTTGGCCGCTCCTTCGGGGGCGGCGTCTCGACCGGGTACGCCACAGCTGGTCCGGTGAGACGGACGATTCCGCTGGTGCAGTCGTGGAATCAATCGCTCGGCAACTTCGACGCGCAGTCACAGGGCTTCGGCGGGTGGACGCTCTCCGCGCACCACGCCTACAATCCGGTCACCGGCGTGCTCTATCAGGGTGACGGGAGTCGGCGCGAAGCGGCGGGGATGGGCCAGACGGTGCGGCCGCTCTACAACGGCAACGCCGACGACATCGCGATCGCGAAGGACGGGAGCTTCTACACGGTTTTGAGCGGCTCCCACGCCGTCTGGCAGTACACCGCGGGCGGGACGTTCATCAGGACCGTGGCCGGCACCGGCGGCCAGGGCTACAGCGGCGAAGGCCTGCGCGCCGATTCGTCGCGCCTCAACGTCCCGTATGGGATCGCGCTCGGCCCGGACGGTCTCGTCTACATCGCGGACCGCCAGAACCACCGCATTCGCCGCGTGGACGCGGACGGGCGGTTGCGCACGATCGCGGGCACGGGTGTGGCCGCGTCGAACGGGAATGACGGACCGGCCCTGAGCGCCGGGATCTACCTGCCCGAGAAGCTCGCCTTCCTGCCGGACGGCTCGCTGCTCTTCACCGAGGGCGGCCAGAGTACGGTGCGTCGCATCGGGCCGGACGGGATCGTGCGCCGGTTCGCCGGCACGGGCACGTACGGTGAAACTGGCAATGGCGGGCCCGCGACGTCGGCGACGCTGTCCGCCAATCCGCAGATCGCGACGGGCGCGGACGGGTCGGTCTACATCTTCAGTTACGCGCTGCAGTTCGTCTTCCAGCAGACTCGCTCGAACTATATCCGCCGGGTGCGCCCCGACGGCATCATCGAGCGGTTCGTCGGCGGCACCGCCGCGTCGGACTCGGGCACCGCCGCGCAGAAGCACTTCCTCTTCGGCGTCGGCGACCTGACGGTTGCCCCGAGCGGCGAGCTCTGGTTCTCGACGGGCGACAAGATCCGCGTCGTGACGCCGGCGGGGGGGATCCGGGTGTTCGCCGGGTCCATCGGGCGCTGTGTGGGTGGCGTCTTCTGCGATCCGGTCCAGCGGATGACCGGCGGCCTCGCGACGCAGTTCCGCTTCAACGACGTCGACGAGCTGGCCGTGGCGCCGGACGGCACGGTGCTGAGCGTGGATCGCGGCGATAGTCGCGTGCGCGCGATCAATCCGGCGATGCCCGGCTTCGACGAGAACGACATCGTCGTCGCGTCGGAGGACGGTGGCGTGGTCTACCAGTTCAATCAGTACGGCCGCCACCTGCGCACGATGGACGCGATGACGCGCGACACGGTGCTCAGCTTCGGCTACAACGGCGGGGGGCTGCTCACCAGCGTCACGGATGCTAATGGTGACGTCACGACGATCACCCGCAACGGGAGCGGGGTCGCCACGGCGATCGTCGCGGCCGATGGGCAGACGACCACGCTCGGCTACGATGCGAACGGGTTCCTCAGCACGGTCACGAATCCCAAGGGCGAGCGCGTAGCGCTGACGACGGCGAGCAATGGCTTGCTGGGGTCGATGACCGATCCGCGCGGCGGGGTGTTCGCCTTCCGCTACGACTCGCTCGGCCTGTTGGTAAGCGACTCGAGCGCGGCGGGGCATGTCCAGACGCTCGCCCGCGCGGAGACCGACACGAGCAGCGTCGTCACGCATGCCGACGAGCTCGGGCGCACGACCACGTATCGCTTGGACCGCCTGGGACCGGGCTGGCAGAAGCGCACCGTCACCAATCCCGCGGGCCTGATCACGCTCTCGACGAGCTTCGCGAATGACTCGACGGTGACGACGAGCCCGGACGGCACGACGATGACCGTGGTGAATCGCGGCGACGTGCGGTTCGGTGCGCAGGCGCCGGTGCTGCAGTACGCGCGGACGCAGTTGCCGAGCGGACTGACGTCGGTGGTCACGGCGAGCCGGACGACGGTGCTGTCGAACGACGCCGACCCGCTGAGCCTGACATCGCTGCTCGACACCGTGCGCGTGAACAGCCGCGTCTATCGCAGCCTCTACACGCGCTCGACGCGGACGAGTGTGACGACGTCGCCGATGGGCCGCACGACGACCACCGTTTACGACACGGCTGGGCGCGTCGTGAGCTCGACCGTGCCGGGGATCCAGGCCGCGACCTATGAGTACGACAGCCGCGGCCGCTTGAGTCAGGCGCAGAGCGGCGGTCGGAGTTCGACGTTCGCGTACGACGCACAGGGCCGCCTGCTCTCGACCACGGACCCGATCGGCCGGAAGGACAGCCTCTTCTACGACGATGCGGACCGCCTCACGCGGCGCGTCCTCCCCGACGGCCGCCAGATCACCTTCGCCTACGACTCCGCGGGCAACCTGACGAGCGTGACCCCGCCCGGCAAGCCGGCGCACACGTTCACGTACGCACCGGCGGATCGACTCGCGAGCTATAACCCGCCGACCAACGGCCTCGCGACGAGCGCGACCGGCTACGCGTACAACACGGCCGGCCAGGTGACCGTGCTGCGCCGCGCGACGGGCGACTCGCTGCGCTTCACGTACGACGGCGCGGGCCGGCCGGCGAGCGTGGTCTTCGATCGCGGGACGATCGGCTTCACGTTCAACTCTACGACAGGGAACCTGACGAGCCTCAGCGCACCCGGCAGCTTGGGGCTAGCCTTCACGTACGACGGGAGCCTTCCGACGAGCGTGACGTGGAGCGGCGCGGTCAGCGGCAGCACGGCCGTGACGTACAACAGCGACTTCCGCGTCACCAGCCAGACGGTGAACGGATCGAACGCCGTGAGCTACGGCTACGACCAGGACGGGCTGCTCACGCAGGCGGGCGCGCTGGGCCTCCGGCGCGCGACGAATAACGGCCGCTTGGACGCGGACTCGCTGATCATCGGCGGCGCGACGCAGCGCACAGGCTACGGCTACGACGCCCACGGCGCGCTGAGTGCCCTCACCGCGCGCCGCGGCACCGACACCCTCTTCGCGACGAGCTACGTCCGCGACTCCCTCTCCCGGATCACCCAGCTCACCGCGCGCGTGAACGGCAGCACGCAGGTGGTGGGCTTCACGTACGACTCCGTGGGGCGCCTCGCCACGGTGACCCGGAACAGCACGCTCACGGCGAGCTACACGTACGACCAGAACGGCAACCGCGCCACCAAGGTCACGAGCGGCGGGACCGCGACGGCCACGGTGGACGACCAGGACCGCCTCACGAGCTACGGCGGTACGACCTACGCCTACACGGCACACGGGGACCTGAGCCGGAAGATCGTCGGGACCGACACGACCTTCTATACGTACGACGCCTTGGGGAACCTCACCGCGGTGCGGCTCCCGGACGGCACCGACATCGGGTACCTGATCGACGCGCAGAACCGGCGGATCGGGCAGACGGTGAATGACACGCTGGTGAAGGCGTGGCTCTATCAGGGGCAGCTGACGCCGGTGGCGGAGCTGGACGGGTCGGGCACCGTGGTGAGCCGGTTCGTGTACGCGACGGGCGTGAACGTGCCGGACCTGATCGTGCGCGGGGACTCGACGTATCGCGTGATCCGCGATCACCTGGGGAGCGTGCGGCTCGTGGTGAACGTGGCGTCGGGCACGGTCGCGCAGCGTATCGCGTACGACGAGTTCGGGATCGAGACGGAGAACACGAATCCGGGGTGGCAGCCGTTCGGGTACGCGGGGGGACTCACCGACAGCCAGGCCGGGCTCGTGCGGTTCGGGGCCCGCGACTACGATCCCGCAGCGGGACGGTGGACGGCCAAGGATCCGATCGGATTCGCTGGCGGAGCGACCAGTGTCTATGAGTACGCGAAGAGCGATCCGATAAACTTCGTTGACGCGACGGGCAGGTACGCGTTGGATTTGGCCTGGTGGTACTATCGCCATCAGACACGGAATCGATTCAACGGGGAGGTGCCTTTCACCAAAGAGGCGGCGCTGGCTGAGGGCTGGGAACTCCAGCCGGACTGGAAGTCGCAGTATCACAAGTTTGGCTACGGAAACGACGGAAACACGAAGTACTTGCTAGACAATGGGCGCAGGGAAGCGATCTACGACAAATGCGGCAAGCTCGTAACAGACCCTCGAAACAGAGGTAGTTACAACTACGCGAACGGGTCTGTGGATCACTTTGTGCAAGACGTGCTACCGTGGTACCTGTTTGGGAATGGTGCGGGCGACTCGACCAACCTCCTCGATCGAGTAATTCCTCCACTCACGCGCTTCAGACCGATTCCGGGAGGAATCACGAACAGTCTCGCGAGCCGATGATGGGTCGGCTCCTCGATGTCCTGAACTCCGGAGGATCTAGATGAATGCTCAACCAACCGCCGATCGCAATTGGATTGCTTGGCTGGGGACGGTGCTGGTAGTCCTCTTGGCTGCGCCTCTGACTTGCGGTCGCGTTACGTATCACTACAATGACTTCTCCGAAGTCCGGGTGTCCTTTGATGACGGTGTGACCCTAAGACTGAACGCTCGAGGCGCGTATCAAGACGTTGATTCGGCCGGCGAAGAATGGACAGTGAGAGGTGCCCCCTATTACTTCCATGCTCGCCTCGACGGGCCGCGTTCGGCCATCGCGAACTATCGTGGCGTCGAGATCATCCTGCACGGTTCCGATGGGAAGGGAATCGTCATGCGAAGCACTGATAGCTTCGTTCCGCAAGGTGATGACTCGACCGCACGCGGTCTGGTCGTAGGGACGGTTGCAATCCCTTACGAAGACCACCGCGTGGAGGGCAGCGTACGGTTCGTCAATCGCGGCAACGACAGTACAGCGCATTTCACGGGGAACCTCGTCCGATCGTACAAGGAAGAGACGCGGTGGATCTTTCTCGAGATTATCATGGGAGTCTAGGTTCCGACGAGACCTCGCGAGTCTGACTGTGACCTTAACCCCAATGAAGGCCACCGCCCGATCGGAGTCGGTGGAGACGAGGCGCTGTACCCCAAACTAGGCCGCTCTCGGCCCGTCAGTTTTCGGCAGCCACGAATCGAGGCAGGTAAGCGCCGGCACTCCGAAAGGCGTGCGGCGTGAGATGAACCGCCCCGGAACCACCGGAGGCTCCGTTCCCGGAGCATGACGAGCGAGGCCCATGCTGCGGGCCACCCATCGCCATTCCGCGCACGCTCGGCGCGCGCCGCCGTCGAGCCGCCCGGCGGGCGGTGAAGTCGGTCAGTACCTTTCACGCATGACCCGGCCGACCGACGCACAAGCGCAGACGTGGATGTCGCAGTGGCGCACCGCCGGCGTGGCCCTCGCGCGCATCCGGGCGGCGGAGCTCGAGGAAGTCGGTCTGTGGCGCGTCGCCGACGAACTGGACGAGGCGCTGTGGGCTCGCGTGCGCGCGGAGCCGGTGTCGCTCACCTCTGGCCTCGTCGAACAGCAGCGTCTGTTCGCCCGCGCCGGGCGCCCATGAAGTCGTTGCTCTCCGCGGGCGCTCGAGTACAGGCCCAGCTCACTGTGCTCGCGGGGTTCGGGGGCGAGGGGCCGATCATCTCGGCCCTGTTGGAGGATCTGGCACCTCGCATCCCGGACGCGGTGGAGTTCGCGTGGCGTCACCGCGTGCTGCTGCTGCGATCGGCCGATGGATTCGCGGTCGATGTGGCGCTGGGCGCGATGCCCTTCGATGAGGCCGCGATCTCGCGCGCGACGACGGCGGAGTTGGCGCGCGGCGCCGTGCTGCTGACGTGCTCCGCGATGGACCTGGTCGTGCACAAGGCGTTCGCGGGCCGGCCGCAGGATTTGGTGGATATCGAAGGCGTGCTGGTGCGCCAGAAGGGGGCGCTCCTGTGGCCACAGATCTGGGCGGACCTCACGGAACTCGCGGCCCTCAAGGAAGCGCCCGAGCTATTGAATGAGCTGGAACGCGTGGCACGCCGGGCCGAGGCGATCGTGGGCACGTTCGAGCGCGCTCGATAGCCCAGTGGGCTGAGTGCTTCGTCCACGCCTCTTGAAGAGTATTGTTGGCAATCTCGCCGGGGTGATTCATACAGCGAGCGACGAACTCTGACGCTCCTCCTCGGTCTACTCACGACGACCGTCGCTGCCTTGGTGGCCTACCGAGCGAATGGACCAGAGCGATCACCGGTGTTGATCGTTTGCGCATTGACCTGGTTGTGCTGGCTGCTTGCCTCTGTCGGGAGCAGTGTGACGCCCGTGTGAGCCGACCTGAGTTCCGCGCACGGTGAGTCACGCCGCCGCCCTGCGCTCGATCTCCGCCCAGCGAATGAACTTGTGCCCATCCGCTTCGCGGAACGTCCGCACCATCCGCAGCGTGGCGTGCCCGTGGACCGACCCGTCCTCGTTCGTGTTCCCCTCGACCGTCACGCACACATGCACGTCGCGCTCCTGCACGCGCTCCTCGTCCAGCACGCCGACGACGATCCCGGTGTGGATGAAGCGCCGGCGTAACTGGCTGTAGAGGAGGAAGATGTCGCCGACGTAAGGCTCGTCGCGCAGGACGCCGTGTGCGCGCGCAGCGCGAGCGAGCGCGTCGCAGCTGCCGGTGGCCGGGAGTGGCCAGTTCGATAGCCCCGTCACCTGGTCGTAGAGCGCCGAGTATCCCACGTGGTGCACGAAGCCGAGGGCGCCAGGCTCGATCGCCGCGGCGCATGCGTTGGCGGCGGCCACGAGGAACGCCGGACTGAGTGGGACGAGGTGGGGGCGATAGCGCAGCATCGGATCCTCGGGTCAGGGACGCTTGGTGAAGGGTTGGGGCACGACGCCGCGCACGATGCGCGCGCTGTCGAGGTCGCGCACGGGGATGTGATGGACCGCCTGACTCCAGGAGAGCGGGGTCCCCGCCGTGTCGAACACCACCGCGGCGTCGACCATCATCATCCGTGAGAATCGCGGCGCACGCGGACGGCGGTTCGCATGCACGTGCACATCGGTGGTGTCGGCGCGCGCGGTGACGGTGAACTCCGATTCGCCGGCGGTCACTTCGCCGGCGCGGGTGCTCACGACGAGAGCGTCGGGACGCGGCGTGCCCGAGGTGGTTTCGAGTGGCAAGACCCGGAAGCGCGCGGTGCCGTCGAGCCGTACGTGCCGCATGCCGCGCAGCGGCTCGTCGGCGACGCGGAGCGACGCGCCGGGCGAGAGCTGCGCGTGGATGCTGTCGCCGAGCGCGAGCCAACTGGTGTCGGACGGCACGAGGGCGACGTTCGGGTCGCGCTTCGGACCGCTCGTCGGGGCGCTCGTCGGGGCGCTCGTCGGGGCGCTCGTCGGGGTGCTCGTCGGGGTGCTCGTCGGGGTGCTCGTCAAGTCGCTCGTCGGGGTCACGCCACGGGGCCTGAAGTACGCGAACGCGGCGACGCCGAGGATCACGAGCAGGATCCACAGGAGCAGGCGGAGCCAGGGGCGGCGCCGAGGCGCTGCGGGAGGCAGCTGCTCCCCAGGGGGCCGGTTCGGGAAGCCGGTGCGCTTCACGAAGTCCTCCCAGACCTGCTCCTTCTCGCCCTCGGGACGCGGCGTCCGGCGACGGTGCGAGGGATCACGCCAGAGCAGGATGAGCGGCGCCGCCAGGTCGCGGAACGTGGCGTCCTCCTCCAGGCGCGTGCGGACGACCTCGGCCCGCGCGGGCGTGAGTTTGCCATTGAGCCACATGGTGATGAGCTCGATGTCGTCCATCTCGCGGACGTCGTCGCTGGCCGGGCTCGCGTGTTCAGTCATTGATCGCGTCTCCTTTCGGAGCGGGAAGTCGGGCGGGTTCGACGTCGGCGGTCCGGATGCCGGCGCGCGCGAGCGCGTCGCGGACATCGTTCGTCGCCAGTCGCATGTGCGTATTGATGGTGCCTAGGCTGAGGCCGAGCATCTGAGCCACTTCCAGATAGGTGTAGTCCTCCTGCTTGATGAGGAGGAAGACCTCGCGCCGGCGACGGGGCATGCGCGCGATGGCGAGGTCCAGGATGTCGTCCGCCGTGTCGTGACGCGTGGGGACGACCGTGTCACGGTCGGCGAGCTTCTCGAGCTGCGTCTCGGCGTCCTCGAGGCCGACGAATCGCGCATTCAGCGCGAGCGTCTCCCGCTCCTCATTCTTGACCGCCGTGAAGAAGTAGTGCTCCGTGCGCTGTTCCGGCCTGAGCCAGGGCCAGCGGATCCAGGCCCGGGCGACCGCGGCCGCCGCCGCATCCTTCGCCGACTCCCGGTCCCGGCCGAAGAGGCGGGCGGCGTGGTCGATCAGCCGCGGATACACCCGCTCGTATGTCTCGACGAACGCGCGCTGCAGCTCGGGATCGACCGGCGCGGCCGGCAGGCCATCGGTCGGCGGAGCGGCGAGCGCACCTTCATTTGATGGGGACCTTCTGCGTACCAGTCGCATGCGATGGTGGGATGACGTCGAGTCGAAGCCCTCTACTAGAGAAACGGATTTAGCACCCGATTCTTATGAATGCCATTCTGGCAGGTGCGTCCGGCCAACGAGGCATTCATAAGAAACGACCCCTAAAACCGTTTCTCTAGTAGAGGGATCGAGCTCGAGGGTTGGCGTGAGTGAGCCGTCATCGAGCCGAAGCCGCGGGCGGCAAGGCAGGAGAAAGACGCCGCTAGTCGCGAGGTCAGACCGTCGGGCGAGTCGGAGCGACGGCGAGACGAGACGAACGGACCACGAGGCGAGTCGAACGCGCTTCCAGGCGAGTCGAACGCACTTCCAGGCGACTCGAACGCGCTTCCAGGCGAGTCGAACGCACTTCCAGGCGAGTCGAACGGACTTCCAGGCGACTCGAACGCGCTTCCAGCCGAGTCGAACGCCGTGCAAGTCGAATGGAACTCACCATCAGGCCACATGAAGGGACAGCAAGACGGATCGCACTCCCATCCCGGCGATTCGGAATCGCATCGACGCCACGCGGACGGACATCAGGGCGACGTGGTGGGACATCGAGACGAAGTGAACGGACATCGAGGGGACGTGAACGGAGATCAGGACGACGTGAACACACATCAAGGCGGCTTGGACGGACATCAAGGCGACTTGGACAGGTATTCGCCAGCCCGCGAAGGACGCACACGGGCCGGATCCCCGGGGCGATTGCGTCCAACCACAACCATTAGGAGGGAGAACAAATGATCGCGACACAGAAGCAGAGGTTGGAGTCGTTCGTCCGCGTGGGCGTGTTCCTCGAGACGAACCCGGTCA
>Ga0137353_1000221_pt1 | contig 9978 bp, 8 predicted proteins | sample EasRivERMLT760_2_FD_104759 | JGI IMG/M metagenome (GOLD analysis project Ga0137353, IMG submission 104759) | Soil microbial communities from meander-bound floodplain in the East River, Colorado, USA - East River MetaG ERMLT760_2 | ecosystem: Environmental > Terrestrial > Soil > Floodplain ...
CGTGTAGTGCAGGTGGTGCGGGCCGGCCCAGATGTACAGGAAGACGATCGTCCAGAAATGGAGGATCGAGAGCTTGTACGAGAAGACGGGCCGGTCCGCCGCCTTCGGCATGAAGTAGTACATCAGGCCGAGGAACGGGGTCGTGAGGAAGAACGCGACCGCGTTGTGGCCGTACCACCACTGCATGAACGCGTCCTGCACCCCGGCGTAGATCGAGTAGCTCTTCAGCGGCCCGACGGGGACGCTGAGGTTGTTGAAGATGTGCAGCACCGCGACGGTGATGATCGACGCGATGTAGAACCAGATCGCGACGTAGATGTGCCGCTCGCGACGCTTCGCCAGCGTGCCGAAGAAGTTCACCGCGAAGGCGACCCACACGACGGCGATCGCGAGGTCGATCGGCCACTCGAGCTCGGCGTACTCCTTCGCCTGCGTGAAGCCGAAGGGCAGGGTGAGCGCCGCCGCGACGATGATCGCCTGCCACCCCCAGAAGTGGAAGTTGCTCAGGCCGTCGGAGAACATCCGCGCCTTGAGCAACCGTTGCGACGAGTAGTAGATGCCGGTGAAGATCGCGTTCCCAGCGAACGCGAAGATCACGGCATTCGTGTGGAGGGGTCGCAACCGGCCGAACGAGAACCATTCGAGCCCGAGGTTGAACGCGGGGTTGGCGAGCTGCAGCGCGATCAGCAGCCCGACGAGGAAGCCCACGAGGCCCCAGATGAACGTCGCCCAGAGGAACTTGCGGACGATCGCGTCGTCGTAGGAGAACGTCTCCACATGCGAACTCATGCACTTCTCCGGCGAGACGGGAGGTGAGGGACTCTGCCCCGTCGGGGGGGGAGAGCCGGGACGGCCAGTCGGCCTGCCCCTCATCATCGGGTCGCAGGCCCCGCCGGGCAGTCGGGGCGTATCAGGAAACTCCGTAGGGGGTGCGCGGGCTCCCCTGTGCTGGATTCCTTGACGCCCCCAAGGACTTCACGAAGGCGACGGGTCCGTGGGACGCTGGCAAGTCGGTCGTCCCGGCCGGCCGACCATCAGTAGAGTGACACTGTTAGCTTTCACGGTGTCTCATGGACGGGCCGACCGCACCGCGGCCGGCCCGTCCTGCTTCCTCCGCCCCGTGCCCCCTCCTGCGATGACCACCCTCCCTTCCCGTGCTGACGCCCTCGCCCTCATGGAGTCGTGGACGCAGAGCGACTCGCTTCGCAAGCACATGCTCTCCGTGGAGGCCGCCATGCGCGCCTATGCGAAGCACTATGGGGAGGACGAGGAGCGCTGGGGCCTCGCGGGCCTCCTGCACGACTTCGATTACGAGCGCTTCCCGAATGCGGCGCAGGCGGCCGACGCCGAGCACCCCAGCGAGGGCGTGCGCCATCTCCGGACGCTCGGCTACCCCGACGACATCTGCACTGCGATCCTCGGGCACGCGCTCTTCACGGGTGTCGCCCGCGACAGCCGCATGGCGAAGGTCCTCTTCGCCGTCGACGAGCTCTGCGGCCTCATCACCGCAGCGGCACTCGTGCGTCCGTCGCGCAGCGTGAACGATCTCGAGAGTTCGTCCGTGCGAAAGAAGATGAAGGACAAGGCATTCGCGCGCGGGGTCTCGCGTGAGGATGTGCTTAACGGAGCGGCCGCCCTCGGCGTCGAACTCGATGCGCACATCTCCTTCGTGATCGGGGCGATGCGCGGGAGCGCGTCCTCGCTCGGGCTGGCTGGTCCCGCCGCGTCTTGACGGTCCGCCATTAGTACCGGTTCGAATCCAACGCCCGATACCCGCCCCGCGTATTGGAGGATGTGAACACTGAGCACTTCGCATGACCGCCATCGCCCTTCCCTGGGCGGCCACGCCCCGTCCGTTCGTGACTGAGCGGCCGGCCGACGAACGCGGTCTCGTCCTCGCTGCCCAGCGCGGCGAACGCGAGGCGTTCTCGGAACTCGTGCGCCGGCACCAGCGGAGAGCGTACGTGGTGGCGCGTGCGATCGTCATCAATCATGAGGATGCGGAGGACGCCGTGCAGGAGGCCTTCCTGCATGCCTACCGCGCGATCGACCGGTTCCTGCCGGACCAGGCCTTCGGCGCCTGGCTGCACCGGATCGTCGCGAATGCGGCGCTCGACGTCACGCGCCGCCGCAAGGTGCGCGATGCCGATGAACTGCCCGAGACGGTCGCGTCGCCGTTCCGGGACCCTGCGGAGTCGAGCGAGCTCCGGTCGCGACTGAAGGGAGCGCTCGAGACACTGCCCGCGCGCCAGCGCGCGGTGATCGTCCTGCACGACGTCGAAGGATTCAAACATGCGGAGATCGGACGGATGCTCGACATCCCCGAGGGCACGGCCCGGTCCGATCTCCATTACGCCAGGTCCCACCTGCGAAAGGTCCTTGGCGAAGTGAGGAGTGGACTATGAGTGAGATGAACGAAGACATGCGCGGCCCTTCCCTCGTGCGGGACGACGCACTGACCAACGAGCTGCGCGCGATCGTCGCGCCGCCCACGGCCCCCGGCTACTGGGACGGGCTCGAGGCGCGCATCATCGCACGGCTCGAGCGCGGCCGCGAGGAGGGACGCTGGTGGGTCCTCTCCGAGCGCGCTTACCGCTTCGGCATGATCGCCGCCGGCCTCGTGCTCATCGTCGCCGGCTCCGTCTGGCTGCGCTCGCGCGCCGTCGAGACGCGGATGGCCTACGAGAGCGTGATCGAGACGCCGGGCAGCGACCTCCCGATGTTCGCGCGCCGCAACGCGCTCGACGATCGCTCGGCAACCCTGCGCGCCGCCACCGGCCACTAAGGAGCGCAGGCCATGACACGCACGAAGGGGATGGCGGTGGCGTTCTACCTGGTGGCGATGGCGGCGGGTGCCGCCATCGGCGTCTCGGTGGACCGCTGGGTGCTGCGCGAACGGCTCGTCAGCGAGTGGGCCGATCCGCGGGCGATGCGCGAGAAGCTGGCGAACGACCTCGCGCTCGACGCCGCACAGCGCGCACGGCTCGACACCATCCTCGACACCCGGAACCGGCGATTCGACGAGCTCATGGCGCCCACGCGCCCGGCGCTCGACTCCGTGAGCGCCATGGCCCGCCAGCAGATCCGGGACCTGCTCACGCCTGAGCAGCAGACCGTCTACGACAAGATGCAGCGCGAGCGTGAAGAGGCGCGGCGCCAGGAGAAGAAGCGATGAAGGCGTTGGTGAACGCGTTGGTGAACGCGTTGGTGGTGGGGCTGGTCCTCGCGGCGCCCTTGGCACCATCGGCGCTCGAGGCGCAGGGCGATGCGCGCCCGATCTCGCTCGACGAGGCCGTGCGGCTCGCGCGACGCAATGCGCCGGCCTCGGTGCAGTCGCGGAACACCATCCGGCAGTCCGCCGGCACGGTGCGCCAGCGCTATGCAGCCTTCCTGCCGACGCTGACCTTCAGTTCCGGCGTGAGCAACTCCGAGGGCTTCAACCTCGCGCAGGTCCCCGACACCTCGAATCCGGGCAGCTTCGTCGCGGTCCCGCGTCGATACAGCCAGGATTGGAACGGCAACCACGGCTTCAACTTCAACCTGCAGCTGTTCCAGGGCGGACTTCGCTACTTCCAGTTCCAGCAGGCGCGGGCGCAGCTCGACGCGAGCGAAGCCGCCAACGTCACTCAGGACTTCGCGGTCGCGCTGCAGGTGAAGCAGCAGTACTTCACGGTGCTCGCCGCCCGAGAGCAGCATTCGGCGGCGACACAGCAGCTCGAGTCGGCGGAGCAGCAGGTGCGCGCCGCCACCGTGCGGATGCAGGCCGGTGCGGCGACGCGCTCGGACTCGCTCCGCACCTCGATCCAGGTCGGGAACGCACACCTCGCCATCCTGCAGGCGCAGAATGCGCTGGCCGGCGCCGATGCCGCCCTGTCGAGGCTGATCGGTTCCGAGAGCCTAGTGACGGCCGCGGACAGCACGGCGGTCGTGGCGAGCATCGCGCTCTCCGATGCGGAGCTCCTCGCCCTCGCCGACGGCAGCCCGGCGGTGCGCCAGGCGGCGGCGAACGACGCCGCGGCGAAGCAGGGGAGCCGCTCGAGCTGGTCGCAGTACCTGCCCACATTCTCCGTCTCGCTCGGCAAGAGCTTCAGCGGCCGCCCGGGCGAGTTCCAGCTCTGGGGCGACGGCGACCTCAACAGCACGCGCACGAGCTACAGCGTCAGCTGGTCCCTCTTCAACGGGCTCAACCGGGAGCAGCAGGCGCTCACCTCCCGCATCGCGGCCGACAACGCGCAAGCGCAGCTGCGCGATGCACGCCTCAACGTGCGCCAGCAGATGATCCAGCAGGTCGGCGCGTTCCGCACCGCCGAGGCCCGGGTCCAGATCCAACTCACATCGGTGGCCTCGGCAGAGGAGGACCTTCGCGTGCAACAGGAGCGATACAACCTCGGCGCCGGCACGCTGCTCGACCTCCTCACCTCGCAGACGACGCTCACCACTGCGCGCCAAGCTCTCATCCAGGCCCGCCTCGACGCCCGCACCGCCAAGGCCCAGATCGAGGCCCTCATCGGACGCGATCTCTGACGTTCGGGCCCCGCCGGCGTCCAATAGCAGCACCGCCCACACGCACCCCACCGGAGTAGCAGCCGTGACCCGCAAGTTCCTGACGCTCCTCGCCCTCGTCGCCCTCACGGTCGACTGTGCCGGCAAGAAGGAGCAGACACTGACCATTCGCAGCTCGCCGGTCGAGCGCCGCACGATCGTCGTGCAGGCCGAGGCCACCGGCGTGATCGAGCCGATCAACGTCGTCGAGGTGAAGTCCCGCTCGTCGGGCCAGGTGATCGAGATGCCCGTCGCCACCGGCGTGCTCGTCCGCCCCGGCGACCTCATCGTCCAGCTCGACACGCGCGACGTCCAGCAGCAGTACAACCAGGCCAAGGCCGACCTCGATGCCGCCGAGAAGCGGCTCGAGGTCGCCGAACTCCAAAAGAGGCGCTCCGACGGCCTCTTCGCGGGCAAGATCATCACCGCGCAGGAGAACGAGGCCACGCAGCTCGACTACACCAACGCCGCGACCTCGATCGTGCGCACGCGCGCCGCGCTCGACATCGCGCAGCAGCGCCTCGACGACGCCCGCGTGACCGCGCCCGTCACCGGCACCATCATCGACAAGCCCGTCGCGCTCGGCCAGGTCATCCAGTCCGGCACCAGCACCGCCGGCGGCGGCACGACGATCGTGAAGATGGCCGACCTCACCAAGGTCCGCGCCCGCGCCCTCGTCAACGAGACCGACATCGGTCAGGTCCGCCCCGGTCTCGAGGCGACGGTCACCGTCGACGCCTTCCCCGATCGCCCGTTCCGTGGCACGGTCGAGAAGATCGAACCGCAGGCCGTCGTGCAGCAGAACGTCACGATGTTCCCCGTGCTCATCTCCATCGAGAATCGCGAAGGACTGCTCCTCCCGGGCATGAACGGCGAGGTCGCCATCGTCTCCGAGCGCAGGGAGAACGTCCTCGCCGTCCCGAACGAAGCGATCCGTTCGGTGCGTGAGGCCGCGCAGGCCGCCGCTATCCTCGGCCTCGATGCCGACAGCGTCGCCGCGCAGGTCCGCGCGTCGATGGGCGGCATGGGCGCCGCGACAGGCGGCACGGGCCTGGGCCGTCCGGGCACCGGCGGCAACAACTCCATGGGCGCCAACGGAGGCCGCGCGCGCACGGTGCCGGTGACCACGCCGGGTTTCGTCGACCTCCTCCCGGTGCAGGGCGGACAGGCCGGCCAGAGTGGGCGCGCCGCGCTTCCCGAGGTGACGGACGCGCAGTGCAAGGCGATCGAGGCGGCGCGCACGGCGAAGCCGGCCGCTGCCAAGAAGGTCGATGACCTCTCGGCGAAGATGCGCGACCCCAACGCCGACCGGCAAACGCTGATGGCCGACCTGCGCGCGGCGTACACCGAGCTCGGCGTCGAGATGAACGTCGTCCGCGCCTGCCGCGTGAAGGCCGAGAGCGGGAACGCGGGCGCGACTGGCGCAGCCCCGACGGGAGGCGCCGCACCGAGCGCCAACACCGCCGCGCGCCCGCAGGCGGGGAATGTGCGCGCGAACTCGCGCACCCCGGTCCGCACCGGCCTCGTCTTCGTGAAGAAGGGCGAGACCTGGGAACCGCGTGTCGTCCGCCTCGGCACCGCCGACTACGACTACACCGAAGTGATCAGCGGCCTCGACGAAGGCGAGGAGGTCGCGCTGCTGAGCGCTGCCGCGATGCAGATGCAGCGGCAGGAGAACACCGATCGCATGAAGGCGATGACCGGCGGCGCCAGTCCGCTGGGCGGCGCCACGGGCGGCGCGCGTCCGCCGGGACGGTAGCATGCTGATCGGCGAGACCATCCGCGTCGCCCTCGCGGCGCTGCGCGCGAACAAGATGCGGTCGCTGCTCACGATGCTCGGCATCGTGATCGGCGTCTCCGCGGTCATCGCCGTGGTCGCGCTCGGCCGCGGTGCACAGCAGGCCGTGAACGACCGCATCTCCTCCCTCGGCACCACCCTCCTCACCATCTCGCCGGGACAGGCGCGCACCGGCGGCGTGATGACGTTCGACGTCCGCACGCGCCTGCTCATGGAGGACGCCGACGCGCTCGTCGCCCGCGGCACCGACATCGGCGCGGTGCAGCCCGAGATCTCGAGCAATCTGCAGGTCCAGTATCTCAACAAGAACGCCGGCACGCAGGTCGTCGGCACGACGTCGAACTATCCGGACATCCGCCGCTACGAGATCGCGGCCGGGCGCTTCTTCACGAACGCCGAGGACCTCGGGCGGCAACGCCTCGCGGTGGTCGGCCCGACCGTCGTCTCCAACCTCGGGCTGCAGACGCCCGAGGCGCTCATCGGCGAGAACATCCGCATCCGCGGCATCCAGTTCACCGTCGTCGGCGTCTACAAGTCGAAGGGACAGGCCTCGCCCTTCAACAACCCCGACGACCAGATCCTCATCCCCATCCAGACGGCGCGCTTCCGCGTCATGGGCAACAACCGCCTGCGTTCGATCTCCGTCCTCGCCCTGAGCGAGGCGCAGATCCCCGAGGCGATGGCGGACATCCAGAAGATCCTGCGCCGAGAGCACAAGCTGCGCCCGGACAAGCCGGACGATTTCCAGATCCGCAACCAGGCCGACTTCCTCAACACGCTCGGCGAGACAACGCAGGTCTTCTCGATGCTGCTCGCCGGCATCGCCGCGGTGTCGCTGCTCGTCGGCGGCATCGGCATCATGAACATCATGCTGGTGTCGGTCACCGAGCGCACGCGCGAGATCGGCATCCGCAAGGCGCTCGGCGCGACGAAGCTCAACATCCTCTTCCAGTTCCTCATCGAGGCCGTGGTGCTCTGCCTCGTGGGTGGCTCGATCGGCATCGCGGTCGGTGCAGGTGGCGCGATGGTCTTCACGAAGGTGCTCGGCTGGACCACGAGCGTCGGTGCGTCGTCGGTGGGAATGGCGTTCGGCTTCTCGGCGCTCGTCGGCGTCGTCTTCGGCGTGTATCCCGCGCGGCGCGCGGCGGGGCTCGACCCGATCGTCGCGCTGCGCTACGAATGACGGTCGACCCTTCACGGATCCAGCGGGGAACTCGCTAACACGTTGTGAAATAGACAGTTAGAAGGGGGCGACCGCGAACCCACGGTCGCCCCCTTCTCCTTCCGCAGGACGAGCGCGATGAAGGTCGCGTGAGTGCCATCGCTTGTTACTGGACCCACGCACGCGAGACGCTACATTCACTCCGCACGGGGCCGATGGACTGGCCCCGTTCGCGCGCCGACCCCCGGCACGCGACTACGAATGGACCTTCCGGGGCGCAGTTCGCCCCCCTAGAGCGATGCCGGACCAACCAACAGCGGAGTCTGCCCCGACACCCCCGCAGCCGTCGGCGGCGATGACGTCGGAGTACCGCCCTCCCGAGCGGCATCACGTCGAGGCGCACCCCACCGGGAAGCGCCTGGCCATCCTCACGCTGACCGCGCTCGGCGTGGTCTACGGCGACATCGGGACGAGCCCGCTCTACGCGCTGAAGGAGGCCTTCGGCAACCCCGAGTACGGCCTGCGCCCCGACCATGCGACTGTCTACGGCATCCTCTCGCTGGTGCTCTGGTCGCTGATCCTCGTCGTGAGCGTGAAGTACATCGTCTTCATCCTGCGCGCCGACAACAAGGGCGAGGGCGGCATCCTCGCGATGCTCGCGTTGCTGCTGCGGAACCAGGACACGCCCGAGCGGAAGCGCATCGTCCTCATCGCGCTCGGCCTCTTCGGTGCCGCGCTCCTCTACGGCGACGGCGTCATCACGCCCGCCATCTCGGTGCTCGGCGCGATGGAAGGCCTCGAGGTGGTCTCCCCCGCCTTCCATGCCCTGATCGTCCCGCTCACCGTCGGCATCATCGCCGGCCTCTTCATGGTGCAGCGGCACGGCACGCATCGCGTGGGTGCGCTCTTCGGCCCGCTCATGCTGCTCTGGTTCGCGATGATCGGCATCTACGGTCTCACCGAGGTCGTACGCCACCCCTCGATCCTTCTCGCGATCAACCCGGCGTGGGGCGTGCGGTTCTTCGTCACGCACGGGCACGGCGGCTTCATCGCGCTCGGCGCCGTGGTGCTCGTCGTCACCGGGGCCGAGGCGCTCTACGCCGACATGGGACACTTCGGCCGTCGTCCCATCCGCTACGCCTGGTTCTGGCTCGTCCTGCCGGCGCTCGCCCTCAATTACTTCGGGCAGGGCTCGCTGCTGCTGCGCGATCCGACGGCGATCGAGAATCCCTTCTTCCTCCTCGCGCCGCGCGTACTGCTCTATCCGAGCATCGCCGTCGCGACGATCGCGGCGATCATCGCGTCGCAGGCGCTCATCTCCGGCGCCTTCTCGCTCACCCAGCAGTGCATCCAGTTGGGTTACAGCCCGCGCCTCACCATCATCCACACGTCGGCGCGCGAGTTCGGCCAGATCTTCGTGCCAGAGGTGAACAAGGCGCTCGCCGTCGGCACCATCCTCGTCGTGCTCGGCTTCCGGAGCACGAGCGCGCTCGGCGCAGCCTACGGCATCGCGGTGACGGGGACGATGACCATCACGACGATCCTCTACTTCGCGATCTGCACCGATCGCTGGCACATGCCGCTGGTGCGTATCCTTCCGCTCACCGCGCTCTTCCTCCTCATCGACACCGCCTACCTCGGCGCGAACGTCGTGAAGGTCGCGCATGGCGGCTGGGTACCGCTCCTCCTCGGCGCCGTCCTCTTCGTGTTCATGACGAGCTGGAAGCGCGGCCGCGAGATCCTGCGCGAGCGCGTCCTCGACATCGCGCTGCCGCTCGAGACGTTCCTTGAGGACATCGGTCGCCGCACGATCCATCGCGTGAGCGGCACTGCGGTCTTCATGACATCCGAGTCGGCCGGCGTGCCGGTCGTGCTGCTGCACCACCTCAAGCACAACAAGGTGCTGCATGAGACGGTGATCCTGCTCTCGATCCTCACCGACGACATCCCCGAGGTCCCGCGCGTGGACCGTGTGCGCATCGAGGCGCTCGGCCAGGGCTTCTTTCGCGTGATGGCGCACTACGGCTTCATGGAGTCGGCCGACGTGAAGGAGGTCCTCCAGCGCTGCCGCGACTCGGGCATCGCCGCGCGTCCGCTCGACACGAGCTATTACCTCGGCCGCGAGCAGCTCATCCCCAAGCACGGCCCGTGGAAGAAGGGCGGCCTGTCGATGAACATCATCCGCAAGAAGCTCTTCTCGATCATGTCCCGCAACGCGCGCTCGGCGACGGAGTACTTCCAGCTCCCCCCGAACCGCGTCGTGGAGCTCGGTACGCAGATGGAGTTCTAGGAGCCATCTCGTGACGGGCGATCGTCCTTGCCCACTCGGCGTTCCGCGTCGCCCACTCCTCGTGGGCCTGTACGGGATTCTGTGTGTGAGGCCATACTCACCCTGAGGAGGGGAGATGGCCCGACCAAAGGAGTTCCCCGAGTTTGACCCTGCGACGTTGGATGCGCTGATCGGGGACGCGAAGTC
>Ga0137353_1000222_pt1 | contig 9905 bp, 8 predicted proteins | sample EasRivERMLT760_2_FD_104759 | JGI IMG/M metagenome (GOLD analysis project Ga0137353, IMG submission 104759) | Soil microbial communities from meander-bound floodplain in the East River, Colorado, USA - East River MetaG ERMLT760_2 | ecosystem: Environmental > Terrestrial > Soil > Floodplain ...
AAACACCCAATAAATGAGCCATTCCATACACTGGAGCGTCTGCATATAGCATTAAATTGTGCCCAGGGTCCCCTCCCTGAACATATAAATATCCATTGGCATCGCCCGAATTCTGAACTCCTGGTGTTAATTGCAACAGTTTAATTATGTCCACCGTTCCTGTCAAATTGGGGACCATACTCAACTTATGAGGGTCAAAAGACAATTTCCCGCCAGCGATGGTTTTAATTTGCTTTCTCCCTCCACTTGTAACCACCACTTCCTTCAAAACGGTGTTTTCTTCCTTTAGAAAAAAAGAAAGTAGCGTGTCTTTTTGAATTATTATATCTTGATTTTCAACATAATATCCCGAGCTAGAAACAGTAATGGTGGCAACTCCCTTTGGGATTTTCAACAAAAAAACACCTATAGAATCGGTTATCGTATTAAAAACCTGTTTATTCAACACTACCCTAACCGATGCACCTTTGATTTCCTGTGCTGTACTTGAGATTACGACACCGCTAAGAGTGACTTTATTTTGAGCAAATAAAGTGAAACTTACTAGTGATACTATAAGTACAATTGGTTTCACTGGCTAGTTATTTTAACACTATAAGTTACGATTTAATCTTGATAAAAAATCAAAGAATAATTCTTATTTAGTGTTAATTTTAAATGCTAAATTTAACATCAAATACATTATTTAAAAATAAAAATGGTTCTACCATTACATGCAGTTTCCTAAAATTCTGACAAAAAACAAGCCAATTTAAGATCTAAAAAAACAACTTAAATTAGCAGAATTATGCCTGCTCTTCGACATGTCTAGGCACTTCGAGTCTCCTGACTTCGCATACACGCTGAGCAGACAATACAAATCAACAATCAAAAACCACAAAATTGCTGATTCGATTCTTAAAGGCATTTACGGAAAAAGTCGGGACATTCTTTTGAGGAGCGGGTTGTAAACCATTCCTTCTGCTATTGCATTTTCCTAGAAACCGCACATCCGATTAAGTTTTTGGATATGGTAGAACCCACCTTAAACGTAAAACTGCCTATTCCAACCCAAATTGAAAGCGTGTTGCACAAGGAAAAAATTAGTGTAAAAATTAAAACCTACGAGGAATTGAAATCCTTTTTAGCCTAGTATTTAAAGATACAGACTAAAGCACAAAACGACTGAAAAGTGATTCTCAGTCGTTTTTTTCATGAAAAAATTAGTTAGATTTTATCTCAAATTGAGCTGATATCCTTACGCTAAGAAACAAACGCACCAATTTTGTCATTCCGACGAAGGAGGAATCTCATCGGGATGGCTCACTTTGTATGAGATTCCTCCTTCGTCGGAATGACAACTAAACCTATAACTTATTAGTAGAGAATTCACTCAAAAAGAGAACTCATTTTTCATGATGTTTGTTCTCTTGTTCTCTTAATAAATCACTCCCCCTATTTCTTTTTATTGCTGAATTAGTTTGCTGTAAGTAAAAACGTTAAGTTTGGCAGAAAATATATAAGTAGTATTTATAGCGCAAAGCCAACCAAAATTAGGTGGATATACGCTATTTAATAGCGGATATATACAAGTTAGCGATTATTGCTCCGTGGAAATCGACCAATTTACTTCAATAAGAGATAAAAAAGCTGAATCTAATTTGCTCCTAACCTGCCGACGAAAATCGAACGGAATTAATTGTGGATTTTCGAAGTCGAGTTTCAAAATGGAATTTGAAAGTCGATTTTTTTTGCGGACTTTTTTCGTCGATTTTTTTTGAGGTTTAATTGAAGATTTTTCTAAGCTTAGTCTGTAATTCAGAAACTAATTGAAATCGACAATTGGAAGGCGGAAAGGCTTTCGCAATTGGAAGAGAATATTGAAATCGACAATCAGAGGTTCTTAACCAGCGTGTCGCAACATTCGCTAACACTTGCTACAAGCGATTTGGGCAATTGGCTTAATTTAAATATGGTTTTGTATTTGTGAGAATTTGGCGAATCCGAAAATAAGGCTTAATTTAGTCCCAAACCGCTTGTAGCAAGGGGACGTTGTGCGTCAGCATAGAAAACCAACACGAACCAAAAGACAATGAAATCAATAAAGGAATTAGGAAATAAATTTATAAGCCTTTACGACAATTTGACTAATGCTGAATCAAGTTGGGAGAACAGACAGTATGACTTTTATTTAATTTTTGGGCAGACTGACGAGAACAAATCTCCTTGGATAACAGCAAATTGGAAATCAGACTTTGAACCATATTTTGACTTGCTAGTAAAACAGAATGAAATTTTAAAAGAGACAGGAATTAAGGCAACAAAATACAAACCTGAAAAACGAATTTCTAAAAAGGAGAACAAGGAATTTGTATATCATTCAGACATAAAGCTTGGACGACTCAAATGGGATGAAAAATCACACGAGAAGTGGACAATAGCATCTAACACTGAAAATTACTTTCTCGATTTTGAACTTTGGTCACCTATTTGGACAATTTGCGAAAAAAGACAATCACCACCAGAAATTTATATCTCAATATCTAATGAAAGAGATTTTGAAAACAAACGTGATATTAAATTCGGATATTTTATTGTAGTTGCAATTGCCAAGAGTTTAAAACTTGACTCCAAACCGATTTTGAAAGAGTTATCAGAAAGAATAAACTCGAAAGCTACAATCTTAAAAACAAGAAGATGGGGCAAACCTGAAAAAGCAGGAAATTGGACTTTTGTAAATTGGATACAAGACACTTTTAGCAACGGTATATATAAAGAAAAAAATTTACATTCGTTCGACTTTGACGATTTAGAATTTGAACCTATATGGGATGTTATATATCGACATAAATAAAATGCCGACCGCACAACAGCTACTACAACGGATTTGGGCAATAGGCTTAATGGAAAGTTGGTTTTGTATTTGGATGATTTGGCAAATCCGAATAATGGGATTAATTTAGTCCCAAACCCGCTGTAGTACCAAGACGTTACTGTCTAGTTGAGAAAGGGAATTCCAGTTTAAATTAGAATTTTTTATCATTCTATTTTCTTATTTTCTCACTTTGCCGATGTACTGTGTGAGCAGGGATTGCAAATCCGCGTTTTCATACATAGAAACATATCCGCGTAATCAGGTAAAACTCTTAAAAATTAACTTTCTCATTTTTCTTATTATTATTGATGCTGCCAACATCTTCCGTTTGTATTAGTGGTCATTCTTAAGCATCTAGCGCCTTCTTGAGTAGTTGCGGAACATTGAACTGTTGATCCTGATGAGTTTGATGGGTTTGACGAATCTTCTCCTTCAGAACATGCCGTAAAATTCACTGAGCTAAATAGTAGTATAGCTCCTAAAATTAATTTTTTCATAAGTTGTTTTTCTAAAAGCGGAAATATACGGATTAAATTAATTTTAAATCTATTAAATACAATTAAGGTCGATTAAATGCAATATTTAGCAGAAACGTGAATATTGGAGTCTGTAATCGCAAAAGGAAAAACTGAAACAAAAATTCTCGGGTTTCCCCGATCACGCGGATATGTCTTTCGATTCGATAGCGCGGATTTGCAATCCGTGCCCATGAAACATATAGACAAAGAGTATCGGAGAGAATGGGATAGAAAAAATGATGAAAATTATGTTGGGCTTGACAATTGGAACGGACACGGATTGTAAATCCGAGCTATCGGGTTTACAAAAGGCCTTTTTAAGTTTTTTTTGCAGTTCCTTTTATTATCGCCTTAATCCAAAGTCTTTTTTTACAAAGGATATAATTGTAGTTTAAATCTCATATATTTACTTCCTAATTAACAAAATTGAGTTCGTCTGGAGGTTATTAGACAGACTGACGTTGACATTAATTGTAAAAAAATGAAAATCGAAAAGGCAAATATAAATGACAATGAAATTTTGACTGAAATAACAAAAAGGTCAAAAGCATATTGGGGATATTCTGAAGAACAAATTTTAAAGTGGAATGATAATCTGACCATTTCCAAAGATTATATTGAAAATAATTATGCGTTTAAATTATTAAGTGACAATAAAATTATTGGTTATTATTCTTATATTATTACAGAAAAAAAGAATGTAAAACTTGATAACTTATTTGTATTGCCTGAATATATTGGACAAGGATTTGGGAAATATTTAATCAACGATTTTTTAAAGCGAATGAGAAACGAAAAATTCGAAAAAATAATACTTGATTCAGAACCAAACGCAGAGGAATTTTATCTAAAAATTGGATTCAAGAAAATTGGAGAGTTTGAGACTTCAATAAAAAATAGGTTTATGCCAATTATGGAAATGAATCTTTAAAAAATTGAACTGAAAAACCCCAGCTCTGCGAAGTCTCCCGACTTCGCCACACATGCTGAGCAACCAATACAATTCCACAATCAAAGTCCTTGCGAGGAACGAAGCAATCTCACGGCGCCAAAGTGACTTTTTAGAAAAATTATCACGAATAGACAATAATCTGACGGAACAAATGTTAAATGATATAACTTATAAGACCATTTATTATTATGCAGAATAAAAGACTTATCATCATTGTGCTCACGGTTGCACTCCTATTATTCATACTATTAATAGCGATGCAGTTCACCGATGAAATGAATTGGACGCTGTTCGATTTTATTGTCGCTGGTGTCCTGTTGCTGGGCACAGGTCTGATGTGTGAGCTTGTAATGAGGAGGATAACCAAAATCAGCCTCCGAATTGCCATCTGTGTGGCTCTTCTGGCAATGTTCCTACTTATTTGGGCAGAACTTGCGGTTGGCATCTTCGGGACGCCACTCAGCGGACACTAGACCCCGCTCGGATACCCATAATTTCTCCCGGTTGGATAGGCGGAAATGTTTTCCGTACCCACAATATTGATACACAAAAAACAAAAAAAGCTATGTTCATAAAAAGACCTAGCTTTTTTATACCTTGCCTTTAAAATAAAATTCGAAAGACACTGATAGAATAGGGTTTAACAATTTGAATAATTAACAGGAGAAATTATGGACACAATAGAGCAAACGTCACAGAAGCAATCAAAGTTCAGTATCAAAAACATTTTTGCTCCTGACTACGAGCAGTACGAAGGTGTTCGCAGAATCAATATTTATGTAATGCGGCTGTTCTTCGCCTTAATGTTTGTTTTTGTTGCCACAGATTCATGGAAAGTTATTCTTACCCATGAAGGTGCATGGGATCCTACAAGGGCTGTTGCTTGGTGCACTTGGGCAGCTTACTCAACTCTCGCGCTTTTAGGAGTATTCCATACGCTTAGAATGTTACCCATTATGCTTTTTATGATTTTCTACAAAGGACTTTGGCTTATTGTTGTCGCTTATCCTTTATGGTCAGCAGGCACGCTCAAAGGTTCTCCAGCCGAAGAAATGGCTTATATGTTCTCAGGAATTATCATACCGATAGTCTTCATGCCTTGGAAATATGTATTTAAAAAATACATTTTAATAGAGACGAAAAAGAAATGATTTAGATTGATTAATAAAATGCCAATCTATCCTTAAAAAATTGCACCTATGCCATTAAGTAACTTGGAGAGAATGATTCAGTTGGCAGAAGAAGTTTTTTCAGTCAAAAATGATCCGGATCAACTCGATGTCAATTCTACAGTATTAGAGCGTTTACACAAGATTCATCCTGCCACACTCGCCGAATATGATGACGGTAATGGCCCTGTCGCCTGGATTTTATTAATCCCCACCACACTGGAACTGATGAACCAATTTCTTGAAAAGAAAATTTCGGAAAAAGAGCTCTTCGACTCAACCCCTTTAAACACAAAATATGAAGCATTGTACTTATGCTCAGCACTGGTTTTAGAGGAGTATCGCAGAAAAGGAATCGCAAAACGACTTACTATGGGCGCAATTGAAAACATACGAAAAGACCACCCATTAAAAGCATTGTTTGTATGGGCATTCAGTAAAGAGGGCGATTTGGGCGCAGCAGAAATTGCTCGTTTAACGGCACTGCCTTTGTATAAACGTACAGGATGAAAATAACAGCCCAAATCGCCCGGATTTCATTCGCAGAAAGCGTGTTACAATTTATTAAACTTAAACTTTTGCCCACCAATTGATGCCTCATACATGAGCCCACCCTTCTGCATGGTAAACACCATAACACCGTCAGTGTACTTTGCATTCCCTGAGGCGCCAGCTGTTACGGCTACTGCCGAAGCCTGAGCGGAAAACTCGAATTTGCTCTCTTTAAACCGATCCAATTCCTTTTTTGTCTCAAAAAATATTACCTCTCGGTACGCTTGTCCGCCTGCCTGGAATCCAACGCTCACTTGCGACAACTTTGCCAAGCCTACCACCTTGTCATTTTCATATACAGTGCCATTGCCAGCTGCTCCTCCAACGCCGATTCCTCCCTTGCCAACATTAGGAAAGATGACATAGCCATAAGCCTTTTCAAAAAGTCCTTTCATAAGACCATCAGCTTTAATGAACTCGGCCTTTGATGTATTGCTGTCAGCAATAATTTTACTCTTTTTGGAATCCCCTTGTCCGAATATAGGCGTTATGTTTATCACACAAGCCATCATCATTACCCAAATAATATCTAACTTTTTCATCTGTTTTTATATATTAAATTGCTGTAAAATTTCTTTATTCAAAGATAACATAAACTTCTTAAAATAACGATAAATCAACCTGATTATCAGTATTATAAGTATTTTTTTTTATCAACTCGTAACCATAATTATATCGCCAAAAAAGAAGTAATTAGCTCCAATTTTTAACTTCTGATCTCTCAGATATCTTCAATTTCCCCCGCTCGTTTTCGCAAGGACTTCTAATCGTTTACGGTTTTCAAAGCGATTAAAAAAACGAAAAGTCATAAGACTTGCGAAACGGACTAACTGGAACAATACTAAAATCTTTTTTCTAATATTATTTGCACTCTCTTGCCCCCTCTTGTCCTTTTTTTCTTAAATAAATAGTATTCTTGTATAAATATCTTAGATTTGTTTTTTAAATAAACACGAAAAATATTACACATAAGTTTGTATATAGATTTACAATTAAAAATAAAGATTCTTAATTTTATGAAAACAAAATTCTACCGATTCACAGCCTCAATGTTTATTTTTTTCTTAATGTTATCATGTGCTTCCGAAGACAAACCATTGAGTACTGAAAATACAATTCAATCATTCGTCATAACTAAAGGAAGTATTTCTAAAGAATTTAATATTTCAGAAAACTCAATAATTGGGAAGGTAAATAGTGAATTTGAATTGAATCAGATTAGTTTAGCGGTTTCAATTCCTAAAGGAGCCACAATAAGTCCAGATCCTACTACAATCACATCTATTACTGGCCCATTTACTTTTATCATTACGGCCGAAAATGGCGAAAATAAAACATATAATATATCCATAGAAAGAGAACTAAGTATTGAAAATTCCCTTTTAGAATTTAGTATCAACACTCCATATTTCTCTACAAGTCCCACAATTGATCAGCAAAATGGTTCAATAACACAGAGACTTCCTCAATTTGTTGATTTAACAAATTTAAATGTCACCATAAAATATTCTAAATATGCCTCCATCTCGCCAGATCCAAACATCATTAAAGATTATTCATCTCCAGTAAATTTTACTGTTAAGTCTGAATCGGGAACAGAAAGAGTTTATCAAGTCAAATTAGAGCACATGGATATCGATAGATTTGAATCATGTTCAGAAGCGAATGCATGGAAATGGTTCGGTGGAGATGACAGAACTAATGCTCCTGATATTTTGCCCTATGATAGAAATGTGGGGACAGGGCAAGCAATTAAATTAGTTAAAGATTTAACCCCTTTAACATTTAGCATACACCTTCGTGAAGGATTCAGTTATTTCGGAGCTGACACGCGCTATAATAAAGCCGTTACATTGAAATTAATCATTAGGGATCAGGAAGGCAAAATGCTGACATCTACCACTACAGATGTTCCAGGGGAATTCAATGGCGGTTTTATTCCTTTTAATCTTGAAAAATTAAACCTTTTCTTGGAAGCTGACAAAACATATGTTTTCTATTGGTTCTTGGTAAACGGAGAATCATTAGGTGTTTACGCAGGTAGTTCTGGTAACACTAATGATGGGTCGGGATTCTGTTTTGAGTCTGGCTATTCTGGGGAATCTAAAATCAGCAAAAACAGTAACCTTGAAGAGTTAAATACTTGGTATAAACATGAATGGCATTTTAACATACAATTAGAAGGTAAAGAATAAACCATAAAACCTCTGCCAAGTATTTGTTGTTTCAGACTCACGATCTCGAAAATTATCACGACCCGACTTCGCTGTATATGCTGAGCAAATAATACAAATCAACCTTCAAAAACTACAAAGTAATAGCCTAATTATTTTGTAGTTTTTTTTTATTATATATAAGCTATAGACATCCCGATAGCCTATATATAACTACATTTCAGTTGCTTTGATGGTACAGAAATGCTGCCTGTGTTTGCAACTACGAAACGCTAGAACGAACAGATTTTCTAGAATACCCATAATTTATTTGGTTTACAAGTGCCCGCGTAAGGGATTGCGGCGGTATCCTTTATTTTTTTTCTTTTAAAAAATAAAGATAGAGCCAAAAGCCCGACCCCAAAGCTCCAGTTACGTCAATCAAAAGGGGATTTTCTGCTTTGGGGTTACGCCCAACTACTACTCCCAATCGCGGAAATACAATATACTTTTTTTGGTACCTAATAAGAACCCGAACGAAATTAGGTTTTGTTGTCGTTTTTTTTATCTTTGAAAAATAGGGTAATGTGTTTTTCAAATAGAAGTTAAAAGTCGGATGTTGATGATTTAACTGACCTAGTTGAAAGCGACACTTTAAACCAATTAAATCAAGATTATTACAATGAAAAAATATTCTGTATCCCCATCATCTCCAAATCTTCGAAGTGCGTCTTCGAAACAAGATGATACCAATATAATTTCAAAAATTCCTTTGATAAAGAAAGCCGATTTCCCACCCGATCCGGAAGCCCGTTTAGATTCTATGCAAATGAAGTGCAAACCCATCACGGACTCCAGCATTCCGTATAGAGACGTAACGAATCTTACAACTAGACTGGAAAGCATCAGCCAACTAATTGATAAATTGGATGTTTCTTCAAGCATCAGATACCAAAAAACGGAAGAAGACACTTATTGCAATGTGTACTCTTACGATTATTGCCATTTCTGCAAAGTCTATCTTCCCACCGTCTGGTGGACCGAAAATGCGCTGAAAAAAATAGCGGCAGGGCAAGATGTAGAACCCATTTACGAGGATACCGTCGATCGCATTTATTCAAGTGCCATACACGATTGGTTTTTAGAATGGGGAACCGATTTTGGTTGGGAAAGAATGTTTGATGTAGATGAATTTCAAAAAAGAGTAAACACCAATGGCGGCGTTGGAATAATCTGTGCAAAGAGAAAAGAAAAAGGATTATCCGGGCATATCGTCCCTGTTGTCCCGGAAACCGATTTTAATAAAGCATTCAGAGAGAATGGTGTCGTACTATACCCATTGCAATCACAGGCAGGAAAAATCAATTATAATTACTTTTCAGAAGTGAAAAAAGATTGGTGGAATGATGAGCTGTATTCTTCTTATGTGTTTTATTATCATGACTAAATAGAAACCGGTTAGCCCAATCACTCGAATATGCACCATTTTCTCCCGATACACTAGCGTACGCAGTGAAGAAAAATAAGTTAAAATATAAATTAGCATCATGATTACAAAAGCAACAACAGAAGACGTTTCAGCTTTAAATAAATTAATCAATTCGGCCTATCGGGGTGAATCGTCCAAAAAAGGATGGACCACCGAAGCCAATCTTTTAGAGGGTCTCAGAACCACCGAAGAAGAACTGACCGAAATTATTCAGGATC
>Ga0137353_1000225_pt1 | contig 9845 bp, 7 predicted proteins | sample EasRivERMLT760_2_FD_104759 | JGI IMG/M metagenome (GOLD analysis project Ga0137353, IMG submission 104759) | Soil microbial communities from meander-bound floodplain in the East River, Colorado, USA - East River MetaG ERMLT760_2 | ecosystem: Environmental > Terrestrial > Soil > Floodplain ...
TGTTACCACAGGTAGAATATATTTGTCGGTTATTGAAAAAGAAAGAAGAGGAGAGTTTTTAGGAAAAACGGTTCAAGTTGTTCCTCATATCACCAATGAAATCAAGGATAGAATGCAATTGCTTGGGAAATCAGGCGATTATGATATTGTTATTACCGAAATTGGTGGAACTGTAGGAGATATCGAGTCCCTTCCCTATATAGAATCTGTTCGTCAATTGGTTTGGGAATTAGGCGAGCACAACGGAATTGTAATTCATCTTACTTTAGTGCCTTATTTAGCTGCTGCTGGTGAGTTGAAAACAAAACCAACTCAACATTCGGTAAAAACTTTAATGGAAAGCGGTATAAAAGCCGATATTTTAGTTTGTAGAACGGAGCACGAAATTTCGGACGAAATTCGTAATAAATTGGCTTTGTTTTGTAATGTAAAAAGAGAAGCAGTTATTCAATCTATCGATGCTTCGACTATTTATGAAGTGCCTAATTTGATGCTTGAAGAAGGACTTGATTTGGTAGCTTTAAAGAAATTGGATTTACCAAAAAAGGCCGCTCCAGACTTAAAAAACTGGAATATTTTTCTAAAGAGATTGAAAAATCCAAAACATACCATAAACATCGGTTTGATCGGAAAATATGTAGAATTACAGGATTCTTACAAATCTATTTTGGAGGCATTTATCCATGCTGGTGCTGCCAATGAAACCAAAGTAAATGTAGTTTCTGTTCATTCGGAGTTTATCGATGAAACCAATATCGCTGAGAAATTAGCGGGACTTGACGGAATTCTTGTTGCACCTGGTTTTGGTGAAAGAGGAATTGAAGGTAAGATTGAAGCGGTGCGTTATGCACGTGAAAATAATGTTCCGTTTTTTGGAATTTGTTTGGGTATGCAAATGTCAATCATCGAATATGCAAGAAATGTTTTGGGTTATGCCGATGCTAATTCAACCGAAATGAATGACCAAACACCGCATCCTGTTGTAAATCTTATGGAAGAGCAAAAAAGCATTACCGACAAAGGAGGAACAATGCGTCTTGGAGCTTGGAAATGTGATATTAAACCGGATACTTTGGCGTATAAAATTTACGGAAAAGAAACTATTTTGGAACGTCATCGTCACCGTTATGAGTATAATAGCGATTATGTGGATGAATTGCAAAAAGCGGGAATGATAGCCTCTGGAGTAAATCCGGATACAGGATTGGTTGAAATTGTTGAATTAGAAAATCATCCGTTTTTTATCGGCGTACAATACCATCCTGAATATAAAAGTACAGTAGCAAATCCGCATCCGATTTTTGTGAGTTTTGTTGCGGCTGCTGTAAAAGCAAAGAAAAAATAGTTTTCAGTGTTCAGTTGGATTGTGTATGTTTTTAACCTATAACGATTGACTTATAACCTTTTTTAAAAATAATAATGGAAGAAAAAAAATTAGACCTTAATTCGATTATAGGTTTTGTATTGATTTTTGGTATTTTGATTTGGATAATGTTCCAAAACAAGCCTTCAGAAGAAACTATTGCGGCAGATAAAGCAAAAAAAGAGTTGGTTTTAAAAGAGACTAAAGCTAAAGAAGCGGCTGTTAAAGCTACTATAGAAAATGCTGCTATTGCTGTTGTTGCCGGAGATACTGCACAATTGGCTCAATTGCAAAAAACGTTGGGTGGTTTTGCTTATTCAGCTACGCTTCCTTCTGCAAAAGAAAACTTTACAACTATCGAAAATGAATTGGTGAAACTGAAAATCGCCAATAAAGGAGGGTATATCGTAGAAGCCACTTTGAAAAATTTTGAAAAATTCAAGAAAAATTCAGGACAATTGGTAGAATTGATTAAAGACAATAATGCCGGCTTGAATCTTCAATTGTTTACTAACGACAACCACACTTTAAATACTAAGGACTTATTTTTTGAACCAACTTTGTCAAAAGTAGGAGAGAATCAAATATTGACCATGCGTTTGAAAGCAGGAGCCAATGAGTTTCTGGAATACAAATATGTATTGAAGCCAAACGATTATATGATTGATTTTGATCTTCGTTCTCAGGGGTTAAGTAAAGTTTTGAATACTTCTAAACCATTGGATTTAGTATGGAATTTAAAAACATATAGAAACGAGAAAAGTATATCTTATGAAAATCGTTTTGTTGAATTGAGATTTCAATATGAAGATGATAAACACGATTATGTAGGATCGGGAAAAGACAAAGAAGAAACTCCTGAAAAAGTAAACTATATTGCTTTCAAGCAACATTTTTTCACGGCTGTTTTATTGACCAATACGCCATTTGAGAAATCAAAATTGCAATCAAATGATTTGGTTTTTGACGAAAAAGTTGATACTGTATATACTAAACAGTTTAAAGCGACTGTGCCATTGGCATTCAATAATGGAGAAGTTGATTATAAAATGAACTGGTATTTTGGGCCAACTGATTATAAAGTATTAAAATCGTATGATAAGGATATTGAGAAAATTGTGCCATTGGGTTGGGGAATTTTCGGATGGATCAATAAATTTATTTTCATTCCATTATTCGGATTTTTAAGTTCTTATATTGCTTATGGGATTGCGATAATAATTTTTACGATTATCATAAAAATTGCGATGTCGCCAATCACTTATAAATCATTCTTGTCGCAAGCCAAGATGAAAGTATTGCGACCGGAAATTACGGAATTGGGAGAAAAATTCAAAAAAGACCCAATGAAAAAACAACAAGAAACGATGAAGTTGTACAACAAAGCAGGAGTAAATCCTATGGCGGGTTGTATTCCGGCTTTGATCCAAATTCCATTTATGTATGCTTCGTTTCAGTTTTTTCCATCGGCTTTCGAGTTGAGACAAAAAGGCTTCCTTTGGGCAGATGATTTATCTTCATTTGATTCAATCTATAAATTGCCATTCAATATTCCTATGTATGGAGATCATATCAGTTTGTTTCCAATACTTGCTTCAATTGCCATTTTCTTTTACATGAAAATGACTTCTGGAGATCAGCAAATGGCGGCTCCTCAGCAGGAAGGAATGCCGGATATGGCCAAATTGATGAAAATGATGATTTACATTTCACCGGTTATGATGTTGATTTTCTTTAATAGTTACGGTTCAGGTTTGAGTTTGTACAACTTTATCTCTAACGTAATTACTATAGGGATTATGTTTGTCATCAAAAACTATATTGTTGACAGTGACAAAATTCATGCGCAAATTCAAGAAAATAAATTGAAGGAGCCGAAAAAACAAGGTAAATTCCAACAAAAATTGCAAGAAGTAATGGAACAAGCCGAAGCTCAAAAAGCAAAAGACAAAAAGAAATAGCACTAAAAAAAATCTCGTTTATTCGAGATTTTTTTTTACCAGATAATTTATTTGATTCAAATTCGTTACTATAAAAAATTATATTTATGAGAATGTTTTATAAAAAAGGAGTTGTGATTTTTATTTTTTTGAATGGATTGATTCTTCAAGCTCAATCTGTTGTTAATGCTGTTGATGCAAACGGAATGAAGCATGGTTTGTGGAAAGGGACATATGAAGAATCAAAAAGGCCACGATATGAAGGAACTTTTGATCACGGAAAAGAAATAGGTGTTTTTAATTATTTTGATGATACTAAGGTTGGGAGTATAATTGCTACCAGAGAGTTCAATGCCAAAGACAATTCTGTTTATACGATTTTTTATGACCAAAAGAAGAACGTGGTTAGTGAAGGAAAAATGGTTAACAAATTATTTGAGGGGAATTGGAAATATTATCATGAAGCTTCAAAAGTTATTATGACTTTAGAGAATTATAAAGTCGGCAAACTTGAGGGGTTAAGAAGCGTTTTTTATCCAAGTGCAAAAATTGCTGAAGAAGCCATATATAAAAACGGAATAAAAGAGGGTGCTTATAAAAAATATTCCGAAAAAGGGATTGTTTTAGAAGAGGCATTTTATAAAAAGAATGAGTTCGATGGTCAAGCCATTTATAGAGACCCTGAAGGGAATGTTGTCGCCAAAGGATTGTATAAAAATGGTGTGAAAGTGGGAATTTGGCAGTTTTTTGAAAACGGAAAATTGGTGAGTGAGGATAATTTTGATAAACCGCGTAAGCGTTTCAAACCGAAAAAGATTTAAGTGTAGTGTGGCACAAAAGCTGTTGTAAAACTTTGTAACTTTGCAGCCTTATAAAATTGTAATTATTTTTAAATGAAACGTGTAGTTGTAGGTCTTTCTGGTGGTGTAGATTCGAGTGTTGCAGCCTATTTATTGCAGCAGCAGGGATATGAAGTGATAGGCCTTTTTATGAAAAATTGGCATGATGATTCGGTTACTATTTCCAATGATTGCCCATGGCTGGAAGATAGTAATGATGCATTATTAGTTGCCGAAAAATTAGGAATCCCTTTTCAAACCGTTGATTTAAGCGAGCAATACCAAGAGAAAATTGTCGACTATATGTTCAGCGAATATGAGAAAGGTCGTACTCCAAACCCAGATGTACTCTGTAATCGTGAAATCAAATTTGATGTTTTCATGAAAATTGCATTAAGCCTTGGGGCCGATTATGTGGCGACGGGTCATTATTGCAAAAAAGGAGAAGTCGAAGTGAATGGTGAAAAAGTGTACCAACTCTTGGCTGGTGCCGACAATAACAAAGATCAATCTTATTTTCTTTGTCAATTATCACAGGAACAATTAGCAAAGGCATTGTTCCCTATAGGTGAATTAACTAAACCGGAAGTCCGTGAAATTGCCGCCGAAATGGATCTGGTTACTGCAGATAAGAAAGATTCGCAAGGATTATGTTTCATTGGAAAAGTACGTCTGCCTGAATTTTTGCAACAAAAATTACAGCCCAAAGAAGGTTTAATTGTTCAGATTGATAAAAATAACCCAGTTTATACTATAGAGAAACCACAGGGATTATCTATTGAAGCGGAATTGGCCTTTGACGCTCAAATGGTCCCTTACACTCCAGAAATGGGGAAAGTAGTAGGAAAACATCAGGGGGCTCATTATTTTACTACCGGTCAGCGTAAAGGACTTAATGTAGGAGGTACAACCGATCCATTATTTGTAATTGCCACAGATGTGGTGACCAATACTATTTATACGGGATTGACTAGTCAACATCCCGGCTTATTCAAAAAAGCATTGTTTGTCGAAAAATCGGAAGTGCATTGGGTTCGCACCGATTTGACTTTGGCGAAAGGCGAAAGTATGGACGTTATGGCGCGAATTCGTTACAGACAACCGTTGCAAAAAGCTACTTTATATCAATTTGAAAATGGGATGTATATCAGTTTCGAAGAACCGCAATCGGCTATAACCGAGGGACAATTTGTGGCTTGGTATATTGATGATGAATTAGTTGGTTCGGGAGTTATTTCTTAGCTTAGTGCTTTTTTAGAAATAATGTCAAATATGGGGAAATTCTATTTATATCTTTTTTTATTTATTACTTCAGCAGTTTTTTCACAGGAAGATGCGTGGGTGTATTTTAATGCGAAACCTAATTCTCAATCGTATTTTGGCACTCCTTTACAAATGCTTTCACAGAGAGCTTTAGACAGAAGAACAAATCAAAACATTGCTTTGGATCTTAAGGATATTCCGATTGAGTTATCGTATATCAATCAAATAAGGGCTGTCGTTGGAATATCGGTATTGGCCAAATCAAAATGGTTGAATGCTCTTCATGTTCGGGGAAACCAATCAGCAATCAATTCATTAAAGAGCTTTTCTTTTGTAGACAAAATAGATTTTGCTAATAAATCACTGAATCTGTCCGGTAAAACAAAACAGGCAGCAAAGATAAACGTGGCAAATAAGAAAAGAGATGCAAAGGTTGTTTATCCTTATGGTTTTTCTTCCAATCAGATTCAGATGTTAAATGGTCATCTCTTGCATCAGCAGAATTATACAGGCTCGGGAAAAATCATAGCTGTTTTGGATGCGGGCTTCCCTGGGGTTAATACCATACAACCTTTTCAGCGGCTTAGGGATAATAATCAAATTTTAGGCGGATATGACTATGTATCGAGAAACGCCAATTTTTATGCAGGAGATTCTCATGGGACTTCTGTACTTTCTACGATGGGAGGTTATAAAGAGAATGCATTGGTAGGTACGGCTCCAGATGCCTCCTATTATTTGTTTATCACCGAAGATACTGCTTCCGAAAATCCTGTAGAAGAATCATTGTGGGTAGAAGCTGCAGAAAAAGCGGATAGCCTGGGTGTCGATATTATAAATACTTCGTTGGGTTATTTTGATTATGATGATACTGCTTACAGTCATGCCTACAGCGAAATGGATGGGGAAACTGCTTTTATGTCGCGAGGTGCTGAAATTGCCTATAGCCGCGGGATGATTATAGTAACTTCTGCCGGTAATTCCGGTGGTTCGGCCGATCCATACATTGCTGTGCCGGCGGATGCCGTTTCAGTAATTGCGGTGGGAGCAGTGAATTCAACAGAAACAATTACTTCATTTAGTTCGATTGGACCCTCATATGATGGGAGGGTAAAGCCCGATGTCATGGCCCAAGGGCAAGCGACAATTATGTCGGATGAGTTTGGAAATATTGTTACAGGAAATGGAACCTCTTTTTCCTGCCCAGTTACGGCCGGAATGATAGCCTGTTTATGGCAGGCATTCCCTTCAAAGACCAATCAGGAGATTCGGCAATTAGTTTTGCAATGTTCCGATCGATTTTTAAATCCCACTTCGCAATATGGCTATGGGATTCCCGATTTTAATTTGGCTTTATCTAATGGATTGCCTCTTGATTCTTTTTCTAAAGCCTTTTTTGTTGTTTATCCTAATCCATCATCCGATTTGGTTTTGGTGAGTTTAACCGAAGAAAATAGTGAAGGAACGGTTACTTTATATGCTGTTTCAGGAGAAAAAATTTTGGAGGAAAAAATCTCTACAAAGTCACCGACCTTTTCAATAAAATCATTGAGTAGAGGAATGTATATTTATAATATCGAATCCAATGGTTTTTGTAAAAGCGGAAAAATAATGAAACAATAAAATTTTATAGATCAAATGAATAGAATTATACAACTTTTCAATATCAAATATCCAATTATTCAGGGAGGGATGATTTGGAATAGCGGTTATAAATTAGCAAGTGCCGTTAGTAATGCGGGAGGTCTAGGAATAATAGGCGCGGGTTCTATGTATCCGGAAGTGCTTCGGGAGCATATTCAAAAATGTAAAAAAGCCACTTCAAAACCGTTTGGGGTAAATGTTCCGATGTTGTATCCAAATGTTGGGGAAATCATGAATATAATCGCTGAGGAAGAAGTGAAAATAGTTTTTACCTCGGCTGGAAATCCGAAAACATGGACTTCTTTTTTGAAAGAAAAAGGAATAACAGTGGTACACGTGGTCAGTAGCTCTGTTTTTGCATTAAAAGCACAAGAAGCTGGTGTAGATGCAGTAGTAGCCGAAGGTTTTGAAGCGGGAGGGCATAACGGAAGAGAAGAGACGACTACTTTTACTTTGATTCCAATGGTTAAAGAACAAATTAAAATTCCGTTGATAGCCGCAGGCGGAATAGCAACCGGTCAAGGGATGCTCGCTGCCATGGTGTTGGGAGCGGATGGCGTTCAGGTGGGAAGCCGATTTGCAGCATCTGTGGAATCCTCTGCTCATCAGAATTTCAAGCAAACTATTGTAGGTGTCAAGGAAGGAGGTACCCAATTGACTTTGAAAGAATTGGCTCCGGTACGATTGATTAAAAATAAATTCTATCAAGACGTACAGCAGTTGTATGATACTTGTCCGACTAAAGAAGAACTTCAACAGTTATTGGGAAGAGCAAGAGCCAAAAGAGGTATGTTTGAAGGCGATTTAATAGAAGGCGAATTGGAAATTGGTCAAATAGCGGGTTTAATTCATGATATAAAAACAGCCAAGGATATTGTTGATGAAATGATTGCCGATTTCGAAAAGGCCAAAAAAGAAGTGCTGAGTTTTAATTTTTAATTTGTTTACTTTTACAATCCTACTAATTTTCAAATATAATGAGCAAAACAAAATTATTTATTCTACTGTTGTTTTTAGGAATAGGCTTGCATCAATCGTCTGCACAAACCTATAAATTCAAAACATCCGGATTTAGTGTTTCCGAAAAAAACGAAAAAGGGAAATGGGGCAAGTGGTCCGATTTGAATCTGGCAGATATTTTAGTGACATTGGATACCAATAAAAACCGAATCGTAATTTACTCTCAAATTGTTCAATTGTTTGAAATTGTTAAATATCAACCCGAAACCGAAAATGAAGATGATATTGTTTATGGATTTAGTGGTGTAGATAATAATGGCGAAGAATGCGCTATTTCTATCATTACTAGAAAGAATCAGGGTAATAGGAAACAACTTTATATTAATTATGATAATCGGATAATAGTGTATAATATTTCCAATTATAAAGAATAAAAAAAAGTCGCTGTGAGGCGACTTTTTTTATTAGAAAAAGATTGTTTTTTTATTTTTTTATTCGCACTTGCATCGCATAATCGTAAGTGTCGAGTGGGATAAAGGCTATTTTTTCGGGTTTTACAAAATGCAGATAATTGAGTAGTTTTTCTTTAGTAAATCGTTGAGACCAAAAATGTTCTTTTGTTGCTGTAAAACTGTCTTTGGCGTCGGTAATTAAAGTCATTCCCATTTTTAGATAGGAATGCTCCTGTTTTTTGCGCGTGGCTTCATTGTCTATATAACAAGCTCCAATTACGATTTCCCCTTCGGGATTCAAAAGTGTATAAACGTTAGAGAAAATAGTTTCAAACTTTTCGTTTTTGGATAGATCAAATCTTTTACCATTAGGGTCGTAGTTTTCAAAAGGAAAGTCCTCAGGATAGAAATTTCCAGCCGTAAACCAAGTGGTGATAATCAGATCATACTTTTTTTGCAATTGATCCAGATGAATGGCGTCCAGAAAATAAACCGACACTTTATCGTCTATGCCCAGCTCTTTTAGAGTCTGACGAGATAGATTTACACAGGCTTCGGCATTATCGGTGCCGTCATAGGATTCGATCATTTCCCACATTTCGGGTATTCCGCTGAGATGTCTGGCGATACGGGCATTTCCGATTCCGATATCCAATAGAGTCAATGGACTTTTTTTAGCGTGATATAATTTTGTAATCACTTTTTTTAGTTCAACAAATTCTGCCCATTGTGCTTGCAATAATTCTTCCGACAAATAATTTTCATCGAATGATTTCTGAACCGTATTTTCATTGTCGTACATTTCCATAATAACCAGTTTTAAAGCTATTCTCAAATTTAAGATTTATTCTCCATATGGCAACTTGTATTATAGCATTGGAGTTTTTAATGCAGCGATTTTTAATTCCAAAATGCAATTATAAAATGAAACTTAAGTAAAATTTAATTTTTTTTACTTTCTTTTTTTTGTCAGATAGTTTTTAAGTTTAATGTGTATTTTTGTTTTAATATATAAAATGAATTATGAAAAAACTGATTTTATTTTTAGTGTTTATTGGTACTACTGGTTTTTATGCCCAGCAACGACCTAAGCTGGTTGTGGGAATAGTGGTAGACCAAATGCGAATGGAGTATTTATACCGATTTTCAGATGATTACTCGACCAAAGGTTTTAAGAGACTGATGGATCAAGGGTTTACTTTTTATAACATGAATTATAATTATGTGCCTACATTTACCGCGCCTGGACATGCTTCTATCTACACGGGTACAACGCCTGCCACTCATGGAATTATGGGAAATGATTGGTACATTCGCGCCACGGGAAAAAGCATGTATTGTACGGATGATGCGTCCGTAAAAACGCTAGTGGAAGGGACGGAAA